>CEAZ01017821.1_pt1 | contig 17971 bp, 17 predicted proteins | sample 557361 | NCBI WGS metagenome assembly CEAZ01 (sample SAMEA3182074, study PRJEB8094) | gut metagenome | biome: human; feature: gut; material: Stool; isolation source: human stools | place: Canada | collected 2012-02-22 | reverse complement strand
AGACAAAACCATAGAAGTCGAAAGGATGGAGCATGTCATCAGCGTGTTCGGTTCCTTTGACCAGAACCTGCGCATTATTGAAAACGAACTGAGCGTCAAGGTGCTTGACCGTGATAATATGATCCATATCTGCGGCGAGGAGGAGAGCGTCATGCTCGCCGAAAAGGCCATTAACGGCCTTCTCACCCTTGCCGCAAAGGGCGAGAATATCGACGCGCAGAACGTCCGCTATATCCTCAAGCTCGTCTCCGAGGGAAAGGAGACGAAGATAAACGAGCTTGCCGGGGATGTCGTCTGCATCACCGCCAAGGGTAAGCCCATCAAGCCCAAGACGCTTGGCCAGAAGGCGTACTGCGATGCTATCGCAAAAAACACCATCACCCTCGGCATCGGCCCCGCCGGTACCGGTAAGACCTATCTTGCCGTTGCCGCCGCCGTTGCCGCCTTCCGCGCTGAGGAGGTCAACCGCATCATCCTCACCCGTCCTGCCGTCGAGGCGGGGGAGCGCCTCGGCTTTCTGCCCGGCGACCTTCAGAGCAAGGTCGACCCGTACCTGCGCCCGCTGTATGATGCGCTGTTCGATATGCTCGGCGCCGATACCTATCAGAAATATCTTGAGCGCGGCAATATTGAGGTCGCACCCCTTGCCTATATGCGCGGCAGAACTCTGGACGACAGCTTCATCATCCTCGATGAAGCACAGAACACATCCCGTGAGCAGATGAAAATGTTCCTCACCCGTATCGGCTTCGGCTCCAAGGTCGTCATCACAGGCGACATTACGCAGATCGACCTGCCCGAGGATAAGACCAGCGGCCTTAAGGTCGCCATGAAGGTGCTCGACGGTATTGAGGATATCGCCATCTGCCAGCTCACCGGATCGGACGTTGTCCGTCACCGCCTTGTTCAGAAGATCATAGAAGCCTATGAGGTGTTTGATAAGAAAAACCCGGCGGAGCCGCCTGTCAAAAAGCTGCCGCCGAAAAAATTCAAGAGGAGCTGAGCCGCAGCATGGAGCATGAAATTTACGTGAGCCGCGAGGCGGCAAAGCTTGGCCATAATGAGTCAGCCGGCTACATCAAAAAAGCGGTGAATATGGCGCTCGACGCCGAGGGCGTGGACGTGCCCTGCATCGTCAGCGTTATGTTAACCGACGACGATGGGATCCACGCCGTGAATAAGGAGTTCCGTGATGTTGACCGGGCTACGGATGTTCTCAGTTTTCCGCAGAATGAGCTTGAACCGGGGCATTTTGATGCTCAAATGTGCGAACGTGACCCGGAGACGGGACATGTTCTTCTCGGAGATATGATGATCTCTGTGCCCCGCTGCGAGGCACAGAGCGAGGAATTCGGCCACGGATATAAGAGAGAGCTCATGTACCTCACGGTACATTCAATCCTCCATCTGCTGGGCTATGACCATGTAGACGAGGGCGAGATGAAAAAACAGATGCGTGCCCGCGAAAAGTTCATCATGGGCGACGATATAGACTAAAATAGTAGAACTACGGGAGAAAAAATACATGACTAAATCAGCGATGATAACCATATGCGGCAGGCCGAACGTCGGCAAATCCACCCTTACCAATGCTCTTGTCGGCGAAAAGATCGCCATCGTTTCCAATAAGCCGCAGACCACCAGAAACAGGATCACCGCCATTGTCGAGCGCGGTGAGACTCAGTTCGTGCTCATGGACACTCCGGGCTTTCACAAGCCGCGCACAAGGCTTGGCGACTATATGGTGAACGTCGTCCGCGAGAGCGTCGCGGATGTTGACTGCGTGCTCCTTCTTGTCGAGCCCATCGGGTCGATCGGCCCGCAGGAGCAGGCGCTTATCGAGCGTCTGCGCCAGACCGGTGCACCGGCAGTGCTCGTCATCAATAAGATAGACACCGTGGACAAGTCCAAGCTCCTTGAGGTCATGGCGGTATACAGCGCGGCCTATGATTTTGACAGCATCATTCCCATCTCTGCCAGAACCGGCGAGGGACTGGATGAGCTTCTCGCTGAGCTTGATAAATACGCCGTCGAGGGGCCGCATCTTTTCCCGGACGATATGATAACCGACCAGCCGGAGCGCCAGATATGCGCGGAGCTCGTGCGCGAAAAGCTGCTCAAGTGCCTTGATAAGGAGATTCCGCACGGCACGGCTGTCGAGGTCACGAAGTTCTCCGAACGCGAGAATGGCATAATCGATCTTGAAGTGACGATATACTGCGAAAAGGACAGCCATAAGGGCATTATCATCGGCAAAAAGGGTGCGATGCTCAAGAAGATAGGCGAGCTTGCCCGCGAGGATATCGAGGACTTCATGGGCACGAAGGTCTATCTCCAGACATGGGTCAAGGTCAAGGAGAATTGGCGCGATTCCATGGCGTCCCTGCGCAACTTCGGCTTCACTCAGGATAACTAATTTTTCCCATACGTATTCCAATAGCCTTTGCAGATAATAAATGCAGAGGTGATTTGAATGAGCGCTGACCCTATATGGAAGGCATTCGCGGAATCGGGCGACCCGCTGTATTATCTGCTGTATAAGGCTGCCTGCATGGACACTGCGGCGGATAAAAAACGGGACGGGACGAAGCGGGAAAACAAGGATACGGGTCAGCAGACCCAGACTCTCGGATGATTGGTGTACATAGATGTTCAAAACGGTGAACGCCCTCGTGCTGAGGGAAGTGAGGTATAAGGAAGCCGACCGGATACTCACTCTGCTTACGGATACTGACGGGAAGATAACCGTCAAGGCGCGCGGAGCTTTGAGGAAAAGCAGCAAGACAGCTGCCGCGACCCAGCAGCTGACCTATTCGGAAATGACGCTTTTCGGCAATTTAGGCCGCTGGACGGTGAACGAAGCCGTTGTAAAAGAGGGCTTTGACGGTCTGCGCGCGGATATCGGGAGCTTTGCGCTGGGCTGCTATTTTGCCGAGTGCGTTGACGCATTGAGCGTTGAGGATCAGCCTGATGCGCCGCTCATGCAGCTTGCGCTCAACTGCCTCTATGCGCTGAGCCGCGGCATGTACGCGCCGGAGCATATCAAGGCCGCATTCGAGCTGCGCCTGATGTGCCTTGCGGGCTATACTCCTGAGCTTTCGCGCTGCGCAGTGTGCGGCGAGGAAGAACCGGCCGACCCGGTGCTTATGCTCGAGCGGGGCTGCGTGTGCTGCCGCCGCTGCGCCGCCGGTGCGGGGCAGACGGTGAAGCTCGATGCGGCGTCTCTGAACGCAATGCGGCATATCTGCTCGGCAGCTCCGAAGCAGATACTGTCCTTTTCCCTTGAGGGGGAGGGGGCAAAGCGCCTGTCCGCTGCGGCGGAGGAATATCTGCAGATGCACACGGAGCGCCGTTTCCCGACGCTCGATTACTGGAAAAACGTGAAAATTTAACGTAACGATTATATAGGACAAGATATGAGTTTTTTTGAAAAATCACTTACAACGCTTGAGCTGCCGGCAGTTTTGACTATGCTTGCCGCCGAGGCTGTGGGCGATACTGCAAAGGAGCGCGCGCTTGCGCTCACGCCGTCCACGGATGAGGCCGAGGTACGGCACAGGATAGAGGAGACTACGGCGGCGAAAACCATGATGGTCGTGCGCGGCAGCCCGTCATTTTACGGAGTTAAGGATGTGCGCGCTTCGCTTGCGAGAGCGGATTTAGGCGGCGCGCTCAACACGCGGGAGCTGCTCGATATAGCAGGAGTGCTGCAATGCGCCCGCCTTGTGCGCGGCTACATTGCGGACGACAGCGTCGGCAAAACGCCGATAGACCACCTGTTCTACGCGCTGCGCACGAATAAATTCCTTGAAGAGAAAATAACCGGCTCGATAGTCGGCGAGGACGAGATAGCCGACGCCGCGTCACCAGAGCTTGCGACGATACGGCGGCAGATGCGTGCCGCGGCGTCAAGAGCGAGGGAAGCGCTGCAGAAGATAATTTCCTCCCCAAGCTACGCAAAGGCTTTGCAGGAGCCGATAATCACAATGCGCTCTGACCGCTATGTCGTGCCGGTTAAAGCAGAGTTCAAGGGCTCTGTGGCGGGATTGGTGCATGACATTTCATCCTCCGGGGCGACGCTTTTCATCGAGCCGATGGGCGCGGTGAAGGCGAACAACGAGCTGCGCGAGCTTGCCGCCAAGGAGAAGGCGGAGATCGACCGCATCCTTGCAGAGCTCTCCGCGGACTGCGCAGAGCATAGGGACGATATAAGCTCGGACTATGACGTGCTCGTCAGGCTCGACCTGATATTTGCCAAGGCCAAGCTCTCCTATAAGCTCAACTGCCAGCAGGCCGCGATGGATGAGCGGGCGATAGTCCTGCGCCATGCGCGGCACCCGCTGCTCGACCAGAGCAAGGCCGTGCCGATAGACGTGGAGTTGGGCGACACTTTTGATACGCTCGTCATCACAGGCCCGAACACCGGCGGCAAGACCGTCTCGATAAAGACGATAGGTCTGCTTGCGGCGATGAACCAGTGCGGCCTGCACATCCCGGCGGACGACGGCAGTAAACTGCCCGTGTTTGCGCACATACTGGCCGATATAGGCGACGAGCAGAGCATTGAGCAGAGCCTGTCGACGTTCTCGGCACACATGAGCAACATAGTTAACATAATATCTGAATGCGACGACAGGTCGCTGATACTCTTCGACGAGCTCGGCGCAGGCACCGACCCGACGGAGGGCGCGGCGCTGGCCATCGCGGTCATTGAGCATGTGAGAAAATGCGGCGCGATCGTCGCGGCGACAACGCACTATGCCGAACTCAAGGTCTACGCGACGAATGAGGCCGGGGTGCAGAACGCATCCTGCGAATTTGACGTTGACTCCTTGCGCCCGACCTATCATCTGCTGGTCGGCATTCCGGGAAAGTCGAACGCCTTTGCGATATCAAAGCGTCTCGGCCTGAGCGACGAGATTATCGAGGACGCGAAGAACCGCGTCAGCACCGAGAGCGCAAGCTTTGAAGCAACGATAGAGAAGCTTGAGCAGATGCGGCTGCTGCTCGAAAAGGACAGAAACGAAGCGGCGCTGAAGCTGCGCGAGGCGCAGGAGAACGCGAAGAAGGCGGCATTCCTCAGGGCAGAGCTCGAAGTGCGGCTTGACAAGGCAGACCTCAAATCCCGCCGCGAAGCGGAGCGCATCATTGCCGATGCGCGCGCGACTGCCGAGCAGGTGTTCGCAGAGCTTGACGAGATGCGCAAGGCGGCGGACAAGGATCAGGACGCGCAGCGCGTGAACGAGGCGCGCGCCCAGCTGCGCCGCCAGCTCAACCTCTCAGAGCAGGCCTTGCAGAAGGAGCTCACGGACGACGAGGCGGACAAGGTGTCTGCCCGGCCGGTAAAGGTCGGGGACGTGGTAAAGATAAAGTCCATGGGCGTCAAGGCAACAGTCATTTCCAAATCGCCCGACGGTGTATTGAGCCTGCGCGCGGGAATAATGAACGTGAGTGCGAAGGAGGACGAGGTGCTGCTGCTCGAGGGAGAGAAAGCTCCCGAGGCGAAGAGCAGCGCCGCGAGGAGCAGTTCACAGCTCAGAAACGTCAGTGTCGCAAGCGAAATTGACCTGCGCGGCATGGAGACGATAGAGGGCGTGCTCGCGGCGGAAAGATACATTGACAGCGCTGTTATGGGCAAGCTCAAGACCGTTACGATCATCCACGGTAAGGGAACGGGCGCGCTCCGTGCCGCCGTGCAGCAGATGCTCAAGAAGAACAAAAGCGTCAGATCCTTCCGTTTAGGCAGGTTCGGAGAGGGCGAAGCGGGCGTAACTGTTGTCGAACTGAAATAAAATCTGTCGATACGTTTCTTAAGAAATGTGAAAAACAACGAAACCGACGAAAGCTGTTGACGATTGGCTCAAAATTTGATAAACTGTCAGCACAGTCTTGTATTAGTATAAGGAGTGGCAAGTATGATAACTAAAGAAGTAGTCATTAACAATCAGGTAGGTCTTCATGCCAGACCCGCGACTTTCTTCATTCAGAAAGCCAATGAATTCAAGAGCAGCATTTGGGTCGAAAAGGAAGACAGACGTGTCAATGCAAAGAGCCTTCTCGGCGTTCTCTCTCTTGGGATCGTCAAGGGCACTGCGATAACCATCATTGCCGACGGCGCTGACGAGGAAGCGGCTATCGCCACTCTGTCGGAGCTGATCGATTCTGACTTTTCAGAGTAATCAGAGATAAAAAGGCGGAGGCGTGTGTACTTGTTACACACGCCTCTTTTTGAGTTATACCGGCGCTTGCCGTATCTGGAGGACACGATGAAAAAGGAAACCAAGGCCATGCTTGAAATGCTCGCGGCGGCAGCGCTCTGGAGCATTGCGGGAATAATAATGAAGTTCATACCGTGGAACGGCTTTGCCGTTTCGGGTATGCGCAGCCTTATATCGGGGCTGACCTTTGTGGTGTATATGCGCATAAAGGGAATGAGGTTCGTCTTTACAAAGCAGACCTTTATCGCGGGGCTTTTCGCCGCGGGTGTGTACACCTGCTTTACCTGCGCAAATAAGCTCACCACGGCGGCGAACGCGATAGTGCTGCAATTCACCTCGCCGGTGTTTATAGTTATATTTACAGCGCTTATATATAAGACGAAGATCCGCAAGGCCGACCTGCTGGTGGTCATTTTCACGCTCTTCGGGATAGCGCTGTTTTTCTTCGACCAGCTCCAGCCGGGGTACATACTCGGAAACTTCGTCGCTATCGCGGCGGGGATGTTCATGGCGGGGATGTTCATGGCGGTCGGCGACCTTGAGGGCGAGATGCGCTTTTCGGCGATAATGATCGGCCAGTTTCTCACGTTCCTGATAGGTCTGCCGTCCATAATAATAACGAAGCCGGAGTTTACTCTCACGGCGACCGCAGGCATAATCATACTCGGCGTGTTCCAGCTTGGCATCGCGTATATACTCTATGTTAAATCTACGAAATACTGCCCGCCGCTTGCGTGCAGCCTGCTCGGCGCGGTGGAGCCGCTGCTGAACCCCGTCTGGGTGCTGATATTCTACGGTGAGAAGCCGGGTATATTCGCGCTCATCGGCGGCGTGGTCGTTATCGTGACGATAACGGTGTGGTGCATCAAGGGGCAGGAGAAAGCCCCGGAGGAAGCAAAGGCCTGATACAGGCCGGAGGAAAGTCATGCTCGATTCGCTGCGTGAAAAAGCAAATAATCTGCCGCTGCTGCCGGGCGTGTACATCATGCTCGATGAGCACGGAGAGGTCATATACGTCGGCAAGGCGAAGAAGCTGAAAAACCGCGTCAGCAGCTATTTCCACGGGGAGCATCTGCCGAAGGTCGAGGCCATGGTGGAGAAGGTGCATGACTTCAACGTCATTGTCGCGGGCAGCGAGTTCGAGGCGCTGGTGCTGGAAAACTCGCTCATAAAGCAGCACAAGCCGCACTATAACATCCTGCTCAAGGACGACAAGGGCTACCCCTTCATCAGACTCGACCTGCATGAGGAGTACCCGAAAATGACGCTGACGAACCGCGCGGGGAAGGACGGAGCGAAATACTTCGGCCCCTTCGGCGGGCGCGGCCAGACAAACGACATTATAAGCACGATCTCCAAGGCGCTGCTGCTGCCGGACTGCTCGCGTAAATTTCCGCGGGATATCGGCAAGGAGCGCCCCTGCCTAAACTACCACATGGGCAGCTGCGCAGGCTGGTGCCTGAAGGACAGCAGCGCGGAGGACTACCGCCGGCGCATAACGCAGGCGGCGATGATACTCGACGGCAAGAGCAAGGAGCTCACGGACGAGCTGAGAAGTCAGATGGAGCAGGCGGCAGAGAAGCTGCGGTTCGAGCGCGCTGCCGAGCTGCGCGACAGACTGCGCGCGATAGAGGGGCTGACGAACAAGCAGCGCGTTATTGCCACGGCCTTTGCCGACACCGACGCGATAGGCTTCTGCCGGGGGGCCAAGACCTGCTTTGCGGTGCTGCATTTTGTTGACGGCAGCCTTGTGGGCAAGGACGTCGAGATGATGGACGAACCGCTTGAGGACGACGGCGAGGCCGTGTCAGACCTTGTGCGGCAGTACTACACGGCGCACCGCGGCGGCTGGCCGAAGTCGGTGCTGCTGCCCTGCGCGATAGAGGACCGGGAGGAGCTTGAGCGTCTCCTGAGCGAGGTCTCCGGGCGCAGGATGTATATAGATACGCCGCAGCGCGGGGAGCGCATGCGGCTTATCGAGAGCGCCGCGCTCAACGCGCGCGAGGAGATACAGCGGCGCACGACCGCCGAGCAGCGCCGGTCAAAGACGCTGGAATGGCTACAGAAGGCGCTGGAGCTGCGGGACTTCCCGAAGCGCATAGAGGCCTTCGATATATCGAACCTCGGCTCGACGGGTATAGTCGCGGCGATGACGGTGCATATAAACGGCAAGCCGCTCAAGCGCGATTACAGAAAATTCCGCATACGCGGGCTTGACGCGCCGGACGACTACGCGAGTATGTATCAGGCGGTGTACAGGCGCTTCAGCCACTACAAGGAGGGCGACGAGAAGTTCTCGACTCTGCCCGACCTGCTGCTCATCGACGGCGGCGACAAGCACGCCGCGACGGCGGAGCGTGCGCTGCGCGACCTTGGCATCACCGTGCCGGTGTTCGGCATGGTAAAAGACGACCGCCACCGCACAAGGGCGTTGATAGACTCCGCCGGGCACGAGACGGGCATAAAGACAAATCAAGCAGTGTTTGCGCTCGTCGGCTCGATACAGGAGGAGACGCACCGCTTCGCGATAGAGTACCAGCGTTCGCTGAGAAACGAGAGCTACGCATCGAAGCTTGACGCGATACCCGGCGTCGGCGAGAAGCGGAGATCAGACCTGCTGAAATACTTCAAGTCCGTCAAGGCGATACGCGAGGCGAGCGTTGAGCAGTTGGCGCTCGTCGTGCCGCGGAACACCGCCGCGGCGATATACGCATACTTCCGCAGCGAAGAGAGCGAGGAGAAGGAACAATGAGAGTGATAACAGGCACGGCGCGCGGACGCAGGCTCAAGACGCCGGAAAATTATGACATCCGCCCGACGACCGACAACGTGAAGGAATCGGTTTTCAACATCATCCAGTTCGATATTGAGGGCAGGCGCGTGCTCGACCTCTTTGCCGGGACAGGTCAGCTCGGTATAGAGTGCCTCAGCCGGGGCGCGGCGGAGGCCGTGTTCATAGACGAGAACACGGCGGCGGTGAAGATAGTCAAGGAGAACCTCAAGACCTGCGGCTTCACGGCGGCGGTACTCCAGCAGGACGCGCTGAGCTACCTGCGGCACTGCGGGAAGTTTGACCTCATTTTCGTCGATCCGCCATATGACTCAAGACTGTACGAATCCGTGCTGGAAACCATCAATTCGGTTGACATATTGTCGGATGGTGGTATAATATTATGCGAGTCGCGCCGGGAGAAGTCACTTCCGGATATGCGCGCTCCGTACAGAAAGAAGAAAGAGTATAACTACGGCAGGGTAAAGCTTACCGTGTATATAAAGGACAGCCTTTGATGACTACTGCGATCTGCCCGGGCAGCTTTGACCCGATCACTCTCGGCCATGTCGATATAATCCGCCGCGCGGCGGAGATATTTGACGAGGTCGTCGTCTGCGTGATGCACAACGCGGCGAAAAAATCACCCATGTTCACGCTGGAAGAAAAGCTCAGCATGGCGCGCCGCGCCGTCGAAGAGTACCCGAACGTGCGGGTGGACAGCTATGACGGCCTGCTCACGGAGTATGTGCGCCGCTATGACAAGCCTGTGGTCGTCAAGGGTCTGCGCGCCGCCTCGGACTTTGATTATGAGTTTCAGATGAACATGATAAACAAGCGCCTGAACCCAACGGTCGAGACGATGTTCCTCACGGCGAGCGAGCGGTACACCTTCCTCAGCTCATCGATAGTGCGGGAGGTAGCCCAGTACGGTGCGGAGCTCAAGGGACTCGTGCCGGATGCGATCATCCCTGATATAGAAGAAAAAGCCAAACAATGGAGGTAGTCCTCGCATGGCCAACAATAACGACGTTATAGAGCTGCTCGATATCCTGTACGGCATGGTGACGGAAGCCTGGGGCGTTCCCCTCGGCAACGACAAGTGCATCATCGAGCGCGAGAAAGCCATAGACATTATAAGTGAAATAAAGGCGAATCTCCCGTCCTCGATCGCCGAGGCGCAGAGGCTCGTCTCGGCAAGGGACGAGTTTATCGGCAACGCCAAGCGCGAGGCCGAGGCGCTGCGCAAGAGCGCCGAGGAGCAGGCGCGCGCCATGATAGAGGAGCAGGAGGTCATACGCACGGCGAGAGCCAAGAGCGCGGAGATGATCTCCGCCGCCGAGGCGAAGTCGAACCAGCTGCGCCGCGTCGCGAGTGAGTATGTGGACAACATCATGCGCCAGACCGAGGAGAGCATGAACGCCGCGCTCGCAACGATACAGAACGCGCACAATTCCTTCCGCTCTCTTGGCGGCGGCCAGCCGCAGGAGCCGAAGGAGAACGCTGTGAAGCTCACCGGAGTCGAGACGATACAGCGCGGCGAGGAGGAATAATTTCCGCTGCCGACACAATATACATAGCAGTCTGCCCACCCGAAGCACAAGACTTTGGGTGGGCACTTTTTTCGCCGGTTTTAACGAAGAAAATGTCAAAAACTTACAAAAAGTTTCACTTGCTTTTTCGTTTATGCCACCCTATAATATATATCAAAGTGGCAGAAAGTGGGGCAAAATGGTGAGATGTCCCACGTCGGGGGAGGGCATTTTGATGACTGGCGAGTACCAGCATTCTCTTGACAGCAAGGGAAGGCTGTTCATGCCCGCAAAGCTCCGGGAGGAGCTGGGCGCGGTGTTTTATATAACGATATCGATGGATCGCTGCCTGTGCGCGTACAGCAGTGAGAGCTGGGACGCGCTCTCGGAGCGCGTGAACGCGATGCCGTATGTCAAGCAGCGGAAAATGCGGCCGCTGTTCGCACACGCGGCGCGCTGCGAGCTGGACAGTCAGGGGCGCGTGCTCGTGCCGCAGAACCTGCGCGACTACGCAAACCTTACAAAGAGCGTGACCGTCGTCGGCTGCAACAACCATGCCGAGCTCTGGGACAGCGACGCTTGGCAGGCGGTCTTCGAGCAGGAGACGACACCGGAGAATATCGCTGCGGTTATGGAGGAGCTTGAATTTTGACACAGGAAGCTGAAGCATTGGAAGCAAAGCATTTTTCCGTAATGCTCAATGAATGTATTGAGAACCTCAGCATAAAGCCCGACGGTGTGTACCTTGACGGTACGCTCGGCATGGGCGGACACTCATATCAGATCGCCTCCCGGCTAGGCTCAGGGCGACTCATCTGCATCGACAGGGATGAGACGGCCATAGAGCGCGCCGGAAGGCGTCTTGCGCCCTTTAAGGATAAAGTGACGCTTGTCCACGGCAATTTTTCGGACGCTGCGGCGATACTCGATTCGCTCGGCATAGAGGGCGCGGACGGGATGCTGTTCGACCTTGGCGTGTCCTCGCCGCAGCTGGATGAGTCCGAGCGCGGCTTTTCATACATGAATGATGCGCCGCTCGATATGCGCATGGACAAGGGCGAGAGCCTCACGGCCTACGACGTTGTGAACACATGGGACGAGCAGCGCCTGCTGCGCATCCTGTGGGACTACGGTGAGGAGCGCTATGCACGCCGCATCGTCGGCGCGATAATGGAAAGGCGCGCGAAAAAGCCTGTAGAGACGACGCTGGAGCTGGTGGACATCATCAAGGGCGCAATGCCTGCGTCCGCGCTGCGCGAGAAGCAGCACCCGGCAAAGCGCACGTTCCAGGCGATACGCATCGCGGTGAACGATGAGCTCGGCGCGATCGCAAGGATGATGGAAACGGCACCGGACAAGCTCAATATCGGCGGGCGGCTGTGCGTCATAAGCTTCCACTCGCTGGAGGACAGGATAGTCAAGTCCGGGATCGCGGCGAGGGAGAACGGCTGCACCTGCCCGCGGGAAGCGCCGGTGTGCACCTGCGGCTTTGTGAAGACACTCAGAAGCGTCACGAGAAAGCCGATACTCCCAAGCGAGGAGGAGCTTGAAGTCAACCCACGCTCACGCAGCGCGAAGCTGCGCGTAGCGGAGCGAGTATAACGATATGAGAAAAAGGAGCGCCGCGCTCTTCAAGGCCGTGTGCGTGGTGTTCTCGGTGTGTACGCTCGTGCTGTGCCTGCTGTGGCGGGTGCGCCTTGCGCAGGCCGAGGAGAACATCGCGGCGCTTGAGGACGCGCTCAAGGAAGCGGAGACCGAGGCACGCGTGCTGACGGCAAAGTACGACAGCAGCATAAGCCTTGACCAGCTTGACAGCTATGCGCGGGGCGTGCTGGGAATGCAGCCGCCGGAGCCGGGACAGATCGTTTATCTGGACTGGCCGGGATAAGGATATCTGCCGCCGAATATGATGTGATGTATAAAACACATTAAACATCAGGCGGGAGTGTATCATGGAAAGATCAAAAAGCGGCAGCGCGGTAAGAAGCGGGCCGGGCAGACAGATGCTGCGGCGCTGCGTCGTTCTGGCGGCAGTGTTCGGCGTAGGCGTGTTTGCGGTGCTTCTGGCGCGGCTGTATCAATTGCAGATAAAGGAACATGAGTTCTATGAGGAGCTTGCGATAGAGCAGCAGCTGCGCTCTACTCCGGGCTCCGCGTCGCGCGGTGCGATATACGACGCGAACATGAACGCGCTGGCTGTCAGCGCGACGGTGGATAACGTCTACCTCAGCCCGGCGGAGATCGAGGCCTACGGCGAGAACCGCGCGCTTATCGCCCGTGGACTTTCGGAGATACTCGGCGTGGACTACGACGAGGTGTATGAGAAGTCCGGGAGGACGGGGAGCTGGTATGTGACCGTCGCAAGGAAGATAGAGAGCGACAAAGCCGATGCGGTGCGCGCGTTCAAGACCGAGCACGATCTGCGCGGGGTGCGGCTCGAACCGGACACAAAGCGCTATTATCCGAACTCCTCCCTTGCCTGTCACCTGATAGGCTTTGTCGGCACGGACAACTACGGGCTTGAGGGCATAGAGGCAAGGTATGATTCAGTGCTCTCCGGTACGGCGGGGAAGACCGTGCGCGCGACGAACGCCTACGGCACGGAGCTGCTGTTCAATCAGTTTGAGGAATACCGCCCCGGTGAGGACGGCTACGATATAGTAACGACCATCGACTCCACGATACAGTACTACGTGGAGAAGCACCTGCGTCAGGCGGTGGAGGATTACGACATCCAGAACGGCGCGGGGGCGATAGCCATGGATGTGAACACGGGCAAGATACTCGCGATGGCGTCGCTCGGAAATTATGACCTTAACGATTTTCTCGCGGTCAGCGAGAAGGACAGAGAATACATAGACGAGGCCGAGACGAAGGAAGAGGCGGCGGAGCGCCTTGCCGCGGCACAGGCAAAGCAGTGGCGCAACAAGGCGCTGTCCGATACCTACGAACCCGGCTCGACCTTCAAGATAATCACGCTCGCGATGGCGCTCGAAGAGGGCGTGGTGAGTTTGGACGATACATTCTACTGCGGCGGAAACGTCAGCGTTATCGGACGCACGAGCCCGATACGCTGCTGGAAGACGACCGGGCACGGTTCGCAGACGCTGACGCAGGCGGCGCAGCACTCCTGCAACGCCGCGTTTGTGAACATCGGGCTGCGCGTCGGCGCGGAACGGTTTTATGATTACTGCGAGGCCTTCGGCTTTCTGCGCCTGTCAGACGACCCGGACGCGAACCTCACGGCCAGAACGGGCATAGACCTGTCGGGCGAGAGCGGGAGCATCTGGTGGAGCAAGAATACCTTCTGCTCGCCGAAAAACCTGTCGCAGCTTGCGGCGGCGTCCTTCGGCCAGACCTTTACGATAACCCCGCTGCAGCTCGTTTGCGCGGTGAGCGCATGCGTAAACGGCGGATATTTGATGGAGCCCTACGTCGTGCAGCGGATGCTGAACCCTGACGGGAGCGTAGCATACGAGCGCGAGCCGCACACCGTGCGGCAGGTCATAAGCGAGAGCACGAGCGAGAAGGTGCGCACTATACTTGAACAGGTGGTCGGCGACTCCAAGGAGGGCACGGGGCGCAACGCCGCCGTCAAGGGCTACCGCATCGGCGGCAAGACCGGCACGAGTGAGAAGGTCAGCCTTGAAGCGCAGACCGGGCAGAAGGAATACATCGTATCCTTTATAGGCTTTGCACCGGCGGATAAGCCGCGCATAGCGCTGCTGGTATTTCTGGACACCCCGTCGAATAGATCCGGGATATACATAAGCGGCGGCCAGATGGCGGCGCCGGTCGTAGGCAGCATGATGGCGGATATCCTGCCGTACATGGGCGTTGAAGCCGAGACGGACTCAGAGCGCGGCGAGGCCGTGATGCCGATGGCCGTGGGGCAGAGCCTGCACGGCGCGGCAGAGCTGATAAAGGATGCAAATCTCCGGTACCGCACAATAGGCTATGGCGATACCGTGACGCGGCAGCTGCCGGCGGCGGGCTCGGCCATCGCCGAAGGGAGCGAGATAATACTGTATCTCGATGCGGAGATATCCCCCGACAAGGAGACGGTGCCCGACCTCACCGGGATGAGCTACGACGAGGCGCGGGATACGCTGTCATACTATGGGCTGTATATTTCGACGAGAAGCACCGTGACAGACAGCTCCGCGCAGACCGTGAGCGGGCAGAGCATAGCCGCCGGGACAGGGGTTGACCACGGTTGTATAATAGAAGTATCACTTATCGATCAGGATGATTCGATACTCGGAAAATATTAAAATCACGGCTCTAGATAAAAATATAAGATACGCAGTCGGGAGGATGGATAATGAAGCTGAAAGAACTGATAAAGGATATAGAGGTGCTCAGTACAAACGCGGCACCGGACACGGAGATAAGCGGGATCAGCTATGACTCGCGCCTTACGCGCCCAGGCGATCTGTTCGTCGCGATAAAGGGCTTTGAGACAGACGGACACCGCTATATTCCCAAGGCGATGGAGAAGGGCGCAGCTGTGGTGCTGTGCGAGGATATTCCGGCAGACGGAACGCCGTATGTGCAGATAGCCGACTGCCGCTACGGGCTTGCGATGGCGAGCCGTGAGTTCTTCGGAAACCCCGCGTCGGAAATGAAGATGATAGGCTTTACCGGCACGAGCGGAAAAACCAGCTCGACCTACATAATGAAGCACCTGCTCGAAGCGGAGCTTGACGCGAAGGTCGGCCTTATAGGGACTAACGGCAACATGATAGGCGACGAGTTCCTGCACTCCGAGCACACGACTCCGGAGAGCTACGAGCTTCATAAGCTCTTCCGCGAGATGGCGGACGCGGGCTGCACGCATGTGGTAATGGAGGTGTCGTCCCATTCGCTGACGCTTGAGCGCGTGGCGGGGATCACCTTTGACGTGGCGGTGTTCACGAATCTTTCGCAGGATCACCTTGACCTGCATGGAACGATGGACGAATACGCCGCGGCGAAAAAGAAAATTTTCTCCCAGTGCCGCATGGGCTGCGTGAACGCGGACGATGAACGCGCGCCGTTCATGCTTGAGGGCGCAAAGTGCCCGATGCTGACCTACTCGGCAGCAGGCGGGGACGCCCAGCTCAGGGCGGAGAACGTGCGCCTGACAGGCGAGGGAGTGCATTTCGAGGCGGTATACGGCGCGGAGCGCGTGCAGACGGAGCTTGCGATACCGGGGATGTTCTCGGTATACAACGCCCTCGGCATCATATCGGCGGGGCTGAGCCTTGGGATAAGCCTTGAGAAGTGCGCCCACGCACTTTCCAGCGCCAAAGGCGTCAAGGGACGCATGGAGCGCGTGCCGACCGACGGGGACTACTCGATAATCATCGACTACTCCCACAAGCCCGACGCGCTTGAGAAGGTGCTCAAGACGCTGCGCCCGATAACGCGCGGGCGGCTTATCGCGCTCTTCGGCTGCGGCGGCGACAGGGATCGCGGCAAGCGGCCTATCATGGGCGCGATCGCGGCGGACAATGCGGATTTCGTCATCGTCACGAGCGATAACCCGCGCACCGAGGAGCCGATGGCGATCATCGACGAGATAGTCGCGGGGCTCAAAGACAAGCAAACTCCGTACACGGTGATATGCGACAGGATAGAAGCAATAGGCTGGGCTATTGACAACTCCCGCCCCGGTGATGTAATATTGCTTGCCGGGAAAGGTCACGAGGACTATCAGGTCATCGGCCATGAAAAGCGCCATATGGATGAGCGCGAGATAGTCGCGCGGTTCCTTGAAGAGAGAAAAAAGTCTTGAAGATAGAAAAACGGGACGCGGAGCGCCCTGAGTAGTCTGGAGAATATTATGACGATAAAGCTGATTACTTCTTTCGTGCTGGCGTTCCTGTTCGCGACGGCGTTCGGAAAGTATTATATTCCGTGGCTGCGCGCCCAGAAAGCCGGGCAGGAGATCAAAGGACAGGTCGAATGGCATAAGAGCAAGAGCGGCACTCCCACGATGGGCGGCGTGATGTTTATTCTGGCGGTCACGTTCGTGTGCCTGACCGTCGGCTTTGAGGGGATGCTTCAGGGCAACTTCGTACACATATTCGTGCTGCTGTTTGCGTGGGTGTTCGGACTGATAGGTTTTCTGGACGACTGGGAGAAGCTCAAGAAGAAGCAGAACCTCGGCCTTACGGCGAAGATGAAGTTCCTGCTCCAGCTCGTCGCGGCGCTCGTGTTCGTGCTGCTGATGCGCGAGATTGGCTATGTCCGGCCGAACCTCTATATCCCGTTTTCCAATAAGGTAATACCGATGCCGGAGTGGCTGTACTTCGTGTTCGCGTCCTTCGTCATCGTCGGCACGGTGAACGCCGTGAACATCACCGACGGTATTGACGGGCTTGCGTCCGGAACGTCGATTCCCGTGTGCCTGTTCTTCGTGGCGGTCACGATGCGGTGGGGACAGAATTATCTTGAGCTCGGCATCTTTGCTTCCGGCCTTGTCGGCGGGCTCATGGGCTTTCTTGTGTATAACTTCAACCCCGCGAAATGCTTCATGGGCGACACCGGCTCACTCTTCCTCGGCGGAGCCATCGCGGCGATGGCCTTTGCCTACGACATGCCGATGATCCTTATCACGCTCGGTTTTATATTCATCATCGAGACGCTTTCCGACATTATCCAGGTCACGTATTTCAAGCTGACCCACGGCAAGCGCGTGTTCAAAATGGCTCCGTTCCATCACCATCTTGAGATGGGCGGCTGGACGGGAAAAAAGTGGAGCGAAAAAGAGCTTTTCGTTCTCTTTACCGGAATATCTCTGGCTATGGCTGTCATATCATTTATAGGGGTGTACCAGCGTTTCGCCTGAAAAATGATTGAATGAACAAGTCGGGGAGGTGGGAAGATGCGTTATGACGGTGCCCGCCTCGCCGACTTTTCGGTATCGGGAGATACCAAACGGCGGCAGAGCTTTGACGGAGCGTTCTTCACGCTCTCTATGCTGCTGCTCCTTATCGGGGTGATAATGGTGCTCTCGTCTAGCTACGCGAGAGCCTATTACGATCCGGGCAACGTGACCGGAGGGAACGCCGCGTATTATTTCGTGCGGCAGCTTATCTTCGCGCTGCTCGGCATCGGCTGTATGCTGCTGGCGTCCAAGCTGCCGATGGGCTTTTACCGGCGCTATGCGCTGCATTTTCTGCTGCTGACGCTTGTGCTGCTGATGCTCGTGCCGGTGATCGGCGTCAAGGCCAACGGCTCGCGCCGGTGGCTCGGCATAGGCGGGCTCACGCTCCAGCCGTCGGAGCTTGCAAAGCTTGCGGTGATACTGTCCTTTGCGTGGCTTATATGCCGCTTTCGTGGACGGATGCGCACGGTGCGCTATGGGCTGCTGCCGTTTGCAGGGATACTCGCGGTGATAGTGGGGCTGCTCATTCTGGAGCCGCACTTCTCGGCGTCGGTCATAATCCTTGCCGTCGGCGCGG
>CEAZ01060370.1_pt1 | contig 18343 bp, 17 predicted proteins | sample 557361 | NCBI WGS metagenome assembly CEAZ01 (sample SAMEA3182074, study PRJEB8094) | gut metagenome | biome: human; feature: gut; material: Stool; isolation source: human stools | place: Canada | collected 2012-02-22 | reverse complement strand
GAATCCAAAGGCGAAGTTCCCCACCTCCATGCTGCGGTTTGCCGTTTAGATGAAAATGGCAATATCAACAATGACCACAACATTCATCTTCGGGCGCAACGTGCAGCAGAGCGAGTGGCAAAGAAACGTGGATGGACAACTGCAGCACAAATCAGAAATCGCAACATTCCACAGGTGAATAGAGATTGCATGGAGGTATTGAAGACAATGCCATCGTGGTCATGGGAAGAATATAAGAATACTCTTGCCCTGAAAGGATATATCATACATGAACGAGAGGACACAAAAGGTGTTCTCCACGGCTATGCACTCGTGAAAGGAAATACCAAATACAAGGCTTCCGAATTGGGAGTTGGCAGAAACCTAACGATCTCGAAACTTTCTACGACATGGAAGAAGCTGCACCACCAACCGACCACAACCATTAGGAACAATATTACCCCAACCGTCCAACAGGCAGCGGAACATAAAGCTGCCCCAATCGACTATACCCAATATCGAACAGACCGTTCGGATATGATTCCCTATGCTCTTACCCATGAAGGCAAGGAACACCGATTCTATATTCCGGAAAAAGTGCTTGACTACTTCAATGACGAGTTTGATTACAGGTTTGTTACCAATAGTCAAGAGCTTACCGATATGGCTATGGCTATTTTTGTCGGGCTGCTTGAAACGCCGAATGTTACAACCGGAGGCGGTGGCGGAGGTTCACAAAGCACCCTTCCGTGGAGAGACAAGGACGAGGACGATTTGCAATGGGCTCACAGATGCGCTCGTGCCGCCAGCCGTTCGTTAGGAAAGAAGCAGAAAACAGGACTAAAGCGATAAGCCTATGAAGCCAAACATGAAAAAGAAATTCGATTTCTCCGCAGAAATGAATGAAGCGGAATCCATAAAAGCCACTCCCAAGAATGAATATCTGGAAGAAGAAAAACGGCTACTTGATGTAAACATTAAGGAACTTGCCAGTCTGAATGACAATGTGTATAAGCTGAGAACAGACGTTGAAAATCTGTCCGGATCTATACGAGAATGTAAACCTACCATTTCTGAAGAAATGCAGAAGTTAGCAGTAGAATTCGGGGCGACCCTTCTATGCAATTTTCTCAGCCAAATAGAGAGCAAATGCAAGGAAGCCGAGCGGAGAATGAAAAAAGCTGACAATGTCATCCACATCCCGGCTACCGTATTCTACATCACAATTATAATATTAGTTGCCCTATCTTCTTTTTTCGCCAGCATCATAATAGCCAATGCAGAGATTTTGCACTCGGCTGTGATATGGAAGGTTACTATTGGTTGTATTCTTATGGCAACTTTGGGGATTGGCATAGCAGTAGCAATACAGAAGTTTTTGGACAGGGGTAAATAAACGGAAAGTCTCAACTGGATAGGATTGCTATCGGTTGAGACCTTTTCCCTCCTAATCATTCATTTCATAGTTTTTACTTGCCCAGTGACTTGAACACTTTAGCTATGCATCGCTTTTTCTGTTCCATATTTGGATGAACATATAAGTCCAGTGTAGTTGAAATATTGGAATGTCCCAGTAGTACACTAACGGTCTTGTAGTCACAACCTACTTCTATACATCGTGTCGCAAAGCTATGACGGAGTCCATGATACTTCAGCTTGGGAATATCAAGTTTTTCCATAAGCCTTTTATAGTAGTTACGGTACGTGCGTGGCTCTGTCGGACGCTCATCATTGGTAAGGATGTAATAGTCATCGTTAACTACTTTTTTTAAAGGCTTTAACATCCCAAGCAACTCTTTGCTCATCGGTATCTCACGGCAGGAGTTTTTTGTCTTTGGCGTGTTGATGACCAGTTCTGTATGTTTTCTCGCCCCTTCTATGAGATAGATGCGTTCTATCGTCCGATTAACGGTTAGGATTCCATCGGAAACATTGATGTCGCTCCATTTCAATGCACAGATTTCACCAATACGAAGACCGGTACTAAGACTGATGTAAATACCAAGTCCCGGAAAAGAAAAGTGCTCCTGAATATAATTCAGAATCTTTTTGTGATTTGCCACAGACAAGACCTCTAACTTTTTACCAGCAACATCTGTGGGGTATTTAATATCCCATTCATAATAGCTCATCCACTCGTTTTTCACTCCGAATTTCATGACCATCTTCAGGACAATAAGAATGTCCTTAACAGATTTCACGCTTAATCCACCTTCCAACTTTTCAAGTACAAAACCCTGCACATCATTTTCATAAAGTTCGTTACTCTCACCAAACTTTGGCAAAATGTGATTTTCAAGAATCAGCATATAAGCTGCCATTGTCGATTGTTTTACATACGGTCGCTTGTCCTCTCGCCATGCGTCCGAAATTTCTCTAATTGTCTTCTGAATCATAATCTTAAAATCAATAGTTCTAATAATTAGAGAAATATAATAGGTAATGTTCCCCCTTTGAGATTTCCGGAGTTTACGGAGGAATGGGGTAGATGCAAAGTTTCTGAGTTGTTGGATTTCTATTCAACCAATTCTCTGTGCTGGGAGCAATTAGAATATGAGACTAATACAATCTTAAACTTACACTATGGACTTATACACGTTGGACTTCCAACTATGGTTGATTTGAGCAAAGATAAGTTGCCTAATATCAAAGAGGGGAATATGCCTAAAAACTTTGAACTGTGTAAAGATGGGGATATTGCCTTTGCTGATGCTTCGGAGGACACCAATGAAGTTGCAAAAGCTGTAGAGTTTTACAATCTTGATGAAAAGAATGTTGTTTGTGGGTTACATACGATTCACGGTCGGGATAATGCTGATAGAACTGTTATCGGTTTCAAAGGCTATGCCTTCTCTTCGGACGCATTTCATCATCAAATTAGACGTATTGCACAAGGAACAAAGATATTTTCAATCAGCACAAAGAATTTTTCCGAGTGTTACATAGGTATTCCCTCAAAAGAAGAGCAAACGAAAATAGCTACTCTGTTACGTCTAATCGACGAGCGTATTGTCACCCAAAACAAAATCATTGAGGATTTGAAGAAACTAAAGTCTGCGATTATTGAAATGGAATATGGTCAAATGGCTAAAAGCATTTCACATATAGGCGATTTCATAGAACAGATTTCCAAACGGAATAAAGATAGTGCCATTAAGAATGTTTTATCCGTCAGCAATAGCCAAGGTTTCATTCAGCAAAGCGAACAATTTGAGAACAGAATTGTTGCGAGCGATGACACTTCTAACTATAAGATTGTAAAAAGAAACGACTTCGCTTTTAATCCTGCAAGAATAAATGTAGGTTCTATTGCTCGTCTTACCACATTTGAAAGAGGAATAGTAAGTCCTATGTACATTTGCTTCCGTACAAAGGACATTCTATTACCTGAATACCTTGATTATTATTTTAAGTCTAAGCAATTCTCCACGGAAATACAGAAGAGATTGGAGGGCAGTGTAAGACAGTGCTTGTCTTTTGATGGATTGTGTAATATTCCGCTTAGTGTTCCAGCGATTGAAATTCAGCAGCAAATAGGGAAACGACTATCTGCATTAGTCCAAGAAATCAACTTGGAAATTGATTTCTTGGAGCTATTGCAAAAGCAAAAAAAGTTCCTGTTATACCAAATGTTTATATGAACATCTGCTGCAATAAATATAGCTTCTCTTTTAGCATGGCATTCTGTATTCTTTCTTCAATCTCAGCTTTTTTTTCAAGTGATGACAGAAAAGTTGAGATTGCTTTTTGTTGTTCAACTGTTGGAATTTTTATCTTGAAGATAGCCAAATCTTTCTTCTGGATATTAGGCAAGCCAGAACCGATGCGTAGTTTCATTATAGCATCTTCTTTTGATTTAAGAAAATGGTACAAGTACAGATTATCCACATTGTCTGCTATTTTCTGGATGGTATAGCAATGACCACCACTCCAAAAAGGAGAGGTATTGAATTGCACATATCCACAAGAGTTACCACCTTCACTTATAGAAATAGTGTTGGCTTCTACATTGTAAATGTTATAATAGCCAGATGGCTCGGTTCCTCCATTCATTACATAATACTTTCCTTTCTCTGATAGAAATTCACCATTGATTTGCTTGCCTTTAGTAATTTCACATATCTCAGACAGCATGACAATATCACCTTTTATATCTTTGAAAAGGCTTTCTGAAATCGCAGACCTATAAACTGCACAATCCTTAATCAAGGGAATAAGTAATAAATTACTTTATACAGATAGTGGAATACCTGTTTGTCTTGGAGAGATTCTAACCGAACGCTTGGAAAGAACAAAAGTGAATAATCAGCATGAGATTTTAAGCTCCACAGTTAAGGGTATATTTTCACAGCGAGAATATTTCTCAAAAGAGATTGCAAGTGAAAACAATGTTGGCTACAAGATTATTCGACTTCATGACATAGTACTTAGTCCTCAAAATTTATGGATGGGCAATATCAACTATAACGATAAATTTGACATTGGGATTGTATCGCCTTCATACAAAATATACTCAATCGCAGATGGTTATGATAAGAAATATATTGCTGCTTTACTAAAGACACATCGTGCCTTATATAACTATATGTTGGTGTCAGAACAAGGAGCAAGTGTAGTTAGAAGAAACTTAAACACAGAAGCTTTTGAACAACTTGTGTTCAAAATGCCTTCACATAATAAGCAACGAGAAATAGGCTATGGAATATCATTATTGAACTATCGATTAGAGATAGCGAACATACTTATAAGAACCTACGAATCACAAAAGCAGTATCTACTCCGTCAAATGTTTATATAAACATCTGGCGGAGTAAGTATTGTTTCAACATATTATAAGAACCATTCAATGCAATTTGGCTTGATAGTTTTCTCTCTAAAGATTGCATTAATTCTGCGATATGGCATTGATTATCCTTACTGGGTATTGGCAACCTTAAATCACTGAGAGTAGATAGCACTATATAAGGGGTGTTGCTTGAGCTCTTTTCTATTGCAATTCTTTTGGGCAGTAATACTTTCAATGCCCATTTAATGTACTGGATATTTTCGGAGAATACATCTAATACATAAGTCCTTTGATAAGCATTGAACTTTCCATTATAATAATTGATATATCCCAAATTAGCGCCATTTCCAGAGATTAGTAAAGCTTCTGTGTCAAAAGCGAAGCTATCAATTTTGAATGGGTGTTCTGCGCAAGTAAAAAATGGATAAATCCCATAATCTACCTGTGCATTTGCATCAAGTTTTCCTGTGGTAATTTGGCAAATATCGCCAAGTTTTACATATATGCTTCCATTTGTTGATTCTTTGATGCAATGTTGTGCAATTCCCTTGATTAAGGACTCGTATTTCTCAATGATTTTGTTTTGGGTGGCAATACGTTCATCCAAAAGATGAAGTAATCGGGAAATCTTTTGCTGTTCTTCTATTACAGGAAGACTGATGACTATATTATTAAGATGCTCACCATATAAATGTACTACTGACACACCTTGTGCGACACGTGCAATGTCATACTTTCGTTTGCCATTTAATTGATAAGCAAGGAATGAACCATTTACTTTGTTAGAGCGCAGAATATTCAAATCGCCACCTAAAAGAACATCATCAAATGGAATACAACGCGCTGTTGCAATATCTATTGCCGTTTCACCAGAACAGGGAATGATTACATCATTTACTTTGCTCTTGACAAGTGTATTTGCATCCAGTTCGGTACAACTTAGTACCTCATTTATAATTTCTGCTTTATACTTTGTGTAAAGTTCTCCATAAAGGATGCAAGGTTTCCCGTTTGTGGAAAGTTGGTCTTTTGAAATACCTGTTCCTTTTAGGAGGGTACAAAATTCAGAAATTCGCTTCTTCTCCCATTTCCCTTGAAACTCCGGAAATCTCAAAGGGGGAACATTAAGGTTCTTTAAACCTTTTATCTTCTCACGCTCGGCAGAACGAGCAAGCTCATTTTGCTCTCGCTCAATCGAAGATTTGAGGACTTTTTTATCTATTGCCATAGTTGTCATTATTTTGTAGGATTCAAGTCAAATGGAAGCAATGGAGTTTCATCATTACCCTCATTAAAACGGTCAAAATCCGATATGTATGATTTGTCTTGAATCAGTTTATATTTTTCGTATTCTCTATAAGCCTTATCTTTTGCTTCCTCTTGTGTCACTTTTCCGGCTGTATCGCACGGCTCGTAATCCATCGTTACAAGATATTGCTGAAGGAACCTTTTCCAATCATCCATAGTTGAAACAATATGACGTGCAGCACGTGATTCTGCCATATCAAGAAAGGCAGTTGTGATAAGATTCAACTGGGACAATTCAGAATCTGACAGGTAATTTTTTGCGACGATGGTATCAGACTTTTGCACTCTTCCATCAGGAGCTTTCTTCCATGTGGTAAGCCCCATATAAGGTTGCTCAGAATCAGCCCGTTGATAGATGATTTCCGCAGCCGTATGATGGGCAACGGCAAGGTGCATCATATTCTGTACCATCTTGAAGAACAACTTAGTATCTTCTGATTTCGGGTCGTAATCCGCACTACATTCTGCATAAATGTCTGTTATCTTTTGGTAATATCTGCGCTCTGAGGTGCGTATCTCACGAATACGCTCCAGTAAATCATCAAAATAGTCTTTCCCAAAATGTTTGCCCTGTTTCAGCCTCTCATCATCAAGAGCATATCCTTTAATAATAAATTCTTTCAGTACTGAAGTTGCCCAAATGCGGAACTGAGTTGCTTGATAGCTATTTACCCTATACCCCACTGCCACAATAGCATCGAGGTTGTAGAATAGCGGCATACGTTCCACTTCCCGGTCTCCTTCTGTTTGAACTATCCCAATTTTTCGGATAGTTGCCTCTTTGGAAAGTTCTCCTGTTTCGTAAATTTGTCCGAGATGATAATTTATGGTTCTGACATCAACCCCAAACAAGTCCGCCATTCTTTTTTGTGACATCCAGAATGTTTCGCTGTTGAAAATGACTTCTACTCGTGACTCTCCTTGTGCTGTTTTATATAACAATATATTAGAGCTTAGCGAATTATGCATGAGTTCAGTCATTGAGACAGATTGCGAGAAAAAGTCTCGTGCCTGTTGAACGAGTAACTTTTTGCCATCAGCATTTTCCGCAATAATCATACATGCCATACGAGAGAGACGGAATATATTTACCTTGCGGAATGAACCGTTTCCTATCTTGACCATATCAACCGCTTGGTTGAAATGTTCGTCCACATTCATTCCTTTTTCTCCGGCTACCTTGATGGCTTTGTCTATGACTCGTTGGAATTTCCAATAAGCAGAATAGCCCATTGCGCCACAAAGGTCACGGGAACTCCAGTACTCAATCCCTTTTTCATCCTTGCGGCATATATTCTCAAATGAAGGAGTCATCTGAGGTATGTTGTCATTTTCACCCATAGCTATTACTTTTCTGAACTATTCTACTAGTCCCAATTCTTTCAGATACACTTCAATCTCTTTGTCGAGTTCAGCACGTTTAGCTTCCAATTCCTTTATTTCTGCCATTACAGCTTTAATATCAATAGGTTCTTCCTCTTCAAAGGTATCAACGTAACGGGGAATATTCAGATTGTAATCATTCTCGGCTATTTCTTGAAAAGAGGCAAGGTGACTGTACTTTTCTATTTCCTTGCGTTCACGATAAGTTTCGACAATCTTTTGAATATGCTGTTCACGGAGCTTGTTCTGAGTCTTTACCTTTTCAAACTCCTTGCTTGCATCAATAAACAGAATATTGTCATCTTCTTTACGGCACTTCTTGAAAACAAGAATACAAGTCGGAATGCTTGTGCCATAGAAAATATTCGCAGGTAATCCTATAATGGCATCCACATAGTTTTTCTTTTCTATAAGGAAACGACGGATAACACCCTCCGCATTTCCACGGAATAGTACACCATGTGGAGCAACACAAGCCATTGTTCCACCCTCGTTCAAGTGATAAATCATGTGCAGAATAAAAGCATAATCGGCAGTCTTACGTGGTGCAAGCCGTCCTGCTTTGCTGAAACGATCATCAGTATTGAATTTGTCGGCAGCACTCCATTCAGCAGAGAATGGAGGATTTGCAACCACTGCATCAAACTGAGTATCACCAAACGCATCCCATTCAAGCGTATCACCATTTTCAATCTTGAAATTGCTGAATCTGATGCCATGAAGCAACATATTCATTCGGGCAAGGTTATAAGTTGTAGGATTCTTTTCCTGTCCGTAAATATCAACTGCATTTCCGATATTGGCAGCACGAAGAAGCAACGAACCACTACCGCAAGTAGGGTCATAGACATTGCGTAAACGCTGATGTCCGATGGAAACAATCTCTGCTAAGATACGGCTGACTTCCTGCGGAGTATAGAACTCTCCAGCCTTTTTCCCGGCTCCTGCGGCAAATTGCGAAATCATATATTCGTAAGCATCACCCAAAATATCAATCTCCTGCGATGCCTCTACTCCAAAGTCTATATCGTCCAATGCAAGAAGTACATTACTAACGAGTGTATTTTTGTCATCAGCAGTTTTACCCAATTTAGGCGATGCCAAGTCTATATCCGAAAACAATCCACCAAAATCTTCTTCGCTATCTTGTCCCAACGTACTATCCTCAATTCGCTTCAATGAACGTTCGAGCATAGGCAATATGTTTTCTTTACGCTTGATAGCCTCTATTACGGACGAAAACAAAAATTTTGGTTCTATGAAATAACCGATATTCTCCAAGCATTGGTTCTTTGCTTCCTCTTGCAGTTCCACAGCATCGGCATCATTCATTTCCCATAATTCCTTAAAGGTTATTTCATCATCCACCAAAGCATTGTTGGCATACTTCTCTATTTTCTCCGACAAGTACTTATAGAAGATGAAACCTAATGTAAAATACATAAAGTCGCTTGCCGACATATTGCCACGCAAACGATTTGCAACCTCCCAAAGTTGGTCACGGAGTTTCTGCTGTAATTCTTCGCTCATATTATATTATTCCTTATTATTATCAATTTCTTGTTTTTCTATCATACTGCGTAAATCATCCAGTATTTGCCCTTTATATGAAAAGTATTTTGCACCTTGGTATGCACCAGATGTATTTTGCTTTTCTTCTGGCATGAACGTTCCAACAAATGGAGACAACTTGTAAATGCGTCCCTCGTATTCTATAGAATCATCACTAGCTACTTTAACGTCTGTTTGCGTAGGTACGAAAGTTACGATTTCACCAATTTTAACACCAACCATGCTGAATTTAAAACGCCCTCGCTTCACAATTCGTTTTGGGGTGTCTAAGAATGTGTCTTTCTCAGAATTAAGAATAGGTTTGTTATCTTTATAAATAGTGACAACAGCATCATCTATCATTTTGGCTATATCATTGAATATATCCAATGCTATTTGAGGAGGCACATTAAAAAACTCACGATTCTGACGAATCCGCAAATCTGTTAATCGATCAATCGTTTTATGTACGTGTTTTTCAACATCATTATATTTTATGGTCTGGATAGTAGCATAAATCTCAAAAGGTAAAGGGACTGCCGTATTATCCAATTCTTTAGAGCGAATATCTACAGGACGAGAACTTTTGCCAATTTTGACCCAATCCTCTCGAAAACTTGGATTTGTCAAAATATACACATATCCGGGTTCATTTATCTTTGCCATTATGATTTTACTCCCAATTAAAAGTTCTTATTATATTGCGTAATTTCTCCATTATTCTCGTCAAAGCCTTTCGGGTTTTGATAAGACCGAGATGCTTCTCTTTCAATGCCTTTTGTATAATCTCCGGCTGTTCTTTTTGTAAATAGTCATACTCTTTTATGAACAGATTCAGCACTTCGGCAGGAATTTGTTCATCATCCGACAAATCTTTTACAGCCCTATTGCGTTCAGATACAATATATTGATTCAAACGCTCTTCCAATTCACTTGTACCATCAGCCTTATTACGTCCGCTCATGAAGTTTTCCTTATCTTCATCAACATTTTTTCGAATAAAACCATCGATGAGTTTGGCTTTGCCTCGCATCCCGGCATCCTTAATCATTGTGTCAATGATATGTTGCCGCTTTTCTGAATAATCATTGCTATATGGATCAAGTTCTGCAATGAGTTCAAGAATGTAAGCTACATTGATAATGTCGCTATGTAGAAGTTCAAGGCAGAAATCTATATCCTCTAATCCCTGACTGTTTCCATACGGAACAGGGTCTTCTGCAACTACAGATGGAATTATAGGCGGTTCAATAAACCCGACCGTAATATCAAGATACTTACTCTTATAGTCGTTGAATTGCTGCTCGGTCATACCAAGGTCTTCCGCATCCTCGCTATAATCTTCGTATATCTGGATTTCCGCATGTTTACGGATAATATCACGAAATGCAAGAACAAAATTTTTCTTGTCATTTTCGCTTTGCAGAAAATCTATACTGCTGGGTGTAGGATATTTTTTCAGGAACTCTGTTGCCAAGCATTTATATTCCTTTTTTACATCCTCAAACGGTGGACGTACTATATCTTCTGGATTATCAGAGTTGCTGAACAATTTAATAGACGTATCAACATTATTTTTCAAGTCACGGAAGCAAACGATTTTACCGAAACGTTTCTTCTCGTTCAATACTCGGTTGGTACGACTGAACGCTTGCAGCAAACCATGATATTCCATATTCTTATCCACATAGAGTGTATTCAGTTTTTTACTGTCGAAACCAGTAAGGAACATACCCACAACAAGACAAAGGTCAAGCGGTTTTATATCCGCTTTCTTCTTTTTCATGCGCAGATTGATGTCATCATAGTAGGCACGGAAATTTTCTGAAGTAAAGGCAGTGCCGAACATATTGTTATAATCGTCCATAATGGCTTGCAGTTCATCCGCCTCGCCCACGCTTTCTTTTGCATACTGCCCTGTGCCCATGCCTGTCTGTTCATCATCCTGACTATTGTTAGCAGCGTAAGTAAACACAGCACCAATACGGATTTTCGGATTCAACGATTTGAATATCTTGTAATAGCGTATGAGCATCGGCACGGATTGCACGGCAAACAAGGCATCAAACTCTCCGTCGAATGTGGATTTGTTGAAATTGTTAAGGATAAACTTGGCGATTTCCTCCATACGAGCTTGATTGTCGTTGTCAACAACTTCGTTGCCGTGATAATACTCCACGAGGAATCCAAGCACGTTTTCATCGGCTATGGCATCCTTAATAAGATATTTATGAAGACAATTTCCGAATATCTCTTTAGTGGTATGCCCATCTACCGCATTTTCAGTAAAAATAGGTGTTCCCGTGAAGCCAAAGATTTGAGCATTGTCAAAGAACTTCATAATCTTCTTATGACTATCCCCAAAGTGGCTACGGTGACACTCATCAAATATCATCACGATACGTGAGTGGCGAATAGTTTCAATCTTGTTGCTATACCACGTCTTGCTGACTGCAGCATTGAGTTTCTGAATGGTAGTGATGATAATCTTGGAATTGCTTTGAAGGCGTTTCACAAGTTCATCCGTATTATCAGTACTATCCACAGCTCCCGGCTCAAAAGCCTCGTATTCCGATTGCGTCTGAGTATCGAGGTCATGACGGTCAACAACAAACATCACCTTATCCACATCATCCAATTCTGATACAAGTTGGGCAGCCTTGAACGAAGTCAATGTCTTTCCGGCTCCTGTTGTATGCCATATATAACCGTTATCATTGGAGTTCTGCACACGATCCAGAATTTTCTCTACGGCATAGAACTGATAAGGACGAAGCACCATCAAACATTTGTCGCCCTCGTGCAGCACGATATATTTCCCTATGATTTTACCAAGCGTACATTTTTCCAAGAAGAATACGGCAAACTTATCTAATTCATTAAACGGATGATTGGCAGCATCTGTCCAGCTGAATGTGAACTTATACCCACTATTTGGATTATTGGCAAAATAACGAGTATTCACACCGTTAGAGATAACAAATAATTGGATATAGTCAAACAATCCGTGAAACGAAGTCTTGTGATAACGCTGTATTTGGTTGTATGCCTGTTTGAGTTCCACACCACGACGTTTCAATTCAATCTGCACAAGTGGCAAACCATTGATTAGAATCGTCACATCATAACGACATTTTTTACGTCCTTCCACCGTAATTTGGTTGGAAACCTGAAACTCATTCTGACACCACTGCTGCCTATTTAGAAATTCCACCCATATACGCTGTCCATCAGCCGTATCAAGCGGATATAAGTCACGGAGTTTCTTTGCCTTTTCAAAGCGAGTACCACCTTCAAGGTATATGAGAATCTTCTCAAACTCTTCTGTCGTAAATTCACTACGCCCATGTTCCTCCAGTCGTTTGCGGTTATGAACCTCCAACTGTCGTTTAAAATTGGCATACATATTATCCTCTTCCACAATTTGGACATATTCATAGTCCATTTGCTGAAGAGTGGCGATCAGTCCGGCCTCCAATGCCGCTTCACTTTGTATTGACATATCCTTGCCTTATTATGAGTAGTTACCTACTTGTTAATCTTACTGTTTAGTATCTTGACGTCCAATGCATTTTCAATCTTGCATAGGGTTTCCAATGACAGGTTTTCACGACCTTTCAACACCTTGGAAATGTATTGCTGTGAGCAATTCATCTTCACCGCCAGTGCCTTTTGAGTCATACCAAATTGCTCCATTCGGATTGTCATAATCGCAGCAATCATCTGCGAATACGACATCCATACATTCGTTTCCTCTGCGACAACTTCCTTTGCCTGTGCCAATGCTGAGTTCATTTTCACTTTCGTCATTGTATATATCAAAATACCTTTGTCTTAACACAGACAAAGGTACTATAAATAATCGAGATGATACAACTTTCAGGTTGTTTTTTCTCAAACAAAGACATTATTACAATTTTGAATCTAATTAATCCCCTCTCCTGCAATTAAAGCCAAATTCTTATAATTAGAATCAACAAACCAGTTATCTTCTAATTTGCTAAGATTAAAAATGTCATTAATAATAGATTTTTTATCAACTACATAAATAGGTCTATTGAGCCTACGAAAATAATTCAATTCATATTTACACCATATTGATTTAAGTGAATTTTCAGACTGCACAAAAATTAAAGCCTTTGATTGTTTCATTCTTTCTTCTATAACTTTAAGCGTTGCTGCACAAAGTAAGTGACGTTTTAAATAATCAACATCATTTATCCAATCGCAAAAAACATTCTTGCCTCGTTGATTCTCGTCATATATGAGTTGCTGAACCTCTTTACTATCTTTACTGCTATGTGAAATAAAATAATCAAATGATTTTATTTTCTGTTCCTTTGAATTTTCAATCCTATATTCAAGTTCATCAGGATTCTGTGGTATATTATATTCTTCATATGGATACACCTCTTTTAAATAGCATTTTCGTTTTTTGTTTTTTGTATGAACTTGCATAAACTGCTGCTTCCTTAAACGAGGATTAAAATTAAAAGATTGCAGATGAAAAAATGCTTCTTCCCTTAATTGCTTATTAAGTTCCGTATCATTTAGCCTAAAGAAGAACTGTATGATTTTTTCGCAATAATATTTTTTCAATTCCAAAAGAATATATACTTTGTCTTTTTGAGTTGTATTCTTTCGCTCATACAATCCGATTAATTGATTTATGAATAAAGGAGTCACCTGCTGCGTTTTAGATAGAGCAATCTCAATCTTACTATTTATACGATCAATCTTACATTTTCTTGCCTCCCACAATTTTACGCTTGAATCTACACAACTCTTTTCTGAATACGCATTCCAATGCGCACATTTATAACTTTCTGAAAAGATCTTTTTAAAGGCGGAAACTCTTTGTATCAATAATTTTGGCTCAGACATATTATAACGAGACTTCCCAAAGCGCCTTTTTAGATATTTGTCTTTAGTGCAGTAATATTTATATATAGATTCCACTGATTGCCATTCATGTGGATAATAATACTTTAGTAATGCTATTATATCTGCTTTTGTATACTTACGCGGCAACAATGGAGCCACAGATTTAATCTCGGTATTCCACATTAACAGAATATCGTTCAACTCATGTTCAAAAATATGTTTTGTTACACCAGACACTTCTTTTGTAAATAATTAAAATTCGAAATTCATATTATAAATATCATTTAGTTTTATAATATAAGTAGGACTTAGCCTATCGTTGTTTTGTTAAATCGTACCCATCTGCATCATTTTCACTTTTGTCATAGGCATTATCAATATACTTTTGAGGATTTGATAAGAATTCATCTTCTTCAACAAAAGCTATATAAGATCCAGTCAATGCACTTACACATTTACATTGATTACAAGAATACACTTTGGGGTTCTGATTATATCTATTATTTTTAATAATGTCATAAACCTTTGAATCATAATAATTAGAAACAGAACATCCATCTGATTTAGTTGAGGTATACTTAAACCAATCATACCCTCCATCTACTTTCATTATGACTCCAACAATTCCATTAGTGTGAGATGTTCTATTTTTTCTTGTTATATTCTTAAGACAATACTCAATCTCCCAATCAATCCACTTACTTTCTTTTATATGCGGAGAAATAATTACAATCGTTACAGATGTATCGAACATCATTTCTTTTAGATTCTTCTTTATATTCTCAGTAGATGTATCTGTTAAATCAGGTGAAGCACTTGTTTCTCCTTGATAGTAGCTCGCATCATCTCCCAAAGCCTTTATTATCCTATCGCGAAGTCCTTGCGCTTCGCTATATTTATATGAAATAAATGTTTTATGTGCCATGACTATTTTACTTTTTTTATTAACTCTATTACTGTTTCCATCACTTCGTCTAATGTTTTGGTATCATCGCCCAAAGATTCAACATCACCACGATAAATGTCGAAAGTATGGTCATCTTGTTTTTCGTCCAGTAACTCTCTCCACAATTCTTTAGATATATATCCTGTTCTGCCAATTGGTATTAGGAAATTGCCCTGTTTTTTTGAAATTTCATATTCCGATCGCATTCCATTAGATAAAACAGTAGTTCCATTTTCCTTCTTATTACCCAACAAAAAAATTGATATGCCACTATATGATATCATGTCTTGTCTATAAGCTTCCCACATTGCTTTTACATCATCACCTTGCGGAAAAGGTCTCAGAATCAATTGGTCTGTCAGCGATTTTTTTTGATTGTAATATATTTCAGAAAGAGCTCCACTAATTACTGCGCTACCCACACCTAAACCATATCCTGAAACTATTTTAAATCCTTTATGGATTAAAAGACCACTTAATTTGCTTATAAATTCTTCGTACGCCTCTTTACCATCAGGCTCATATTCCGCTGCTGCCCCAGATATATACACGGTTCGACTATTATATCTTCTTTTAATGCTCTGTAATATTTCCGTTATCTCTGAGTATTCTTTAATAAGCACGGTTTTGATGTTAAAGCGTTTTAAATCATCTATGAAATATAACAATTTTCTTTTTTCATATTCAAATTGATCTCTGTCAGAATAATCAGTCTCAGAAACATCTTTTAAGAAGCAATAATGTTCCCTCAAATTTCCTTTCAAATGCGCTCTTAGGTGGGCGCATATATACGAGAAATTAGGATCTGTAAAACTAAAACCAATAAACATAAATGTTTTAGTCATTAAATCTCCAGACAATGCATTTATAAAAGGAGTTTTCTCATGATGATAAGATTCATAGTCATCTCGAATTAATACAGATTCTTCAGGACGATCTACATCTCCATGCATTTTATAAACTACAGCATCACGTCCTTTTAAGGTTATAGTCAGATTTGCACAACAAACTTTAACATCACATATTTTACCGTTATTCTCTAATGATTTCTCTATCAGTTTGTCATAGTTAGTAGTCCAATATGTAGAAATCGGTAGGCGAGCAAGTATATGATGGTTATCATTTGGCAACTTACCAGTCTGGAACGCATCTTTAATTATCTCATTTAATCTTGCACGATTATTACCACTTCTATTATAATAATACTGAGCTACCGCAACCAAATCAGATTCCTTTTCAATATCAAGTTCTAATTCCTCGGCAATTTCTTTTAATAATTGTTTCCAATTAACACATCCACTTGATGCAGACAATCCAGCTCCTGCAAAAACAGCAGCATCGCCATTATTAAGTGCTTTAAGATAATTTTTTATGAAAACATCCTTTTGTATTGGCATAACTAAAATTTATTTAGGATACTGATTTCGAATTCTAATAGCCTCTTCTACCCATTCATTTATATGCTCTTTGATATAATCATATACATTGGTACTTATTTTATATGGGGGATTATAAGTCTTGCATATTTCTGATAGATTAATTTCATTACCATCAACCGGATAGTTGCGTTCTGCTATATAATTATATGTTCTATCGATATAGAATAATTTAAATGGATTATTTCCTTTTGTACTCTGTTCACCATTGAAATCCTTCAGATGATGCACATAAATACCAACAATCCCTTTTCCCTCTTTCCAAGCATGCTCAATCTCGTATCTACACCACTCTCTTGATGAAGTTTCAGAACCAATTAATACAATAATGCAAGATCGATACTCCATATGGCTATTAATCCATCTTTTTATAGCCACATTTCCTTTACGCTTTACTTCCTCCCAATCATTGGAAGAAACCGGAGTATTACCTTCTACAACTCCAATGTTACGAACCTGCCCAGCTCTCCATGAATCATTCTTAAAATGAAAGCTGTAAAATACTTGCCTTTTTGCCATAGCTAATGTATAATCTTCTATATTGTTTCCATATTTATATTACTGATTTTCAGTATAAATAAAATCCCTCACATCTACTTTTAGAAGTTCCGCAATACGAAACAATGTTTCAAGGTCTGGTTGTGAGGTGTTTGTACACCAACGAGACACTGAACAAGCATTTTTACCAATCTGCTCCGACAACCACTTTGCTGTTTTATTTTGTTCTACTAGTACTATTTTAATCCTATTAAGTTGCTTCATTACGCAAGTATTTATAGTTCAATGCAAATATATTGTTTTTACTAATATTAGCCAAAGGCCAGATTATTTTTCTCGGATATGCGCTTCAAAAATATTATGCTGCATAAACATTATGTTCGCACAGCATAATACATGAAGCATAATCATTTCTATTATTCAATTACATATAAATCAGCCCCATCGTTTATTCCACTTGGCAATTTGACACATAAGAACAGTTGTTCCCCACTTACACCGTCTATCCAGCACTCTAACAAACAGATTCATCTCTCTTATGGTAGGAAATCCCTAATCGCATTGCCATCTTTCTTATTTGTCGTTTTCTTTGCCATAATTCGTATTATTTTGTTTCCATAGAAGTCGATAAAAAGATTTCCAAATGTCTCCAAAACTTGCTCCAACTCGTTTGATAACATTCTCTGCTTTCAAACGTTCTAGTGTTATCCTCATTGCTTTTTCCGAGACTTCGCATTGCTTCGCCAATGCAGAAATACTGATTTGAGGTTTTTCTGCTATAAGAGAAAGTATCTTGTTATGCCCCTGTTGTGCCTCTGTCATGCCCTTGTTATGCCCTTGTTATGCCCTAACTGGTCGCTTCTGATCGAACGACCAGTTTCACACACTTCTTTTCTATATCCATACCCCATCGCCTACCAATATTCTTAATCCCCTCATCAATATTATTTTCCGCTATTTCTTCAGTATTTAAATGAGTGTTATCATTACTGTCCTGCAAAAGGCATGAGCAGCTATGATTTTCGCAATAATATTCTAATTTGTAAATCAAACGCAATCTTTCCACCTTGCATCCAACACTCCTGCAAACATATCCACCTCTCTCTTGGAAATCCCCAATCGTGTTGCCAGCTCTCGCCATCCTTTTACAGTTTCAATCACCTTCAAAATAATCTTTTCTGCCGTTTTACGGTTTAGCATGTAGTCTTCACAAGCATCTAGCAAAATGCTCAGTTCTGCTTTATTAGAGGTTGATGAAACCTGCAGACTTTGGTACTCATTCAAAGTGGGGTTCATGTCGTATGCAGGAGAAAGCGTCCAACCTTTTGCAGTCAAAAGAAAACTGTGATTGCGGAAATGGTCATCGCTATTGCCAATGCAGATATTGAAAGCAACACGGCGATAAAGTTCACGCAGATTGTCTTCCACATTCGTGCAGTTCTGGATTATGAAATCGACTATATCCAGATAACCGTGCCCTGTTGTTGCGTTATCACCGTCATTGAGTCCCAATAAGGTCATAGCAGAAGCAAAGTGAATCCGTTTCCCCTCTTGGGTTCTGTCGAAGCGTTG
>CEAZ01009310.1_pt1 | contig 18425 bp, 10 predicted proteins | sample 557361 | NCBI WGS metagenome assembly CEAZ01 (sample SAMEA3182074, study PRJEB8094) | gut metagenome | biome: human; feature: gut; material: Stool; isolation source: human stools | place: Canada | collected 2012-02-22 | reverse complement strand
ACGGACTTGTCGCCATCGCGACGCTCCCAAGCCTCGGCCTCACCGGTGGAGGCGCCGGACGGGACCAGGCCCAGGCCCTGGGCGCCGTCTTCGGTGTCCAGAACGACCTGAACGGTCGGGTTGCCGCGGGAATCGAGAATCTGACGCGCGTACACGCTTTCAATTACTGCCACAACTACTCCTTAAAACGGTTGTGTATCTTGAATGACATTCTTAAGAGTAGTGCGATTTGTGGACGTTGTGAACAACACGCCCAAAATTTAGCGTTAGCGCTCACAATGCCAGTGTGCCGCCTGATTGCAAGGCAGTACGGACGAAATCGCTCAGTCAACGTCCTTGCCATTGAGGTAGCCGATCTCACTGTCGGACAATTTCAGTTCGCTGGCTTTGAACGAGTCCTGAATCTCCTGCGGGTTTCTGGCCGAGGGAATCGTGAACAGATATTGGTATTGCGCAAGTTCCCACGCGAGCGTGACGCGCTGGTAGGAGCAGTCGTGAATCTTGGCGACTTCGCGGAACCGGTCGAACAGATGCTCGTTGAACGGGTCGAGGAATCCGCCGAGTGGCGACCAGCAGACAAAAGCCAAACCGAGCTTTTCGCAGGTTTCCAACGTGTGTTCAGGGTCGCGGTGGACCGGGGAGAACTGGTTCTGGACGGCCACGAGACGATCGCCCAAAATATTGCGGGCGGTTTCGATGTCCGCGTTGTCGATTCTGGAGATGCCGACAGCTTTGGCCACACCTTCGTCCACGAGCTGCTTGAGTGCGCCCATCTGGTCTTCGTACGGCACCTGCGGATCATTGCAGTGCGAGTAGAGCAGATCGAGCGTATCGACACCGAGGCGGCGGGCTGATTCCTTGGCATTGGCGATCATGGTTTCAGGTCGGGCGTCGGCCTGCCAGCCGTAGTTGCCGTTGCCGTCAAGCGTGCGCAGCCAGCCGGTTTTGGTGGCTACGAGCACCTGATCTTTGGGGCCATGCCACGAGTGCAGAGCATCGCGGACCAGATATTCGCCATAGCCCATATCCTCCGGTTCGCCGGTGCCGGGTGCGCTGGGCAGATAATAGGACCAAGCCGTGTCCAAATAACGGACTCCGGCATCGAGCGCGGCATGGATGGTCTCGATTGCCTGATCACGGTTGGAGGGGCGCCCCTCGATGGCGAGCGCCATCGTGCCCATGCCAAGGCGGGGAATCTCATAGCCGGCAAGTGTTGCCGTGGTCGCGCTCTGGTTCGTGCGGCTCGTAGTCGTTTCGCTCATAGCAGTCACTTAATCTCGCTCGCTGGACAGTCGGAACGATTCCGTCTGGGGTGAATCATCGTCACAAACGACGGCATGAATATGAATATGGCTCACCGGAGGTTGCCCGGTGAGCCATAGCTGGCTCGACTGTCGCCTCGCACCCCGTCTACAAACGGCTCTGCCGTTTGCTTGACGACGGGGTCCATGCCAAATCATCAAGTAACTGGTTGGTCCAGAGGACTACCTGGTCGGAGCTCATGGGACCTTGGCCCAGGGAGCCGGTGAACGGGGTGGGGACGATGAGCTGGTGAGTGACCGGGCGGTATTGGGTGCCTTTGTAAATACGGCCCATACGCATCTGGATGGATTCGGGCGGGTCGATGCGACCGATGCGCACGCGGTTGGATTGCGCGAGAATCTCCGAAATGCCGAGCTTGCGGGCCTTGAACTTCAGACGGGCCACGTCGAACAGGGTCTCGAATTCGACCGGCGGCTTGCCGTAACGGTCGGTAAGTTCCTCTTCCAAATCCTTCAGATCGGCCTCGTTGCGGGCGGAGGCGAGCTTGCGGTACGCTTCCAGACGCAGCTTGTCCGAATCAATGTACTCGATCGGAATCGACGCTTCGATGGGCAGGTCGATGGACACGGCCACCGGCTCGACGTTCTCTTCGGGCTCCTTGTACTTTTCCACGGCTTCGGACACCATGCGTACGTACAGGTCGAAGCCCACGCCCTCGATATGGCCGGACTGCTCGTCGCCCAGAAGGTTACCGGTGCCGCGCAATTCCAAGTCCTTCATGGCCACATCGAAACCGGAGCCGAGCGCCGTGTTCTGCGCGATGGTGGCGAGCCGGTCATGGGACTGCTCGGTCATCGGCTTGGACGGGTCGTACAAGAAGTAGGCGTACGCGCGCTCGCGGCCGCGACCGACGCGGCCACGCAGCTGATGGAGCTGGCTCAAGCCGAAACGGTCGGCATGGTCGACGATCAGCGTGTTCGCATTGGAGATATCAAGACCGGTCTCGATGATTGTGGTACACACGAGCACGTCGATGTCGCGATGCCAGAAGCCGCGGATGATCTGGTCGAGCTGCTTCTCCCCCATCTTGCCGTGGGCGATGCCGACGTGCGCCTCGGGCACCAGCGTGTGGATCTTGTCGGCGATGGACGAGATGTCCTGCACACGATTGTGGACATAGAACACCTGGCCGCCTCGCAGCAGTTCGCGGCGTACGGCTGCGGTGACCTGCGCATCCTCGTAGGCGCCCACATAGGTCAGCACCGGCAACCGGTCTTCGGGCGGGGTGGCGAGCGTGGACATCTCGCGAATGCCGGTCACGGCCATTTCCAGCGTGCGCGGGATAGGCGTGGCAGACAGGGACAGCACGTCCACGTTGGTGCGCAGGGCTTTCAGCGTCTCCTTGTGTTCCACGCCGAAACGCTGCTCCTCATCGATGATGACGAGTCCCAGATCCTTGAACTTGATTTTCGGGTTCAGCAGCTTGTGCGTGCCGATGACCACGTCCACCGTGCCGGTTTCCAGCCCCTCGATGGTCTCGTTGATCTCTTTGGTGGTCTGGAATCGGCTCATGGCCGCCACATTGACCGGGAAACCCTCGAATCGTTCGCTGAACGTCTCGTAATGCTGCTGGACAAGCAGCGTGGTGGGCACGAGCACGGCCACCTGCTTGCCGTCCTGCACGGCCTTGAAGGCGGCACGCAGTGCGATTTCGGTTTTGCCGAAGCCCACGTCGCCGCAGATGAGGCGGTCCATCGGCACGGGCTTTTCCATGTCGGATTTAACTTCGTCGATGGTGGTGAGCTGGTCGGCGGTTTCCTGATAGGGGAAGGCGTCTTCCAGCTCTTTCTGCCATGGGGTGTCCGGGCTGAACGCGAAGCCCTTGGCGCGCTGGCGGGCGGAGTACAGCTTGATCAGGTCGTCGGCGATCTCGTGGACGTGCTTGCGGGCCTTGGCCTTGGTGGCCGCCCAGTCGGAGCCGCCGAGCTTGTTGAGCTTGGGGGCTTCGGCGCCGATGTATTTGCTGACCTGGTCGAGCTGGTCGGTGGGGATGAACAGTTTGTCCGCCGGGGCGCCGCGCTTGGAAGGCGCATATTCGATGACCAGGTATTCGCGAGTGGTTTTGTTGGCGCCGGTGCCGATGGTGCGCTGACGCATTTCGATGAACCGGCCAATGCCGTGCTGCTCGTGCACCACGTAATCGCCTTTTTTGAGCTCCACCAAGTCGATGGCCTTGCGCCGGCGTTTCGGCGTTTTGGCCACGGCCACGGCTGAAGTGCGGCCGGTCAGGTCGCGTTCGGTGAGCAGGGCGATTTTGGCGGCTTTGTCCACGAAGCCGTCGATGGCCTGAGAGCGGATGACGTCGAAATTGGCGATGCCGGTAGTGTTGATCGCACGCTTGAGCCTGGCCAAGGTGCCGGCCGCAGCGGCGGTGATGGTGACGTGGAAGCCGGCATCGAGCAGGCCTTCGATGCCTTGGGAGGCCTTGGCCTCATCCCCTCGGAATTCGGCCGGGTTCTGGGCGTCGAGCTGCACATGGCCGGTCAACGTGGTGTCCACGCCGAAACTGGTGAGGCGAATCACCGGATGTTCGGAGTATTCGAGGGAGCTGATGGTTTCCGCATAGTCGAGGAAGCTGGCTTCGTCGAAGCTGATGGGCGCGCCGGCGCCGTGGCCGGAGGCGGCCACATGCCAGCTGGCGGCCAGGAACTCGTTCGCGGTTTTTGCCAAGTCTTCGGCGGAGCGGCGTAGTTTCTCCGGGTCGCTCAGGAGGATCACGGCGTGCTTGGGAAGCATGGAGCCCACCGGTTCCAGATGGTCCACGAGTGCGGGCATCAGGGATTCCATGCCTTCGACCGGAATGGCGTTGGCGATGGATTCGAGCATGTCCTCAGCATTGGGAATCGAACCGACCAAGGCTTTGGCGCGGGTGCGCACGGCGTCGGTCAGCTGCAGTTCACGGCATGCGGTGGCCCAAATGGTCTTGAGGCCGTCGCCGTAGGTACGCTGGTCGGAGGCGTGGAATTCCTTGATGGTGTCAATTTCGTCGCCGAAGAATTCGATACGCACCGGGTGCGGTGCGGTGGGCGGGAATACGTCAAGAATGCCTCCGCGCACCGCGAACTCGCCACGGTCCATGACCAGGTCCACGCGCGTATAGGCGTTTTCGATCAGACGTTTGGCGGCTTCGTCGAGGGGCAGGTCCTCCCCCACGGTGAACACGAGCGGCTCGACATCGCCCAGTCCTTGGACGACTGGCTGGATGAGCGAGCGGATCGGCATGACGAGAATGCGAATCGGGCCGAACATCGAATCGGTATCGCTCGGATGCTTGAGTCTGCGGAACACGGCCATGCGGCTGGCCACGGTGTCCGCGCGCGGGCTCAGACGCTCGTGCGGCAGGGTTTCCCAGGCTTCGAGCTGGGCGATGTCGTTCGGGTCGCCATCATACCAGGAGCGCAGCGAGCCCACGGTCTCTTCGGCTTCGCGGCCGGAGGCCACGACCAGCACGACCGGCTTGCCGGGTTTGCCGGCCACACCCTGCCCGATGGCGGCGGCCAAAGCCGGGCGCAAACCTTCGGGGATGCCGGCCAGGACGGAGTTGTCGACGTCGTCCGAAGCCTCGATGTCGCCGGCGGCGAGCTTCAGGAAGGTCTTGTCCTGTTCCAGCTCAGACAGGATGCCTACCAGTGAGCCGTTGATCAGGTCCGGGTGCGTCGCCTCACCGGCCATTGAACTTCTCCTGGGTCTTGGCAAGACCGTGGAAGATGATGTCCTCGGCGGCGTCGGCGCCGTCAGCCAGGAATTCGGGCAGCTGCTTGCGCTGGTCCGGACCGAATCCGCCCAGCACCCAGTTCACCGTGTTGTCATGCGCGTTCGCACCGCGCTTGGAGTGACCGACGCCCATGCGCACACGCGCGTATTTCGGCGTGCCGAGGGAACGGTCAATCGACTTGATGCCGTTGTGGCCGCCTGCGGAGCCGCCTGCCTTGACCTTGATACGGCCGAATTCCAAGTCCATGTCATCGTGAATCACCACAATATGGTCGGGCTCGATCTGGTAATAGGCGCTAATGGAAGCCACCGCATTGCCGGAATCATTCATATAAGTCAGCGGCTTGGCCAGAAAGAACTTGACGGTGCGGCCGTCCAGGTTCATCACGCTTTTACCGAGCATGGCCAAGCCCTTGTGATCGGCGAAGTTCACCGTCCAACGTTCGGCGAGCACGTCGGCGGTCATGAAGCCCATGTTGTGCCGCGTGTCCTCATATTTTTTGCCGGGGTTGCCCAGTCCCGCAATCAGCCAGAAATCCGATGCCATAATCCGCTCCTCGTCCGTCTTCCTTTATTCCCGTATGCACGTTCTGTACGTTCCGTACGTCATGCGCGCGTTCGCCTCGCGCACTGGCCCATGCCCGGCCGGATCCAACCGTCAAGATTGTACTCAACGCCGCCGTCAAGCTCGTTTGCTCCGGCATCCTCACACTTTTCTTGACTGAAATGACTTACTGCAAGGCTACAGGTCCAAATACCAGTAGGACATGTCCCGCATGGTGCCGGTGGAGTCGGTGGCAGCGGCGGGCATGAGGCCGAATTGGGTGAAGCCGAAGCGGCGCATGAGGGCAATGGAGCCGACGTTATCGGCGAAAATGATGCCACAGGCCTTGCGCATGTGGCGGGCCCGCGCCTCGGTGAGCAGCCTGTCAAGCATGAACGTGCCTACTCCCCTGCCTTGCCATGCCGGATCGATGTAATAGGCCAAATCGGTGACGCCGTCATACCCGGCACGATCGTAGAACACGGAGAGCGCACCGAAGCCGATGATTGAACCGTCTTCCGATTCCACAACAAAAACGCCGTAGGGCGGCGTATGGGATTCGACCCAGGCGCGGCGTTGGTCGAGGGTGCGCGGGGTGAGGTCGGCGGTGGCCCCACCCGCCACCACCGCAGCGTTGTAGATGTCGGCGATGGCTTGGACGTCGGATTCGACGGCCGGACGGAAGGTGTATGGCATGAGGTTCCTTTGAATACGCAAATAGCCCGTCCTTATGATAAGGACGGGCTATGTCAGTTGAGGTAACCGACTCCCTTCAGTCGCCTTCGGCGATGGCTCCCCTCACCCTGAGGGGAGCCAATTCCTGTCGGAACTACTTGTCGAGCTCGATGGCCTTGTTGAGGGCGTCTTCAAGCTCCTTCTGCGCCTTGCCGTAGGCGGTCCAGTCGCCGTTCTTCATGGCGGACTGGCTGTCCTTCATGGCTTGGGCGGCATCGTTCAGCGCCTGCTGGAGTTCGGGGCTACGGTCGGAAGACGAGCCGGAATCCGACTTGCCGTCCGTGGTGCCGGACTGGCCACCATTGGTATCGGAACCAGATTGGTCACCGGATATGCCGGACGACTGGTCACCAGACGATCCGTCACCGGACACGTTCTCGGCATCGCCTGCGGCCGCGCCGGAATCACCACCGAACACCTGATCCAAGGCCTCATCCAACGTATCCGCAAATCCTACCTGATCACCGAACGCGACCAGCGTCTTCTTGAGCAGCGGGAATGAAGTCGCACCCGAAGACTTGACGTACACGGGCTGCACGTACACCAGTCCGCCACCGAGCGGCAGGGTGAGCAGGTTGCCGCGCACCACTTGCGTGTCGCCGGATTGCAGCAGGTTCAGTTCCTTGGACACGTCGGCGTTGGCGTTGAAGTTGTTCTGCGCCTGGCCGGGGCCCGGTACGTTCGAATCCTTGGGCAGCTCCTGCAATCGGATGGTGCCGTAGTTTGAGCCTATCTTGCCCTTCTCATTGCCGGCATCCGAGTCGACCGACAGGAAGCCGGTGAGGATCTCACGGGTGGACTGGCCAGCCGGAATGTAGGTGGAGCTCAGCGAGAACACCGGTTCCTTGGTGCCACCGGTCTGCAAGGTCAGGTAGTACGGCGGCTGCAGGATGTCCTGGTCCTGCTGGGACTGGGATTCGGTCGGGTCGACCGGCGTCTGCCAGAAGTCCTCGCCGGAGTAGTACTGGTTGGCGGAGGTCACGTGGTACTTGGAGAGCAGCTCGCGCTGCACCTTGAACAGGCTTTCCGGGTAGCGCATGTGGCTCATCAGGTCGCCGGAGATATCGGAGAGCTGGTGGTACTGGCCGGGGAAGATCTTCTCCCATGCCTTGATTACCGGGTCGGATTGATCCCATACGTACAGATCCACGGAACCGTCGTAGGCGTCCACGGTGGCCTTGACCGAGTTGCGGATGTAGTTGGCCTTCTGCGAGCCCAAGGATGAGACCGTTGCGGAAGAGACGGTGGTGGAATCCTTGGTGGCGGAGCCGAGGTCGGTCATCTGCGAGTATGGGTAGGCATCAGAGGTGGTGTAGCCGTCGACGATCCACTTGACGCGGCCATCGACCACGGCCGGATACACACGGCCGTCAAGCGTCAGGTACGGCGCCACCTTGGCCACGCGCTCCTTGGGGGAACGATCGTAAAGAATCTGCGATTCGCTGGTCACACGGTCGGAGAAGAGAATCTGATCGGAGCCGAAGCGGATTGCGTAGAGAATACGGGAGAACAGGTTGCCAACCGAGGGGCCGCCGTCGCCCTTGAACGTGGTCAGGGCGCCTTCCGAACCGGTCGGGTAGTCGAACTCCCAAGCCTGCGTGCCCTCCGGTGCGCCGACGATCGAGTATTCGGTGGTGTTCGGCGAGAAGTAGATGCGAGGCTCATACTTTTCGGATTCGGTGAGCTTGCCCTGAGTGGGGATGCCGGATTCGAAGAATTCGGGCTGGCCGTCGGCGGTCACCTTGTTACCGTAAGCGGCCACCACGCCGTAACCGTGGGTGTACACGGTGTGGTCATTGACCCAGTTGCGGTTGTCATTGCCGGCCAGGTCAAGCTCGCGGGCGGCAATCACGGTGTCCTGGGAGACGCCGTCAATCTCGTACTTGTCGACCGCCAGGGTGTCGGCGAAGGTGTAGTACTGCTTGGACTGCTGCAACTGTTTGAACGTGGGGCTGACGACCTGCGGGTCGAGCAGACGGATCTGCGCGGTGGTGTCGGCCTCCTTGGCCAGAGCGCCCTGCTCACCCTTGTCGGTCACCTTGTATTGCTCGGTCTTGAGCTTGTCAAGACCGTAGGCGGCGCGGGTGGCGTCGATGTTGCGCTGGATGTAGGTGGATTCCATCTCCTGTGCGTTCGGGTTGACGCGGAAGCGTTGCAACAGCACCGGCCATGCCACGGTGAGCACAAGACCCACCACGACCACGACGGCAATGGAGGTCACCGGCACACGCCAGGCCTTGAGCGCGACGGAAGCGCGCACGCCGATGGACGCCTGGCCTTCGAGCGTGTGGGAGCGCATGAGCCAGATGCCCAGCACCACGCCGAGGATGGCGGTCAGCGCGGCCATGATGAAGGTGACGGGGATGTTGGCATGCACGGCGGTGTAGGAGGCACCGGTGATGCGTGAACCCTGCACGGTGAGCTGGTCGAAGACGCCGATCATCTGGCGCACTGCCCAAGCGAACATGTTGAGCATCAGCCAGATGCCAAGCTGGCGACGGCAACGCTTGGTGATGGAGAACAGGCCGCGTCCGTTAACCGGCATAGTAATGCGGATACCACCCATCAGCACATGAGTGACCACGGAAAACACAAGGCCCACGCCCAGCAGCATGGCCACGGCGGCGAGCACGAGCTTCAGGCCCGGCAGCACGAACACGTAGAAGCCGTTGTCCAGACCGAACTGCGGATCGGTGGTGCCGAACGACTGCGCGTTGAACATGAGCAGAATCTCGCTCCAGTTCGCGTTGAACTGAGAGCCGAAGATGACGCCGACGATCAGCGAAATCACCACGGCCACGCGGCGAGCGGTTTTCGAGCTGACGGATTTGCCGACCTCGACCACATCGCCGTTAATGCGAATGGTGGAACCGTCGGCCGAATCAGGGCGTGCTCGAATGGCCAGCCAGGCGGAAACGAAGCCGGTCAAGGCCATGAGCAGCGCGTAGGCCACCCACAGACCGATTTTCACCCCGAGCTGGGTCCAGACCACGGACTGGAAGCCGAGCTGGCCGTACCACATCAGATCGGTGATGAATCGGGACAGGCCGAAGAACAGACCGACGATGATGGCCAAGGCCAGCACCACGCCGATCAGAATCTTGCTGCCACGGCTGCCTCCTGAGCCACCGGACGCTGGCTTACGGGTGATACGCGGATTGGCCGGGCCACGTGGAGGGCGGGATGACCCGGAGGGGCCGGCGTTGGTGTTGCGGGCCGGACCGTCCCCATCGGCCTCGACATCGAGGATGATCGGATCGTCATTGTTCGCATTGTTGCGTCGTGAATCGCCGCCATTGCCGAACAGTATTGAGAAAGGATCGTTAAAAGACATAACTCAAGCCTATCGAAAGGGCGGGAGGTAGGTTATGCCCTGAGCACAGAATGAGGCAGCGTTCTGTTCTACGCTCCGTTCTACGCTTGCCGGTATGAACAGCCAACGGCCACAACATATGCGTCCCTCAGCACACGCCACACGCCAACTTCGGCACAGGAGCACTCCAATCGTGGCGACAATATGTGCTTTGGCAGTGGTGTTGGCCGGCGTGGCAGCCTACGGATGGCATGTCGGATGGTTCGCCAAATCCACATCAAACGGCAACACCACCACTCCCCAGACCTCCCAGACAAGTGCGTTACCACGCGCCGACGTTCCTTCCCCGAAGAAGAACGAACCGGCCGCACAAGCCCAACGTGCGGTATCCGCCATGACACTTGAGGAACGTGTGGGACAGTTAGTGATGGTGCCGTTGCTTGCCGGTTCCGATCCCTCCTCGTTGGCTTCAACAATCGCCGATGAGCACATTGGCTCGGCCATTCTCATTGGCAATTGGAATACCGGCGCCGATACGGTCAAGACCGCGACCGCGCAACTCCAAGGATATGCGCCGGCCGGCAATCGTCTCATCATCGCCACCGATCAGGAGGGTGGTCAGGTGCAGCATCTGACTGGTACCGGTTTCGACACAATGCCCAGTGCCGTTGAGCAGGGAACAATGTCCGCTGACGCATTGCGTCAATCGGCAGGCACGTGGGGTTCGCAATTAGCTGCTGCTGGCATAAATGTCGATTTGGCACCGGTGCTCGGCACGGTGGTGGGCGATCGTGCCTCAAATGCTCCGATTGGCGCGCTGGATCGTGATTTCGGATTGGATGCGGCCGGCAACGCCGAACATGGCATCGCCGTTATTGAAGGTTTGCGAGACGCTCAGGTCGGCGCGGCGGTCAAACATTATCCTGGGTTGGGCGCGGTAAGCGGCAATACCGACTTCACCACCGAAGGCATTCTGGATACGACCACCACGTTGGGCGGGGCCGAGGCAGGTGCCTTTGACCAGGCGATCACCAAGACCGATCCTGCGATGGTGATGATGTCGTTGGCCACGTATCAATCCATCGACCCGAATAATCCGGCGGTGTTTTCTTCTACGATTATCGACGGTCATATTCGCAACGCCCTGAAGTACACGGGCGTGGTGATTTCGGATTCGATGTCTGCCGAAGCGTTAAGCAGCTACGATGTAAGCCAATTGGGAGTAAAGCTTGTCGAGGCGGGCGGCGACATGTCCTGCATCGGTCAGACGGATTACGTAAAGCCAATTGTGGACGGCCTCAACGAACGGGCGAAGTCCGATCCGGCTTTCGCTTCGAAAGTGACGGCGGCGGCGACTCGCGTAATGGCATTGAAAATCAAGATGGGACTGGCCTGACTGCTTATCCTTTGCACTGGTGAGGATTGATGCGCACTGATTCGCGCTAATCCTCACCAGCCCTCGTACAAATGCACACTAGTCCTCGTACGAATCGTCAGTCCTCGTATGAATACAGACCATGCTTGCCGATGTATTGCACCACGCCGTCAGGCACCAGATACCAGACCGGCTCGTCGTGTTCGGCGCGGCGGCGTACATCGGTCGAAGAGATGGCCAAGGCCGGGATCTCAAGCGTATCGACCTTTCCTTCGGGCAAGGTCACGCCGTCCGGACTGGAGTAGCCGGGGCGCGTGACGGCCACGAAGTGGGCGAGGTCCCACATGAGGTCGGCGTCCTTCCACTGCATAATTTCGGCCACGGCGTCTGCGCCGGTGATGAAGAACAGCTCGGCGTCGGGATGTTGGGCGCGGATATCGCGCAGGGTGTCGATGGTGTAGGTGACGCCCGGACGGTCGATGTCGACACGCGAGACGGTGAATTTGGGGTTGGATGCGGTGGCGATCACAGTCATCAGATACCGATCTTCGGCGTTGGTGACGTGCTTGTCCAGCTTGAACACAGGTCGGCCGGTGGGTACGAAAATCACCTCATCGAGGTCGTATACCCAAGCTACTTCGGAGGCGGCGACCAAGTGGCCGTTGTGAATCGGGTCGAACGTGCCGCCCATGATGCCGACGCGCAGGCGTGTATGCCAGTTGCCGCGTGCGGAAAGTCTGCCTTTGCCGTGGCTGCTGGCCCCGGCCGGCGCGGACAGGTCGGACATGCGCCGTTCGGTTTCGCCTTGGGTGACGGCAACGATTTCGGCGGGCTCGGCGGATTCCACTGTTTTTTCGGACTGAACTGACGCAGCCGTTTTGTGGCTGTCGGTAACACCACTCATGCCTGGCCGCCCTCGCCGGCGGCGCCATCGGCGGATTCGGTTTCCTCTTCGATTTCGCCGGCGGTGGGATTGTCTTCCTTGGGATCGATCTTGCCCATGTCTTCATCCCATTCGTCCTGAACCACGCGGCGAATCTCGGCGAAGGTGGGCAGCGGGAAGTCCGGCTGGTAGAGGCGGCGGACCTCGGCCACGCGCTCGGTGATGCGGATGAGCGTGTCGGTCATGCCGTCAAGGTCGCCGTCGTGCTCCATCTGGCTGTATTTGCCGATGTAGCCTTCCATGAGTTCCATGTGTTCGCGCACGATCTTGAGCTGGGCATCGTCGAGGTCCACGACTTCGGGTGAATCGGTCTCGGGCCAGCCGATGAGCACGGCGTCCGCGTATTCGAGCGACGCACGCTGGGCGGCGGAGGCGATGCCGTCCTCGATCTGCACGAGGAACACGTAGCGGACGATGCTGAGCCGTTCGGCCGCGATCTTCAGGCCGAGCTTGGGATCGTTGAGGTCGATGTCGGGCCGCAGTTCGCTTGCCTTGTTTGCCGTGTCAGCCGTAATGTTCATGTTGCCGTCCTCGTTCATGCGCGCACCTGTCCTGTTCCGTAACCGATCCACTTGGTGGTGGTCATCTCCCGCAATCCCATGGGACCGCGTGCGTGCATCTTCTGCGTGGAGATGCCAAGCTCGGCACCAAAGCCGAACACGCCGCCGTCGGTGAAGCGGGTGGAGGCGTTGACCATGACCACGGCCGAGTCGATGCGCTTGGTGAATTCCTCGATGGCCGCATAATCCTCGGCGATGATGGATTCGGTGTGGCCTGTGGAATGCGTGTTGATGTGGTCGATGGCCGCGTCCAGGTCCGACACCACCTTGATGCTCATTTTGAGGGCCAGGTATTCGGTGTCCCAATCCTCTTCGGCGGCGTGGTTGAGGTCAAGGCCCTCGATTGCCGCGCCGGAGATGATGCCGTACGACGTGGTGTCGGTCTGCAGCACAACGTTCGCCTCGGCCAGAGCGGCGGCGATCTGCGGCAGGAATTCGGCGGCGACATCCTTATGAACCAATAGCTTTTCGGCGGCGTTGCACACGCCCACGCGCTGGGTTTTGGCGTTGATGATGATCGGGATGGCCTTGGCGAAATCACCGGACTTGTCGATATAGATATGCACGTTGCCGGCACCGGTTTCGATGACCGGCACTTTGGAGTTGCGCACGACGGCTTGGATCAGACCCGCTCCTCCTCGCGGCACGAGCACGTCGATATGGCCTCGCGCCTCCATCATGGCGGTGGCGCCGGCGCGCCCGTACTGGTCGACGGATTGCACCAGTGCGGATTCGAAACCGTGGGCTTCAAGCACCGGGGCGATGACGCCCAACGTGGCGGCGTTAGTGCGTTCGGCGGCGTGGCCGCCTCGCAGCAACGCGGCATTGCCGGACTTGAGGCACAGGCTGGCCACGTCCACAGTGACGTTCGGCCGGGCCTCGTAGATCATGCCGATGACGCCCATCGGCACGCGCGTCTGGGTAAGGCGCAGACCGTTGGGCAGGTTGTATCCGCGCACGATCTCGCCGACCGGATCGGGCAGGGTGGCCACATGGCGCACGCCTTGGGCGGCGGCGGCCACGCGCGGCACGTCGAACAGCAGGCGGTCGAGCTTGCCCGCATCCATGCCGTTTTCCTTGGATTCGAGCATGTCCAGCGCGTTGGCGGCTTCGATGTCCGCAGCACGCTCGTCCAACGCGTCCGCAATGGCAAGCAACAGTTCGTTTTTGGCTTCGGTATTTGCCTGTGCAAGACGCTCCTGTGCGCGTGCGGCCTGATCGGCCTGGCGGCACACCGCGTCGAACACCTCAGGACTCAATTCATCGCTCATAAAAAACAAGAGTAACCCACAATGGGCCGCATTGCCCGTTTCGACCCATATTGCACCGAAGATAGCCGGGGATATAAGCGCGGCTCCCTCTGATGAGGGAGCTGCGTACATCCGCAAAAAATCAGTGAATCTGGTCCAGGTCGGGGTAGAGCGGGAAGTCTTCGGCGAGCTTGTCGACGCGGGCCTTCAGCGCGGTCACGTCGGCGGACGGGCCGGCGGCGAGCGCGGTGCCGATGATGTCGGCCACCTCCTCGTATTCCTTCGGTCCGAAGCCGCGGGTGGCCAGGGCGGACGTGCCGATTCTCAGGCCCGAGGCCACCGAGGCCGGGCGCGGGTCGAAGGGCACGGTGTTGCGGTTGATGGTGATGCCGCAGGCGGCGAGCAGATCCTCGCCCTGCTGGCCGTCCATCTCGCTGTTGCGCAGGTCGACCATCACCAGATGCACATCGGTGCCGCCGGTCAGCACGGAGATGCCGCTGGCCTTGACGTCGTCGGCCAGTAGTCGTTCGGCAAGGATCTTGGCACCGTCGAGCGTGCGCTGGCGGATGATCTCCGGGTCGGTGCGGAAGGTCTCGGGGTTCACGCCGTACGCCTCGGCGTGGTAGAAACGGCCGGGGTAGCCTTCGGCGTATTTGTTGGTCAGCACGGAGCCCTGGCATTGCAGTACCGCTCGCGGCACGAAGTTCTCAGAGGCGATCATCTCAAGGCCACTGCGCTGGCGGCCCAGTTCGGAGTCCAGCAGTTCGGCGATCTCAGGATCGGTTTCGCAGATCGGCGCGTTGAAAGCATCGGTTGCCTTCTGCGCAAGGGGTGAAGCGGTCATGGGTGCTCTTTGGTATAAGCGACAATTGATTCGCCGTTGTCGCCTTACCGTATGGCCCGTTTGCAGCCGGCCTGTTTCATGATATGGCCGGTCCCCGTTCGATGGCAATGGTGATTTTCGCCGGTGCGACCGGTCGGTTATGCGAGACGGACGGCCCTTCTGCCCACGGCCCACGCTAGACTGATGTGGATTCATCATCCCTTTCAGGCAGAAGGATTCATCGTGACAACCACCTTCCATTCCACCCGTAGCACCACCGATTCGCTGACCGCCAAGCAGGCGATTCGTAAGGGCATCGCCGATGACGGCGGCCTGTTCGTTTCGGACGCGTTGGGCAAGACCAAGGTGGACGTGGCCTCCCTGCCGGGCAAGTCGTACCAGCAAATCGCCGCCGAGGTGCTGGGCGCGCTGCTGCCGGACTTCACGGCCGAGGAGCTGGGCCAGTGCATCGCCGACGCCTACGGCGAACAGTGGTCCGACGAGCGCATCACCCCGCTCAAGCCCCTGGGCGACGATTACGTGCTCGAACTGTTCAACGGCCCGACTTCCGCGTTCAAGGACGTGGCGCTGCAGATCCTGCCGCGCTTCATGGCGCACACCACGCCGGCCGATGGCGACGCGGACGAGAAGATCATGATCCTCACCGCCACCTCCGGCGACACCGGCAAGGCCGCGCTGGCCGGCTTCGCGGACGCCCCGGGCACCGCGATCACCGTCTTCTACCCGGAAGGCAAGGTCTCCCAGGTCCAGGAGCTGCAGATGACCACGCAAGCCGGCTCCAACGTGCAGGTGGCCGCCGTGGAAGGCAACTTCGACGACGCCCAGTCCGCGGTCAAGCGCATCTTCGGCGACCGCGCCCTGGCCGAGCGTCTCGCCGGCAATTCGCACGTGGTGCTTTCCTCCGCCAACTCCATCAACGTGGGCCGTCTGGTGCCGCAGGTCGTCTACTACTTCTCCGCTTACGCCCAACTGCTCGCCGACCAGGTGATCAACGTCGGCGATGAGGTCGAGTTTGTGGTCCCGACCGGCAACTTCGGCGATATCCTCGCCGGCTACTATGCCAAGCTGCTCGGTCTGCCGGTCAAGCACCTCGTGGTGGCTTCCGACAAGAACAACGTGCTGTTCGACTTCCTGACCACCGGTACCTACAACCGCCAGCGCCCGTTCTTCCAGACCATCTCCCCCTCGATGGACATCCTCATCTCCTCCAACCTGGAGCGCATGCTGTACTACTTGTCCGAGGGCGACACCCGTCTAATCTCCATGCTGATGAACGACCTCAACAAGTGGGGCACGTACGAGATCCCGGAAGAACTGCTGGCCAAGATTCGTCAGATCTTCGGCACCGGTTGGGCCGATGAGGATCAGGTACGCGAGTCCATCAAGCACTGTTGGGGCGAGAACCACTACGTGATCGACCCGCACACCGCCTGCGGCTACTACCTGCTTGAGCAGATGCCGCGCGACCCGCTGACCCCGCGCGTGCTGCTCTCCACCGCCAGCCCCTACAAGTTCCCGCGCGTGGTGAACGAGGCATTGGGCTTCGACGCCACCGGCACCGACTTCGAGTGCATGGATGTGCTGGCCCACGAGACCGGCACCACCGCCCCGGCCGCCCTGCGTGGTCTTGAGACCGCCGACGTGCGGTTCAAGGACGTCGTGGCCATCGACGGCATGGAAGATTACGTCGAGAAGGCCGCCCAGGCGCTGTGATAGTCCGCTGACGGCACTAACTGACAATTCCCAACCGATACATGCTTTACCAGCATGTATCGGTTTTTTGTTTTCTGATGTCACAAGTCGAAGGTCCAGGCATGTTCAAGCATGTCCGAGCCTTGTCACGCGCGGCTTTCTTGCGGCTTTTCACCTGCAACGAGCCAATGGCGTGTTGCTTGTTTTTTCTAGGAAGGCGGGAATCGCCATGCTGCCGGCGAACGGGAAAATCCATGTGGTTTGTTAGGTTCTGTTTCTGCAACTGAATAGTCCCATGAGGGAGTAGACAGCATTGCGGCGAAGGGCTCGGCCCAAACCGCAATGTGGCAAGTCAACATCGTGGCCGTCGGCAGTTCCGTTACGGTCTGGCTTTGCCTTAAATGACGAGACTCATGTACCGCGGAGTATGCGATACATGGTCGTCAACGATTCGTTTGGCTGCGTGCCGCCATGTTGCGCGGTACGCGAGTGATATTACGCGGGTTTCAGTGCGGTGTGTCAACCAAACGAGAGGAACATATGACCACGGCCAACGGGCAGACGCCCGCACCATTCATGCAGGATGCGCCAGCAGTCATCAGCACGCTGGGCACCGATGCACATCAAGGCCTGACCAGCGAACAGGCCGCGCACAACCTGAACCAGTACGGTCCCAACGCCTTCACCAAGCCGAAGCCGGAATCGATGCTTTCCCGCATCGTCAAGACGGCCGCCGACCCGATGCTCATCATGCTTATGATCGCGGCGGCCATCACCCTGGGCGTCAACATCACCCGCGCCATGGCCGGCGGCCACGCCGACATTCTCGAATGCGTGGGCATCTTCTTCGCCATCGCCCTGTCCGTGACAATCACCGTGGTGATGGAGGGTCGCAGCGCCAAGGCATTCGAAGCGCTGAACGACATCAATGACGACACGACCGTCACCGTGGTGCGCGATGGCGAGGTCACGCTGGTGTCGCAGCGAGACATCACCATCGGCGATGTGCTGCAGATCAGCACCGGCGACAAGCTGCCGGCCGATGCGCGCCTCATCGAATCGAACGATCTGACCGCCGACGAATCCGCGCTCACCGGCGAAAGCGTGCCGAGTGCCAAAGCCACCGACGCCGTGTTCACCGACCCGAAGACCCCGGTGGCCGACCGCACGAACATGCTCTATTCCGGCTGCTTCGTGACCGCCGGCAATGGCCGTGCCGTGGTCACCGCCGTGGGCGACGACACCGAGTTCGGCAAGATCGCCCGCGAACTGCGCGCCGCCAACACCGGTATGACGCCGCTGCAGGAGAAGCTCGCGAAGCTCGGCAAGGTGATCGCCGTGGTGGGCTCGATTGTGGCCGCACTGGTGTTCGTGCTTCAGGTGGCCCGGTTCGTGGCTTCCGGCACCGCCTCGTTCGACACGATTTCCGAGGCGTTCATCACCTCCATAACGCTGATCGTGGCCGCCGTGCCCGAAGGCCTGCCGACCATCGTGGCCGCGTGCCTCGCGGTGAACATCATCAAAATGTCCAAGCAGAACGCGCTGGTCAAGAAGATGGTGGCGTGCGAGACCATCGGCTGCATCAACGTGATCTGCTCGGACAAAACCGGCACATTGACCCAGAACCGCATGACCGTGATCGAGGCGTACAATGCACCGGGCCGCGCCTTGGAGAAGCCCGAGCAGATCAGGAACCGCATGCTGCTGGAGAACTTCTGCGTCAACGGCACCGCCGACGTGACCTTCCCGGGCGCCACCGAAGCCGAGGCCGGCGCGATACCGGAATTCATCGGCAACCCCACCGAATGCGCACTGTTGGCCGCCGCGCACAAGGCCGGGCTCGACTACCGGATTCGCCGCGAGCGCGCGACGGTGCTCCACACGTATCCGTTCTCGTCGGAGACCAAGAGCATGACCACTGTGGTGCGTGACGGCGACGGCATTACCGTGTTCGCCAAAGGCAGCCCGGAGAAGATGCTCGACCTGTGCGCCGTCGACGCCAAGACGCGCGGCGAAATCGAACGGGAGATCGCGAAGTTCCAGGCGCAGTCCTGCCGAGTGCTCGGCTTCGCCCACCGCCATATTTCCGATAAGGACGCCGACACTGCGGCTCTCGATTACGCTGCCGACCG
>CEAZ01041595.1_pt1 | contig 18451 bp, 15 predicted proteins | sample 557361 | NCBI WGS metagenome assembly CEAZ01 (sample SAMEA3182074, study PRJEB8094) | gut metagenome | biome: human; feature: gut; material: Stool; isolation source: human stools | place: Canada | collected 2012-02-22 | reverse complement strand
CGCAAGATCATCGTCGACACCTACGGCGGCAGCGCTCCCCACGGCGGCGGCGCTTTCTCCGGCAAGGATCCCACTAAGGTCGACCGCAGCGCAGCCTACGCCGCGCGCTACGCGGCGAAGAACGTCGTCGCGGCAGGGCTCGCCAAGCGCTGCCAGATAGAGCTTGCCTACGCGATAGGCGTGGCGGCTCCCGTGTCCGTCCTCGTTGAGACCTTCGGCACCGGCACGGTCTCCGACACCGTCCTGTCCGAGGCGGTGCAGAAGGTGTTCGACCTGCGTCCGAGCGCCATCATCCGTGACCTCGACCTGCGCCGTCCTATCTACCGCAAGCTCGCCGCCTACGGTCACATGGGGCGCGAGGACCTCGGCGTGAGCTGGGAAAAGACCGACCGCGTTCAGGCTCTGCTCGATGCGGTAAAGTAAATAACAGCGCATAAATTTATAATTGTCTGACTCTCCCCCGGCGCAGCTCATATATCCGTGCCGGGGGACTTCTATGCGCATTTGCAGATTACACATAAGGATCGACCGTCCTCAGAGGAAATTTGGCGCGAACGCCAAAATGAATAAATATTCGTATCTTTTGGAATATATGTGTTGACTTTTTCCTGCCGCAGCTATATGATTACGCCATTCAAGTATTCTTTTAAGGAGGGTTCGGTATGGCGCACGCAGCAGATTTTTCCGAGTTCCCGCTCATCGGTGCGGAAAGCCGCTGGTTCACCGTGTGGCAGATCGCGCCCAACGTAAAGGCTATATTTGAGCCGCATCATTTTCAGGAAGTGATAAGCTACCTGATCGAGGGCGAGACCGGCGCAGTGCTTTTCGATTCCGGTATGGGCATCGGGAACATGAAGGCGCTGGTGGAGTCGCTCACGGATAAGCCCATAACGCTCGTCTGCTCGCACGGCCACTTCGACCATGTCGGCGGGGCGTGGCAGTTCGGCGGAGCGCATAAGCTCTGCACTCCTGATTCCGTCGCCGAGGCGGCTGAGGGCTTTTCACTCCCGGCGGACGATGAGAACCGTTCCCTTGCGGCCTTCTCCATTGTCGGTACGCTGTGGTTCGACCCCAAGACCTTCTGCGTGAAGCCCTATAAGGTCATCCCTGCGGAGGAGGGCGAGGTCTTTGACCTCGGCGGCAGACGGCTGCGCGTCGTCGCCGCGCCTGGGCACTCCGACGACGGTCTGATGCTTGCCGATGATGAACACCGCCTGCTCTTCACCGGCGACACAGTGTACCCCGGCCCGCTGTATGCGCACCTTTCCGGGGAGCACGGCGCGGAGGTCTACCGCAGGACGCTCGAAAAGCTCGCGCCGGAGTTTGCCGGCTACACGCTCCTGTGCTCGCACAACGCCCCCGTGATGGAGGGCACGGCGCTCGCGGAGATGGCCGAGGCGTTCAGCGCGATCGAGCGCGGGGACGTGTCCGGATATGAATATATGCGGCACCGACGATATGATTTTGACGGATTTTCTATTGTAATGTAAGTTTATACTGTACTCTAATGCACACTGTCCAAAAATAAAAACGGAGGAAAAACATGAAAAAATTTGTTGCTTTTATACTTGCGCTTGTTATGATACTTTCTCTCGCCGCCTGCGGTTCGAGCCAGAGTGCCGAAAAGACCTGGGAAGATGAACTCGGCACAGCAGGGCTCCTGCGCGTCGGCATCGCTACCGACTATCCCCCCTATGAGAGCTACGACGCTGACGGCAACGTCGTCGGCCTTGACGCCGATATCGCCCAGCTCATCGCCGACAAGCTCGGCGTAAAGCTCGAGCTCGTTCCCATGTCCTTTGACACCATTGTCTCCGCCGTCGCCGCCGGCACGGTCGACATGGGCATCTCCTGCTTCTCCTATAACGAGGAGCGTGCAAAGAGCGTCCTCTTCTCCAACACCTACATGACCTCCGCGCAGGCCTGCTTCACCTCCACCAAGTACGGCGTTGACACCATGGAAGACCTCAAGGACGGCGTCGTCTGCGCGGGCAACGGCACGACCGGTATGGACGTTGCGGAATCCCTCAAGGATCAGTACGGCTTCACCACTCAGGCCGGTGAGATCGCCGTCATCACCGAGGCTATCCGCTCCGGCGCCGTGAAGGGCTGCATCACCGAGCTGTGCGTTGCGCAGAGCGTGAGCGACAACAACCCCGGCGAGTTCCAGATCATTGCCGATAACCTCTCCGAGGAGCAGATCAAGGCCGTCGCAAACCTCAACAGCACCAAGCTCATTGAGGAAGTCAACAAGATCATCGATGAGTTCACCGCGAGCGACGATTACAGCGCCCTCGTCGTGAAATGGTTCGGCTGATCCTGTCAGACAGATAATCTAAGAAAATAAGCAAAGGGGGCCTCCGCCCCCTTTTGCATGTTTAATCAGGATATACTTATAATCAGTTAGGAATATTACAATGAATGTTTTTCAAAGGATACTCACCGCGGAAAACCTGCTCTTCATGCTCAAGGGCGCGGGCTGCTCGCTGCTGGTCGCCATCGCGGCGCTGGCCGGCGGCTCTATCCTCGCGCTGCTTGCCGCCATGGCAAAGATGAGTAAGAGCAAGATCCTGCGCGTCATCGCAAATGTCTATGTCGAAGTCATCCGCGGCACGCCGATGATGCTTCAGATACTCATACTCTATCTCTGCGGCCCTGTCATCACGAGGACGCTGTTCCACTATGTCTTTACGCCGAACCCGCTCGTCGTCGGCACCATCGCCATCGGCATAAACTCCGGCGCGTATACCTCGGAGCTGTTCCGCTCGGCCATCCAGTCCATCGACAAGGGGCAGTGGGAAGCCGCCAAAACCATCGGCCTCAACTACTGGCAGACGATGAAGGAGATCATTCTCCCTCAGGCCTTCAAGCGCGTGCTGCCGCCGTACATAAACGAGTTCATCGTGCTTATAAAGGACTCGTCCCTGCTCGCGTCGATCGGCGCGGTGGAGCTGCTGCACGGCGCGCAGGTGCTCGGCGCGAATTACTATAACTATATGATCCCGCTGCTGTGCGCGACGGTCATGTACCTTGTCATGACAATGACCATTTCGCACTTTGCGCGGAAACTTGAGAGGAGGCTGGCTCAGAGTGATTAACGCTGTGCATCTTAAAAAGTCCTTCGGCAGCGTCAAGGCCGTGGACGATGTGTCCCTGCACATTGAAAAGGGCGAGGTGATCTGCATCATCGGGCCGTCCGGCTCCGGCAAGAGCACCCTCATCCGCTGCCTGCACGGGCTGGAGACGCCCGACAGCGGCGAGCTTTATATAGACGGGCAGAAAATAGATTTCACCAAGAACAACAGCAAAGCCTTCTCCCGCGTCGGCTTTGTATTCCAGCTCTTCAACCTCTTCCCTCACAAGACCGTGCTCGATAACCTCACGCTCGGCCCGGTAAAGGCGTTCAATGTACCGAAGGCCGAGGCCGAGGAAAAGGCGCACAAGCTGCTTGCCCGCGTCGGGCTGGACGACAAGGCCGACGCCTACCCCAATCAGCTCTCAGGCGGCCAGAAGCAGCGTGTGGCGATCGCCCGCGCGCTGTGCCAGAACCCGGAGGTCATCCTCTTTGACGAGCCAACCTCCGCGCTCGACCCTGAAATGATCGGCGAGGTGCTCAATGTCATGAAGGAGCTTGCGGACGAGGGCATGACCCTTGCCGTCGTGACGCACGAGATGGGCTTTGCCCGCAAGGTCGCGACCCGCGTGATCTTCTTCGACGGTGGGCGTATCGTTGAGGAAGGCACGCCCGACGAGATATTTGACCATCCGAAGAGCGACCGCCTCAAGCTGTTCCTTTCGCAGGTCATCCACATGTGAGCGCCATGGAATACATTGTAGCCGGTTACAACATGCTGACGGATATCACCTATTCCGACGGCAGCACTATAGAAAACACCCCCGGCGGCTCGTTCTACTCCGCCTCCGGGGTCAGGTTCTGGCGCGACAGCGTCGCCTATGTCGGCACTGCCGGGCCGGATTTTGAGCGCTGGTACGGGAAATGGTTCAATGATAACGCCATAGACTGCCGCGTGAAGCCCTGTCTGGCGAAAACTCTCAGGTACACCCTCTCCTACGCCGCAAACGGCATATGGTCGGAGGAGTGCAGCTACGGCGAGGAATACGAGGCCATGGCGAAGGACGTCGGGCGCATCACGCCGGAAATGCTCGGCGAGTGCGTGGACGCCGACACCCGCGGCATCTACCTTGAAGCAAGCCTTTCGGCAAAGATCGCCGATCATTTTGCCGAGGTCAAGGCTCTCATCCCGAACGGCGTTTTCCTCTGGGAAATTAATGGCGACGACCTGCGTGATCCCGCGAAGCGGGAAGCCATCGAGGAGCGCATCGCCATAACCGACGCGTTTTCCCTCAACCTTGACGAGGCGCAGGGCTTCTTCGGCACGGACGACGGGGACGCTATTCTGCGGGGGCTCTCCGCCTATGGCAAGCCCTGCTTCTTCCGCCTCGGAGAAAAGGGTGCGGGCATCGTGCGCCCCGAGGGCACTGTATTCGGCCGCTCCGTCGGGACTGAAAAGAGCGTCGACCCCACAGGCTGCGGCAACTGCTCTACCGCTGCGGCGATGATCGGCCTTGCCGAAGCGCTGCCGGATGAGATGACCATCGCCATGGCAAATATCGCGGCGGGACACTGCGCGGCGCAGTTCGGCCCCTGGCCGTGCGTGACGCAGGAGAGCCGCGCCAAGGCGTATGCGGAGCTGGACAGCTATCTTGCCGCCGCGCCTTTTGTTTACGGGAGGCTTTTATGAAAGCATTCAGCGAAGTATTCAAAGAAACCAAACCCATCATCGGCGTCATCCACCTCAAGGGGACGGACGAGGCCGATATCCGCGAGCGCGCCAAAAGGGAGATCGAGCTCTATCTCAGCGGCGGGCTCGACGGCATTATAGTTGAGGATTATTTCGGAACGTACCCGAACCTTGTCTGGGCGCTCGGTTATCTGCAGGAGCAGAAGATTGGGATACCCTACGGCGTCAACTGCCTGAACTTCGATTCGCTCTGCTTCAAGCTCGCGCGGGATTTCTCCTGCGATTTTCTCCAGCTTGATTCCGTCGTCGGCCATGTGAAGCCGCGCGACGAAGCGACGCTCGACGCTTTCTTCGCCCTTGAGCGCCCCACCTGCGATGCTCTCGTCCTCGGCGGGGTGCGCTTCAAGTACCAGCCGGTGCTCTCGGAGCACACGGTGGAAGAGGACATTGAGACGGCAAAAGGGCGCTGCGATGCGATATGCGTGACTGGCGACGGTACCGGCATGGAAGCACCCATCGATAAGATACGCCGCTTCAAGCTCGCCTGCGGGGACACGCCGCTTGTTATATGCTCAGGCGTGAATGTGGATAACTGCGCAGAGCAGCTCGCCGTCGCGGACGGCGCGGTCGTCGGCAGCTTCTTCAAGGACACCGGTAAAGACACCGGCGACGTCTCTGCGGAAAAAATAGAACTCCTCATGCAGCAGATGCGTGCGCTGCGCGGGACGCTATGAGCGCCGTGGAGGATATCAAAGCCGCCTCCTCGGAGCTGCTCACCGCTCCCCCGGCAAAGGCGCTGCTGCGCTTTGCCCTGCCGCTGATGGCGGGCGGCGCATGTCAGCAGATATATGCGCTGACTGACGCCGCGGTCGTCGGGCGTGTGCTCGGCGTGAACGCGCTTTCGGCGCTCGGCGCGTGCGACCTGCTCGTCTGGCTTGTCGGCGCATCCCTCGGTGCTTTCACTCAGGGCTTTTCGATCCGTCTCTCCACCGCCTTCGGCGCGGGAGACCGGGAGCTTTTCTGCCGCACCGCCGCGACCTCGCTGCTGCTCGCGCTCGTCTCCGGGCTTCTGCTGTGCATCGCGACGGAGCTGTGCGCCCCGCTCATCCTCCACGCCATGCAGGTGCAGCCGGAGATATGGGACTATGCCCTCATATACCTTCGCACGATCTACGCCGGTATACCGTTTCTGATGCTGTACCATTTCTTCTCGGGCGTGCTGCGCTCCGTGGGCGACAGCCGCGCGCCGCTGCGCGCGATGCTCATATCCTCGGTGCTGAACATCGTCCTTGATATAGTGCTGGTCGCGTTTCTGCACCGCGGCATATTCGGAGCCGCCGCCGCAACGGTCTTTTCGCAGGGCGTCTCGGCGCTCTATGCGGGGCTGTGCGCGCGTAAGCTTATCGCCCCGGCAGACAAAGCCGCGCTGCGCTATGACGGCGCTCTGACCGCGCCGATGCTGCGCTTCTCCGCGCTCATGACGGTGCAGGTCGCGGTGAGCGCGGTCGGCGGGCTCGTGACCCAAGCCGTGGTGAACACCTATCCCATCCCGTACATCGCGGGCTACACCGCGACGAACAAGCTTTATGGCCTGCTCGAATTTGCCGCGATCTCCTACGGCTACGCGATCACGACCTACACCGGGCAGAACTACGGTGCGGGGAACATCCCCCGCGTCCGCCGCGGACTCATCGTCGGCGAAGGGCTTGCCCTTGCAACGTCCGCGCTCTTCTCGCTGCTGATCTTCACCGCGGGGCGGGCGCTGGTCATGGTTTTTCTTTCCGGTGACGCTGCCGATGTCGCCGCGGCCTGCTCGGTCGGCCTGAAGTTTCTGCGCATCATGGGCGTCGGAATGTCGATGCTGTACACAGTCCACTTCATGCGCTCGTTCGTGCAGGGGCTCGGTCACGCCGGGCTCGCCACGGCGGCCAGCGTATGCGAGTTGGCCGCGCGCCTTGCTTCGGTCTTCCTTCTCGGCGCAGTGCTCGGCACGGACTGCGTGCTCTACGCCGAGACGCTCGCATGGATCGCCGGCGCAGTCATCACGACGATCGGTGCGGTATACTACGCCCGGCGCTTGAAGGCACCTGTCGAATAAGCCTTGAAAATACCTTTCTATGCGAAAATAACCAGCCCCCGGTAAAACCGTGCAGTACGGCTTTACCGGGGGCTGGTTTCTTCGCTTCATCTCTTCTTTTTCGGCGGGAGATCCGGCGGCGCTTCAAAGCGCACCGGCGTCTGCGCGAACACATCGCCGAGCGGCGCGGTGAGGATGAAGTCTCTTTTTTCATCGCGGCTCAGCCCCTCAGGCATAACGGCGGCGGCAAGCCTCACGCTCTTCCCGCTCTCGCGGTCATAGAAGTTGAACGCCGCCTCGTCACTGTCGCGCACTTCAAGACGCCCGTTCCCGACCGTCGTTCCGAAAACGACCTGTATTCCGTCGAGGTAGCAGGCGCGGCTCTCAGCGATGCAGTACAGATTTGTTTTCTTTTTCTCCGGGCTCAGGATATCCAGCGCCGCAGCCGCGGCTCTGACCCCTATGGCAAGGCCGGGGCAGTAATGCCCGTGCAGCTCGCCCGCTTTTTCATACAGCTCTTTTATCATGTTCTCTCTCCTGTTCTCCAGTATATCCACGCCACTTTCGTGTTTATTTCGTCGTTTACGTTGCCGTCGGCATCGCATATATCTTTGAGCCGCTCCAGCGCGGCGGCGCACAGCGCATCTGCGTTCAGCTCATCCGCAAAGTAATTGCGGCGCATATATTCTGTCATCTCCTCCGCACCGCGCTTATCCGACCAATCATAGCCGACATACTTCACCTGCGGCACATAGCCCGCATCTGTCACCGCCTGAATAAGTGCGGCACAGTCGGCCTTCAGATCGCCGGTATGCTTCGGGCGCGGCTCAACGCCTATCTCTTTCATCAGCGCATCGCGGAGCGGCTGACGCCACTCATAGAAATTCGCCGTAAAACACCATGAGCGTGTCATACGGCTCATTTTTTTGACGGTCGCAGTGTCGTGTATTGCGGGCGACATTGTGGATATTGCAAGGTCAAAGCCCTCCGCGAACGTCTCCTCCCTGCCGCTGACCTCATTGAAATCGCAGCAGACTGCGCGCCACGGGGTCTTGTACGGTGCCATGTTCTCGCGCGCATGGGCGATCATCTTCTCCGAGATATCCGTCAGCGTCACGTCGCAGCCGAGCCCGGCGAGATATGCGCCGTATTTGCCGACGCCGCAGCCGATATCTATCACGCGGCAGCCCGGCGTGAGCATCCCGTTTTCCTGCCAGAAGCGCAGGAGGGCCGCATTGTAATCATTCAGTCCGAGGCGGAACACACTCTGGTATTCAGGTGCGGCTTCGTCCCATTTTGCGCGCTCATCCTTCATTGTCCGCACTCCAATCGTCCTCGTGCATCACGACCACCGGCAGGCCGTGTACAGTCTCGACATAAGCGTGCATGCCGTATACCGGGAAGATGTTGTCATCCGACAGTACCTCTCTCCCGCCGTATCTGAACACGCTGCCATCCTTCATGAGCAGAAATTTATCGCAGAAGCGCATGGCAAGACTCAGGTCATGTATGACCACGAGCACGGTTATCCCGCGCTCATCGGCTACCGTGCGCACAAGCTTCATCATCTCATGCTGGTTTCTGGGATCAAGATTGCTCGTCGGCTCATCAAGCACGAGCACCTTCGGCTCCTGCACCAGAGCACGGGCGAGCATTACCTTCTGCAATTCTCCGCCTGACAGCTCGTCCACCGGCCGCAGACGCAGTTCGGCAAGCCCCACGCGCTCAATAACATTATCGCAGATGCTCACATCCGCATCGCCCACCGACCATTTTATGTACGGCTTGCGGCCAAGCAGGACGCAGTCAAACACCGTGGCCTGCGTCAGCTCGTTTTTCTGAGCAACATATGCGATGTTCCGGGCAAGCTTTCTGCGTCCGAACTGGGCAATGTCCTCGCCGTCGAGCAGGACTGTGCCAGAACCCGGCGTATTTATGCGGTTGATGCACGTGACAAGCGTGCTCTTGCCCGCGCCGTTATTGCCGAGGATACCCACCAGCTCGCCGTTTTCTGCCGAAAAGCTGACGCTGTGCAGTATCTCTCTTTCTCCGTATGAAAAACTCAGGTTCTTGACTTCTATCATTTCATGCCGCCTCGCTTTATGATGAGGTAGAGGAACAGCGGCGCGCCCAGGAAAGAGGTCAGCGCGCCAATCGGCAGCACCGTCGGAGACAGCAGTGTTCGTGAGACGATATCCGACAGAATGAGCAGCGCCGAGCCGCACAGTGCCGAGGCCGGTATAAGGAAACGGTAATCGTTGCCGAGAAAGCGGCGCATGATATGCGGCGCGATAAGGCCGATGAAGCTGATGCAGCCGACGAACGCTACGGCCACAGAGGATATAAGAGCACACAGCGCCATGCTGGAGAGTATGAGTGCATCGACATGGACGCCGAGGCTCTTTGCCGTGCTCGTGCCGCTCTCCATCGCGTTATAGTTCCAGCGGTTATAGATGAAATACCCGAACGCGCCGAAGGTCAGCACCGCGATTATGGCGATATCCCGCCACCCGGCGCGGCCAAGGCTGCCGAATGTCCAGTATACGACAGTCGCAACCATGACGTCATCGCAGAAATACTGGATGAGCGCCGTGCCGCCGGTGAACATCGAACTGAGCGCAACGCCGACCAAAACCATTGTCGCGGGAGTTGTGCCGCGCAGGCGCGAGATGGCGAGGATGACAACTGTCGTCGCCATGCCCCCCGCGAACGCACAGAGCGTCACGAGCGCGGGATTCGTCACGGTCAGCGCAGAGGACGTCCCACCGGCGTTGACCTGTATCCCCGCTCCGAAATACACTATTGCCACCGCCGCGCCGAAGGACGCGCCCTGAGACACGCCCAGCGTCGACGACGAGGCAAGCGGATTTCTCAGCACGTTCTGCATGATGCAGCCGCTCAGCGCAAGCGCCGCTCCCACTGCGGCAGCGGTGGCGAGCTTCGGCATGCGCACGTTCCAGATTATCGTCTCCGTCCTGAGGTCGCCGCGGTGCGCTATCGCGAGGACGACCTCCTTCATCGACAGCCCCGCAGAACCCGCGATAAGCGAGAAAAGCCCGGACGCAGCAGTAATGGCGAGCAGCACCAGCAGCACCAGCCACTTTCTCCATATGTAGCGCCCGTAGTCATTATTGAGCGTCTCAAGGCTTTTCCTTCTCATCTCTGTTTATTCTCCGATCGTAAGCTTTCCGTAGTAGAGTCCGCCCGCTTCCATCTCAGTGAATATGTCCTTGCCGAGCATGAAAGATAGTATCTTCCCGCCGATCTCCGGCATCGTCACATCGGCAAACTGTTCAGGATAGAGCACTATGCCGGCATAGTAGGCATCCATAAGCGCGTAGGTTATATTCGTCCCGCAGTTATTGAAGGAGGGCATCGTGTAGACCTGCCCATCCTTCACCGCGCGCAGCGCGCCGAAGAAACCTGGATTGGTGTTATATTCGTCGTTCACAAGATCCATGTTGCCCGGATCAAGGAAAATTATATCGGGGTCCCATTCAATGACCTTCTCAAGGTCTACCTCATAGTAGTTCTGATCCGCCGCCTCATCGGCAACGTTGAGCGCGTTCACACCCATGAACGGGCCAAAGTGCGCATAGGTGCCGCCAAAGCCGTGGCGGCCGGAGAACGTAACAGCGCCGGTATAGACCTTCTGCTTATCGGAATCGGGGATGTCCTTTGTGCGGTCGTTGAGATCCTGCTTGCATTCATCAATGAAAGAGAGCACCGCCTCGCAGCGCTCCTGTGCCCCGACGACCTCGGCAAAAACGCGCATCGCGTCGTAGAAGCTCTCGTCCACAAAGTTGCGGCTGAGGTAGCGCACGCACACGACGGGTATACCGGTCTGGCCGTAAAGCTCATCCGCCGCCTCGGCGGAAAAGCCCGCGAGGATAACGTCGGGCTCGGCCGTGATTATCTCCTCGGCATAGCCGTTGTTCGCGCCGCTGCCGCCGCCCGAGCCGACCGCGGGCAGTTCCTTTATCTCGTCGCGGTAAACGGGGTTATAGTCGCGGAGAATGTTATAAGCCTCCTTGTCGTGATCCTCGACCCCGACCATCATGTCCACGACGTCAAGGTATGCCGCCATGCGCGGCGCACCCGAGCCGAGGCAGATAATGCTCTCGACGTTATAGGGTATCTCGACCTTACGTCCCCATGTATCGGTCACAATACGCATTTCCTGTGCGGCGTTTTCCTGCGCGAGCGCAGCGCTCTGCTCAGGTGCAGTGGAGCTCCCGCAGGCAGCGAGCGACAGCAGCGCCGCAAGCGCGAGTATTATTGCAGTTATTTTTTTAGACATCTGTTCTTTCCTCCGTTGTATCTGAGTGGAGCGGAGGTGATCGGTCTCTGCTCCGCATACAGTTCATGAGCGCTTCATGCTTACTGCCATTGAGTATACATGATTGCCGCACAGATTTTAAGCCCCCCGGGGGGATGCAGACGCACTACAATTCAGGCGTGATTGTATAAATTTTGGCAATCTCCGCATAGAAACCGTATCCAACAGATGCTGAACACAAATCGCACAAAGCATATTGACAAGTTTGCGGCATTCGGTTATCATGCAGATATTAGTTTAAATATTTTAATCAAAATTTTTGAAGTTAATGAAAGGAGCTGCAAACGATGGATATTTTCACCAAGTGCGAAAACTTTACCCTCGCGAAAGATTACAGGGAAAAAGGCATATATCCCTACTTCCACGCGCTGGAATCGCGTCAGGACGTCGAGGTCATCATGGAGGGCAAGCGGCGCATAATGCTCGGCTCGAACAACTACCTCGGCCTGACGACTCAGCCTGAGGTAGTGGAAGCCGGGATAATGGCATTTGAGCGGTACGGCACAGGCTGCTCCGGCTCGCGTTTTCTCAACGGCACGCTTGAAATGCACCTTGAGCTTGAAGCGGAGCTGGCAGGCTTTGTACACAAGGAGGGTGCGGTCACGTTCTCGACCGGCTTTCAGTCAAACCTCGGCATAATCAGCGCCATAGTCGGGCGTAACGACTATGTGATATGCGACCGCGAGAACCACGCCAGCATATACGATGGCTGCAAGCTGTCCTACGGAAAGATGCTGCGCTATAAGCACGCGGACATGGCCGACCTTGAAGCCCAGCTCCAGCGCGTACCGGAGCAGAGCGGCGTGCTGATCGTGACGGACGGCGTGTTCTCCATGGGCGGCGACATCGCCAAGCTCCCGGAGATCGTAGCGCTCGCGAAGAAGTACGGCGCGCGGGTGATGGTGGATGACGCGCACGGTCTCGGCGTTATCGGCGAGGGCGGCCGCGGCACCGCAAGCTATTTCGGCCTTGACGACGAGGTCGATATAATCATGGGTACGTTCTCAAAATCCCTCGCCAGTCTCGGCGGCTATATGGCCGCGAGCGAGCTGGTGTGCGACTACGTGCGCCATAATTCCCGACCCTTCATCTTCTCCGCCTCAATCCCGCCCAGCGCCTGCGCGACGGCGCTGGCCGCCCTGCGGTATATCGAGGCGCACCCGGAGCTGCCGGAGCGTCTTCTCGCGCTCTCAAGCTACGCAAGAAAAGGGCTGAAGGAGCGCGGTCTGCACATCCGCGAATCGCTCACGCCGATCATCCCGATATACACCTATCAGGCGGAAAACACGCTGAGAAAGGCAAAGGAGCTGTATGAAGCCGGCGTGTACGTTAACCCCGTCCTGCCCCCGGCAACGGAACCGACGGAGTGCCTGCTGCGCACGAGCTACATGGCGACACATACCGAATCCCTGCTCGATGAGGCGATGGACATAATAAAAGCCGTCCTCGGAGCCGACGCGCAGAATTGATATCATAGAGGGATAAGGCCTCTGGACATACCGTCGCATCCCGCGTTCTCTCATATCTCCCCATGCTTTCACATATACATCAAATACGAAAGCATGGGGAGTGGTGCATATGTACACAAATATCGAGCAGCGCGCCTGTGACCTGGCGGTGTTCATCATAGACAACCGGGCCACCGTCCGCTCCGCCGCCAAGCGCTTCGGGATCAGTAAATCCACAGTACATAAGGATCTGACAGAGCGGCTTCCGCGGGTCAATCCGGGGCTTTATAAACAGGTGCGTCTGCTCTTGGATATAAACAAGGCCGAGCGGCATATCCGCGGCGGCCTTGCCACCCGCCGGAAGTATAAGGGAGAATAGGGACAGAGCCCGCGGAAAAATTCCGCGGGCTCTGTCCATTAAATTAGATATTACGTTACATGAACCGTTCCATGAACTGCGAAAGCTCGTCCTTGATCTTCGCCTGACCGGCAAGCAGGTTCTCCTTCAGTCTCTCCTGCTCCCCTGTCAGCTCGCCTTTTATCTCCGCGTATCCGCGGCGCAGCTCATTGACGCGCGCCTGCTGCTTCTCGCGGCTGCGGTTATATGCGTCCATGGCCTTTGCGATGTTGTGGAAAAACTCGTCCGACATTCCCTCGTGCTCCGGGTACTTCCCGGCGCGGTAATTGTCGATGACCACCGCATAGCGCTCCCACGCGTGGCCTATCGCGTCCTCCCACGAGATATAGATATCCCTCTGCGCCGCCTCGCCGATGCGCTTCATAGCCTCCGGTGCCCGGCACAGCTCCTTGAGCTTTGCCGCCATGCTGTCGGCATTTTCTTCTATCAGCACACCGCTGACGTTATCCGTCACGTCCTCGGCCGCGCAGCTTCCCGCGACGAGCACGCTGCCCAGCGCGCAGGCCGCGGCCTCGCGCACGACAAGACCGTTCGTGTCAAAGGTCGACGGGAACAGAAACATATCCGCCCGGCAGTACCACGCGCGGATAAGGTTTCGGTCGTGTATCGGCGGGGAGAAGAACACCCTGTCGCTCAGCTCCAGCTTCTCCGTCAGCGCGACGATCTCATCCTTGTCGTTGCCGCCGCCGACAAATACCATGCGGAAATCCTGCCCGCTCTCGCGCAGCTTCGCAAGTCCCTCAAGGATTATCCTGATGCCCTTGTACCACATCATCCTGCCGACGAACAGGAACACCGGCACGTCCTCCGGCAGGTCGTAGCCATCTGTCACCTGCGCAATGAGCGCATCATCGACTCTCCCCTGCGGGAAGTCCACGCCGTTGGGCATGACGATGTAGTCGCCCTCATAGCCGATGGCGCGCAGGTTCTCGCCCGCGCCGCGGCTCACCGTCCACACCTCGTCGCAAGCGGAGATGTTCGCCGCGAGCAGCGCCTTGGCCTCCTCCTGCAGGAGCTTGCCGCGTATGGCGTTTGCGATGTCTATATCGAACTTTGTGTGATAGGTCATCACCACCGGGACATTTATCCTGTCCCGCAGCGAGCGCGCGAGCATCGTCGAGGTTATCGGGCAGTGGCTGTGGATAATGTCAAAGTTTCCGGCCTCAAGGGCCTTCTGCACTGCCGCCGAGAACGGGAGCCCCGCTCTGTAGCCCACAAGCTTCGTCATGTCAACGCTCGGATAGCGCACCACCGGGAAGGGATAGACGGAGTCATCCGCCTCCGGGTTATCAGGCGTTACGACCACGGCGTTCCCGAATTTCTGCGTGATTATCTGCGCGTAATTTGTGACAGCGTTCGCCACCCCGTCTATCTCCGGCGGGAACGAATCGTTTATCAGGCAAACGTTGAGCTTCGGCATAGGTTTTCCTCCGTTATTCAGGCTTTTCCATGCTTGATCGCGCCGGTGCGGTAGGCTTCCAGCAGCTTTTCGAGATCCGCTATCTGCGCTGCGATCTCGCAGCCGTCGTCCGTATCGGCGATCTTGACGCGGTTGGGATAGGTCTTGACCGGTATCATCCGCGAGTGCATGTCGAGGTTATTATATATCGACTCCTGCAGTGATGTAAAGGGCTCATGCTCGGAAAGATACATCTGGTGCGAATTTGATACCAGCGTATAGCCCGCGATGCCGGTGACAGACTGGTACGCCTTGGACAGTCCCCCGTCGATGATGAGCAGCTTTCCGTCCACCTTTATCGGGCTCTCGCCCTTCTTTATCTTGACCGGGATATGTCCGTTCACGATGACGGCGTCCCTGTCCGTTATCTGGAACTCCTCAAGTATCTTGTCGGCCATCTCGCGGGTATAGGCCAGCTTGAAGTATGCGTCGGAGGCTTCCTTGTGCGTCTGCTTATCGTCGAGGAAGTAGCGCTCAAAGGTCGCCATCTTATCCTTGCCGAACAGCGGCGACTTTGCTCCGCACCAGAGGTACCACATGAAGTCGCAGCCGCGCCGGCGCTCCTCCGAGCCCTCCTCGCCGTAGCGTCCCTGACGGGCAAGGCGCTCGCAGCAGTCGAACAGCGACTTGCCGGAGCATACATCCCCATAGACGTTCAGCGTCGTGAAGCTGCCGTCCTTCTCCATCGGTATGCAGCCGTGGAACATCAGGCAGTTGTTGTAATACTTATACATCGAGCCTTTCTTGTATATGAACTCGATGTGCCGCTGGAGCTTCTCGCAGTTGACGAAGGAGCTGACGAGCCCCTCGATGACCTTTGCTTCCTCCGGGCTGAGCGCGTAGGGCGCCGTGGGGTCGATCGTCGGGAAGTTCGTGTCCTTGAGCGGATACTCCTGTCCTCCGATCTTCAGCGCGCCGCGCTCTAGATCGAGCTTGTCGAGCAGCAGTCTGTCATTCATATCATACTCCGGATGCGCAAGGATATCCTGCCCTTCGAGCTTGAACTGTATGATGCTTATCGCCTTGTGCATCTTTGCAATGACCGCGTCGCTGTGATCCTCATAAGCGTCCGGGTTCGAGCGCTTCGGCGCGAAGCACTCGCAGGGGTCATCCTCATAGACGCGCATGGCGAACATCGCCAGCGGCCTGATGTTTATCCCGTAGCCGTCCTCAAGGAAGTCGTAATTGTTGTAGCGCAGGCAGATACGCACGGCGTTTGCGATGCAGCTGCGGTTCCCCGCCGCCGCGCCCATCCAGAGGATGTCGTGGTTGCCCCATTGGATGTCGACATAGCGCTGCTTCTCCAGCTCGTCTATCACCAGATGCGGGCTGTCGCCGCGGTCGAATATATCGCCGACGATGTGCAGCTTATCTATGACCGAGTTCTGCACGAGGTTGCACAGCGCGACGATGAACTTATCCGCCCTGCCTATGTCTATGATCGAGTCTATGATCTGGCTGTAATATTCCTCTTTGTTGAAGTCCTTGCTGCCGGTGGTCATAAGCTCGGTTATGACGTACTCGAAGTCCTTCGGCAGCATCTTCCTGACCTTTGACTGGGTGTATTTCGACGTCGTTATCTTGCACACGGACACGAGCTGCCTGAGCGTAATGGTGTACCACTCGCGCGTCGCCTTTCCGGTCTCCTTTATCTCCTGCAATTTCAGCTCCGGATAATATATCAGCGTCGCGAGATTGTCCCTGTCGCTTGAGGACACGAAGTCCCCCAGAGCCTGATCTATCTTGCGGCGCACAGAGCCGGAGGCGTTGTGCAGGATGTGCCTGAAGCCCTCGTATTCTCCGTGGATATCGCTTATGAAATGCTCCGTTCCCTTCGGCAGGTTGAGTATCGCCCGGAGGTTTATGATCTCCGTGCTGACCGCCTGAATGGTCGGATAGGTTTTGGATAAAAGCTTGAGATATTTCAGTTCTTCCCTGCTCAGTTCCATGTCCTTCATTCCAGCCTCCTTAGCACAAAATTTTTACGGCTTTGGTAAATTTAAGTATACAGTCTTTCCCCCGAAAACTCAACCTTTGTTTAGTCTGCGTCAATAGCGGCTTTGGTCAGCGCAAAGGCATGATATCTCAATGCTTCCGCGCTCTCCGCCGCCCTTTGCCGCAAGTTTTTTGTGCATTATCCCAGTCACATTTTTGTTAAAAAAATGCAGTTTATTCGTGTAAACCGGTTTACAAAAGAACTTGCCGTAAGCTTTATTCATTTTACGTTTATTTTTTAACGTTCTCTTCCCTGTTTGCCCCAGATTTTTTGTGGATTTTGTACATAAGTCTTAACAACTCTTCACGCAATTTGGAGCTTCCTATGAACTTCGTCATTTTGCATTATTTTTCTCCTTTTCTGTGTTGCTATTTCTCCGTCTATAGTATAAAATACACAAACACACGGAGCTGTCATTTTTCATGGCAGCCTCCGGACGAAAATGAGTGAAAAAGATTGGAGAACTCTCACCCATGTATGTATTGATCTACCTTGTGCCTCTGCTCGCGATAGCGGCTCTCGCATTCGCGGCGTATAAGGCGAACTATGTCTCAAAAATGGCACCCGGCAGCAGCCGTATGCAGGAAATATCGAGTGCGATCGCCGAGGGCGCAAGCGCTTTTTTGAAGTCAGAATATAAGATTCTGGCTGTTTTTATTCTTGTCCTGTTTGTCCTCATTGCCGTTTTCATCAATTTTGCCACAGCGCTGTGCTTCGTCGCGGGCGCCGGCTGCTCCATCCTCGCGGGCTTCTTCGGTATGCGCGTCGCCACCAAGGCGAATGTCCGCACCGCGAACGCCGCCATGGAGCACGGCATGAACCGTGCCCTCTCCGTTGCCTTCTCCGGCGGCTCGGTCATGGGCATGTGCGTCGTCGGCCTCGGCCTTCTTGGCTGCAGCCTTATCTACATCCTCACCGGCCGCTATGACATTCTCTTCGGCTTCTCCCTCGGCGCTTCCTCCATCGCGCTCTTCGCCCGCGTCGGCGGCGGCATCTACACCAAGGCAGCCGACGTCGGAGCCGACCTTGTCGGCAAGGTCGAAGCCGGCATCCCAGAGGATGACCCCCGCAATCCCGCCGTCATTGCCGATAACGTCGGCGATAACGTCGGCGACGTCGCCGGCATGGGCGCTGACCTCTTCGAGAGCTACGTCGGCGCTATCGTCTCCGCAATAACTCTCGGCGTCTCCGCCGTCGGCCTCTTCACCGGTGCCGGCGTCATGTTCCCCCTGGCCGTCGCGGCCGTCGGCATCTTCGCTTCGATCATCGCCACCTTCTTCGTCCGCGGCAGTGATGACTCGAACCCCCATAAGGCTCTGAAAATGGGCTCCTACGTCTCCGCCGCCATCGTTGCGACTGGCTCCGTTATCCTCAGCTATGTTTTCTTCGACAGCTTCTACTGCGCCGCCGCTATCATCGCAGGTCTCATTGTCGGTCTCGTCATCGGCTTTGTCACCGAGGTCTATACCTCTGAGGACTATGCCTCCGTCAAGCGCATCGCCAGCCAGTCCGAGACCGGCTCCGCCACGACCATCATCAGCGGCATCGCCGTCGGCATGATGAGCACCTGGGTACCCATCGTTCTCATCTGCGTCGGCATCTATATATCCTACTCCGTCACCGGCGACCTCTACGGCATTGCCCTCGCCGCCGTCGGCATGCTCTCCACCACCGGCATCACCGTCGCCGTCGACGCCTACGGCCCCATCGCCGACAACTCCGGCGGCATCGCCCAGATGAGCGGCCTCGATCCCCACGTCCGTGAGATCACCGATAAGCTCGACGCCGTCGGCAACACCACCGCCGCCATGGGCAAGGGCTTCGCCATCGGCTCCGCCGCGCTCACCGCGCTCGCTCTCTTCGTCTCCTACGCCTCCGAGGTCAAGCTCTCTGCCATTGACCTTCTCCAGCCCGATGTCGTCATCGGTCTGCTCATCGGCGGTATGCTCCC
>CEAZ01032139.1_pt1 | contig 18639 bp, 14 predicted proteins | sample 557361 | NCBI WGS metagenome assembly CEAZ01 (sample SAMEA3182074, study PRJEB8094) | gut metagenome | biome: human; feature: gut; material: Stool; isolation source: human stools | place: Canada | collected 2012-02-22 | reverse complement strand
CACGAGGGTTCGAATCCCTCCCGCTGCGCCAAGGAAAAACCTCTTTTGTCTGTTACGGCAAAAGAGGTTTTTCGTAAAGAGAGGGACTGAAAATGCTGATTGACAGTTCGATCGCACAGGCATATATCGAGAGCAGCTGCGTCGACGCTTTTCGTGCTTCATGGCTCTTTGAACACACCTCGGTTTCGTCAGATCTTGGCAGGAATGTATTTACTCCGCCGCCTGAGGATCTTGCTCTCCGAGAGACTGTGCGCAAGCTCGAACGCCGTATCTGTGAAGCGGCTGCGCACTTTGTCCCCGTCAACCGCCCGATTTGGGACGCGCTTTTCCCCGATTGGGAGGCGGTACAGCCGACACTTGATTTGATCGTCGGTTATCCCGAGCCTTACGACGCCGTTGCAGCACACTCGCCCGACGGGCAGGCACATCTCATCTTTGACCTCATCCGTTGGTGCAATTATGCGGAGCTCGACCAGCTCGACAGCATCATTCGGAATCTGCTGACGCATGAGATTACGCATCTCTTGATTGGACACCGCTATCCGGCGGCAGATGCCGCATTGGAAAGTACAGACTATTTGACAAGATTGGATGCTTACACATTTCATGAGGGATTCGCCCATCTTCTCTCCTATCAGGCGACAGAAATCGACTGTGTGGACTGGCATACACCGCAGCTTACCGAGGTCGCAGCAGCAAGCCGTGCCAAATTGCGCCTCGCGCTTACGGAGACGGATCCAGACAGGCAAAAGCAGTTTCTTGAAGAGGCGGTCTGCGGATCGTACTATGAAAAGTTTGCCTGTATGTGCGGTATGCTGTATCTGGCAGACCGATGGGAAACGCAGGGAATCGACGGCCTGCAAAGCGCATTTGCGGACTATCACGGCTTTGCTCAAAGGGCCTTGAGCATTCGAATTTGATTGCAAAAGAGGAAGAGACGCGAATGCGTCTCTTCCTCTTTTACACCTTCTCCCGCTTCTGCCGCCAGAGGTTGATCGCCAGCATGACCGCGGCGTAGATCAGCGCGGCGGCGAGGATAATGAGCGAGAAGTCGCGCTGCATCTGGTAGCTCGTCGTCGTGAAACCCTTGACGAGTAGATGACCGGCAAGATAGCTCGCGGGAATCAGCGCGAGATAGCCGAGCGCTTTGCCCGTTTTCTTCCTGCGGCAGACAAAAAATGCAATACCCAACGTAATAAGGAGCGCCAATGATAGCAAAACGTAATAGCCGAGCGCCAGCCGCGGCAGAGAAATGATGCCGCCGTTCATGCTGCCGCAGAGCAGTACATCGTCCTGCCCGTTGTTCTGAGAATAGCAGACTGCCGTGCAATTCGCGGCGTCGAGCGTGAAGAGCGTGCGCGCGGACTCCGCCTTGGCGAGCACGCCTTGCAGTGCGTCCGCCTCGCGCTGTGTGCGATCATTTGCGCTGTGTGTGTTCGGGGTGCCCCCGGTTTTGTCGAATGCGCCGCGCCATGTGTCGAGCGGCGTGCGCCATGCGGTGATGAAGTAGATGGTTTTGCCGCTGTTGGGGTCCTGCGTGTTCGTGACCTCTGCACCGGAGACCGGCACAAGCAGGCTGACGGAGATGCTCTCCGCGCCGCTGAGATCAGAAAGCCCATCCGCTGCCGAGCCGTCGTCCGCGAGCGCGCTGGGCGAGCGCGAGATCGCCCACTCTGTCTCGCTGTACGGCAAATACTGCGGCGCGGTGAGGTACGCAAACCCCGCCGTCGCCAGCGTCAGCGCGAGCGTGACGGCCAGCAGCACGGCGGTCAGCTTCTTGCGCCGAAGCTGCCGCTTCAAGTCGCGCAGCGGCTGCGCGCTGAAGGGCGCGGGCTTCACGTCCGCCTTCAGCGCGTCAAGCTCGGCGCGGCAGGCCGCGCACTGCGCTAAATGCCCGTCCACAAATTCCTTCGTCTCCTCGCGCAGCATATCTTCCTCATAGAGCGGCAGAAGGTCCTGCACGATGCTGCAAGTTTTGTCCATTTCAGTCGTCCTCCAATCCCTCGCGGATCATGCGCTTGGCGCGGTGATACGTCACGCATGCCCAGTTTTCCGTCTTGCCGAAGAGCGCGCCGATGTCGCGGAAGCTCTTCTCACCGTACACGCGCCACATGAAGACCTCCTTGTACGGCTCTCTGAGCGCGTGCAGCAATTTCTGGATGCGCGCGGCCTCGCTGTGATCTTCTAACTCCTCCTCGTGGCTCTCCCCGGCGATCTGGCAGTCTTCGAGCGGGGCGAGGCACTTTTCGCGCCGCAGCTGCGAATAATAGAGATTCTTCGCGATCTGGCAGAGCCACACGCGCACGCTGCACTCGCCGCGAAAGCGGTCGAGGGCGTCCATCGCACGGAAAAACGTCTCACTCGTCAGCTCCTCGGCGGTACTCTCGCTTCCGGACAACGAGAGAAGATACCGGTACACATCGTCGAAGTACACGGCGTACACCTCTTCAAAATTCGTCAGCGCCCTCCCCCCCTTTCTGTCTATAGGACGGCGAAAAACCGGTTTTCTTACAAAAAAATCCGTCCCGCGGGACGGATTTTTTCTTTCACGTTTTCACGACTCTTTTCTTGCCGCACTTCGGGCACGTAAGCTCGACCTTGCCGATGTTTTTCGGCACGCGGCAGTACGCGCCGCAGGAGCAGCGGACGTATTTGTGCGCCTTGTCGGCGCGGCGTGCCTTCGCGCCGCGGATGGCGTTCGCCTTCGGCGTCCACCAGGTCAGAAACTTCGCGTTTTCGGCCTGACGGCGCGCGAGATTGCGCGAAAAAATGCGGATGAGCACGATGAACATCAGCACCATCGACACAAAGTACAGCGCCTGCGACACGCCCTGCACGCGGATGATCGAGCTCAGAATGCTCACGACCAGCTCAAGGATCACGAGCGCCCAGTTCAGCGCATCTACGCCGTTGCGGCCATACATAAAGCGGTAAAGGGCATCGCGGAATTTATTCACAAAAAACACTCCTAAAATCTTGATGCTGCCATTCTACACGCTTTTTCGACCCCCGTAAAGGCGTTTGAACAAAAGTTTACAGAATGGAAAAGAGTAAACGCAAACCGCCCGCCCCCGTCAGTCGCCTTACAGGGGGGGCAAGGGGGCCCCCCCCAAAAAAAACGCCTCGCAGAGTTTTGCCGCTCCGCGGCGAAATAAATTCAAATCATTTTCCGCCGCGACCTGCGCGTGGCGGAAAATACCTCTCAGGCCGCAAGTGTGGAATTTGCCCGCCATCGGCGGGCAAATTATGCGCGTAGCGGCCTGCAAGGAATAAAAAATGCGTCCAGCTTTCGCTGGACGCATTTTTTAGGTTTTATAGTCCGTTGGTGTAACGATACAGGAACGTCACGGCCTCGGCGCGGTTGCAGGAAGCATACGGGGAGAACGTCGTGGCGCTGGTGCCGGTGGTGATACCCTTACCGACGGCCCAGAGAACGGCGTTGTAGTAGCTCGCCTCGCTCGTGGCGCTCACATCCTTGAACGGGTTGGAGTAGTAGCCGCTGGGCTGGCCCGCGTAGCGGTACAGGAAGGTCACGATCTGGGCACGGGTGCAGACCTGATCGGGGGAGAACGCCGTGGCGCTGGTGCCGGAGGTGATGCCCTTCTGGCTGGCCCACAGGATGGCCTTGTAGTAGCTCGAGTGCGTGACGGCGTTGACATCACGGAACGGGTTGCGGGTGGTGGTCGGCTCCGGGCTGCCGGCGGCGCGCCACAGGAACGTCACGATCTCGGCGCGGGTGCAGGACTTGTACGGGGAGAAGGTGGTGCTGGACGTGCCGTTGGTGATGTTCTTGCCGACGGCCCACTTGACGGAGTTGTAGAAGTAGTCGGTGGTCTTGACGTCGATGAAGTTCATCGTCTGGCCGATCTTGATGGCCACGGTGCCGGTGAGCTGGCGGGTGCCGGTGCCGGTCGTGCCGTAGCGGGCGTAGATGGTGAACGGGATGTAGACGGTCTCGCCGGTCTTGGCGTAGCGGCTGGCAAGGAACGCGACGTCGCTGATCGCGTTCTGGCTGGCGGTGGCGCTGTAGTAGAACTTGTCAGTCGTCTTGATGGAGCCGCCGTAGTTGTAGCCGTTGTAGTAGGTGTAGAGCGAGCCTTCGTTGACGGCGGAGACGGCGCTCTGGTCAAAGGTCACGTAGTCGATGGTGTAGTTGCTGCTGTAGCCCTTGGTGGAGCGCAGGTAGCTGAGGAAGTCGCTCTCGTCGAAGCGGACGCTGTCGCCCTGAGAGACGGTGTACTTGATGTCCTCGCGCACGAGGTTGACGACGACGCTGCCGGAGTAGCTCACGGTCGTGCCGCGGCTCGTGGAGGAGCTGGAATAGCGGGTCGCGTACAGGGTGAAGTTCAGCGTGATGGTCTTCGCGGTGGACTTGGCGTTGGGGACGAACGTCACGCTATCGAGGTTGGTGACCTTGGTGCGGGTGTTGAACGCGCCGGAGGAATTGCTGGTGGACATGGCGGTGCCGCCATAGTACAGCGTGCCCTGCGCGGTGGTGGGCAGGGAGAAGGTCACATAATCGAAGGTGACATAGGGATAGGACTTGGTCTTGCTGGCGTCGCCGCGGGCCTCAGCGACCTTGTTCATGAAGTCGTTGAAGTCGCTCTGCGCGAACTGGACGGTCTCGCCGGCCACACCGTTGTAGTTGATGTTGTAGTTCTTCTGGTAGACGCTGATGGTGCCGCAGTAGAGCCTATTGTCGGTGCCCTGCGTCACGACATACAGCGTGCACTTGCCGCCGACAAAGTTGCTGTCGGTCAGGGAGTACAGGCTGGTGCTGGAAGTGGTAGTGTAATACTTATTGCCGCTGCCATTGTTCCAATCGCTCGGCTCGGTGTTCACACCGGCAACATAGTAATACCTTGCGCCGGAGGGGACCTGAACGTAATAGCGATAGGTGTTGCCGTAAGCCGCGACCGGCTCGGGATACTGGTCGGCATAGGTGGTCGTGCTGGGCGTTACGGGAACGTTAAACGTAACGCTGTAGGTCTTGGGAACGGCGGTATTGGCAATGCGGGTGGTCACAGTAGCGGTGAACTTTGCAGTGCCGATGCCGCTGAGGTTTGCCTTGAAGTAAAGATAGCCGGAGCCGCCGGCGGGATAGTTGTACGAAGCATTGCTCGTGCCGACACCGTAGGCAGCGGTAGAGGCGACCTGAGTGACGCCGCTGAGGGAATAGACGGTCTCGTAGGTGTAGGCGGTGCTGTAGGTCTTGTTGATGGCGGCCTGCGCGGCGTTAACAAGATCACTGTAGCTGTAGTTCACAGAAGTGCCGTTCTGAACAGCACTGAGGGTCGCCTCGATCAGGGCGCCGGTAACGGGGATGTTCTGCACATAATCCTTGCCCTTATAGGTCGCCTTTGCGGTGACAGTGGTAGAGCCGCTTGCTCTGAGCGTTACGATCGGCGCGGCGGTCGTGGGATTCGTCACAGTTGCGATGTTGAGGTTGGTGGAAACAAAGGAGTAGGTCGGGACGACCAGGCTAGCGGAAGATGAGGTATTCACAAAGTTCGCCGCCAAAGTCGCGGTCTGACCGATCTGCGTCAGCGTAACGCTTGCGGGGACGACAGTGAAGGTATAGGTGTCGGGAAGGCTCTTGACCGTGATGGGGTCACTCGTCTTAGCGAGCTTATCGCCCTCGCTTGCCTTGCAGTAAACAGAGTAGTCGGTCGCGGTCGTAACGTTTGCGGGGACCGTCCAGACGAGGGACTTGCCCGTGCCGATCGGAAACTCTTTACTTTCACCGATCTTGTAGCACCACGCATAGGTGGCGGCGTTGCTGAGACCGGTGGAGGTGGCGGTGAGCGTGGTCTTGCCGCCGGAGATGACCTCAGTAAGGCTTGCCGCTGCGGTCACGGTGGGGGGGGTGGCGTTGACCGTCACATCAGCCGTCAGCGCGGAATCCTTGACGCGCACGGTCAGCTTTCCGCTCGCGTAAGTGGGCTTGTTCGTCTCATTATCGATCACATAGCCGGTTGCGGCGGCAGACCACTTGTTGTCGCCTTTGAGGTCCTCGCCCTCAAGAAGGGAGATGTTGACCGCGCCGTTCGTCACAGAATAGGTTCTGCCGTTGAAGGTGACGGTGGTGATGTCGCCCGGAAGAAGCTTGTCAGCGATAGAGACATTGCTTTTAACGACCTTAGTCGTAGATCTGGTGATTTCCTGCCCTTCGATCGTCACCTTGTACTCGATCGTTAAGGTGCAGGAGACTTCTACATTTTCCGCCTTGTTGGAGGCGGTCAGCGTTCCTGTCATGGCACCCGTGCCGGCAGCGCCGGAAAAACCGGGAGTGCTCCAACTATAACCGATCACGTTTACATCGGTGGCAGTTACGCCATTATCCGTGACGGTGGGGGCGGTTGCGGTAACGGTGAATGTGGTCGAGTCGCCTCTTGCAAGGGAGGACGCCGACGTGGTGATGGCGTATGTGCCGCCAACCTCGACACCTTCCGCCCTTGCAGGCACGACGACGAGGCTCAGGACCAATGTCAGAGCCAATAGCAAGGAGAGAAATTTTTTCATGTGATCTTCATCCTTTCGTGTTTGTTGTTGTCGGCTCCGCGCGCACAGAGCCTTTCTCATACACATACATTTTACCATGCCGCGGGAAATAAGGGAACAGGAAAATGGAAAATTCATAAATTCTTTATCTTCCCTCTTCGCCCAGTTTCCCTTTGCTTCACTGATTAGACGCAAGAAACGTCTGTTTTGTTTCACAAAACCCGAAAATTTCCCAAAAATTTTTTACGCCGCGAAAAACCGCACATACACGAACACCCCCAGAGCGATCTGCGCAAGTAAGATCGCCGGAATGCCGAACTTGAAGTACCAGTGCCGCGTTTTGTGGTGAAAGACCCTCATTGCGAAAAGAGCACCCGCGCTGCCGAGCAGCAGCGCGAGTGCAAATAAGGTCTTTTCGGGCACGCGCCGCGCGCCCTGAATTTTGGCGCGGCGCTTGTCTGCGCCGTAGACGCAGAACGTCAGAATATTGATCGCGGCGAGATAGATGACAAAGTATCTCACTTTTCGAGCTTGCTGAGCTCCACAGCCGCCGCCGCGCCGAGGCGGGCGTTGTTGAACACGAGCTGGATGTTGGAATCCAGGCTGTCGCCGCCGGTCAGGTCCTTGATCTTGGCGAGCAGATAAGGCGTCGTGGCCTTGCCGTGGATGCCGTCCTTCTTCGCGTCCTCGACGGCCTCGGCAATGGCCTTGTCGATGACTTCCTTGTCCATGGAGTACTCTTCGGGAATCGGGTTCGTGACGAGTAAGCCGCCGCGCAGACCCAGCTCGCGCTTGACGTGGAACGCCTTCGCCAGCTGCTCGGGCGTGTCGAGCTCGTAGTCGACGCCAAAGCCGGACTTGCGCGTGTAGAACGCAGGCAGCTCGCTCGTGCCGTAGCCGATGACGGTCACGCCGTGGGTCTCGAGATATTCGAGCGTCAATCCGAGGTCGAGAATGGACTTCGCGCCCGCGCACACGACCATGACGGAGGTGTTGGCCAGCTCTTCGAGGTCGGCGGAGATGTCGAACGTCTCCTGCGCGCCGCGGTGCACACCGCCGATGCCGCCGGTGGCGAACACGCGGATGCCCGCCATGTCGGCGATCATCATCGTGGTGGTGACGGTGCACGCGCCGTCCTTGCCCTGCGCGACGAGCACGGGCAGGTCGCGGCGGGAAGCCTTCGGGATGCCCGCGCCGGTGCGGCCGAGGTAGTCGATCTCTTCCTTGGAAAGGCCCGCCTTGAGCCGGCCGCCGATGATGGCGATGGTCGCGGGCACGGCGCCGGCCTCACGGATGATGCTCTCGACCTTGAGCGCGGTCTCAACGTTCTGTGGATAGGGCATGCCGTGGGAAATGATGGTGGATTCGAGCGCCACGACGGGCTTACCGGCAGCAAGGGCCTCGGCAACCTCGGGGGCGATATCCAGATACTTGTTCATCGTTAAAATCCTCCTGTAAAGTAATAGGTGAAAGTTTCACGTTTACCTTTTGAGGTAAGATTGTATCATAACATACAACTTGTCAAAAGTCAACACAAAGCGGGGCTTGAATTTACACGGGAAGTGGCATATAATACCTCTATTATCCCGTGAAAACCCACAAAAGGAAGGAAAATTATTATGGAACGAGTGAGAATTGCCGCGCTCTTCGCCGACAAAGAGCAGTACGGCGGCGCAAGCGTCACCGTATGCGGCTGGGCGAAGACCATCCGCGATATGAAGACCTTCGGATTCATCGAGCTGAACGACGGCTCGTGCTTCCGCAATTTGCAGGTCGTGATGGATGCGAATTCTCTTTCTAATTATAAGGAGATCGCCGCGCAGAACGTGGGCGCCGCGCTCATCGTGCGCGGCACCGTCGTGCTGACGCCCGAGGCCAAGCAGCCGCTCGAAGTCAAGGCAACAGAGATCGAGGTCGAGGGCGTGTCCTCCCCCGACTATCCCCTGCAGAAAAAGCGCCACAGCGTCGAATATCTGCGCACCATTCAGCATCTGCGCCCGCGCACGAACCTCTTCTCCGCGGCGTTCCGTGTGAGAAGCGCGGCGGCCTACGCCGTGCACGAGTTCTTCCAGAGCCGCGGCTTCGTCTACGTCAACACCCCCATCATCACCGGCTCTGACTGCGAGGGCGCGGGCGAGATGTTCCAGGTCACGACGCTGGATCTGGAGAACCCGCCGAGAACGCCCGACGGCAAGGTCGATTACAGCAAGGACTTTTTCGGCAAGAAGACGAGCCTGACCGTCTCCGGCCAGCTCAACGCCGAGAACTTCGCCATGGCGTTCGGCGACGTTTACACCTTCGGCCCCACGTTCCGCGCCGAGAATTCCAACACCGCGCGCCACGCCGCCGAGTTCTGGATGATCGAGCCGGAGATGGCGTTCTGCGACCTCGACGGCGACCTTGAGGTCATGGAGGCGATGGTCAAGCATATCATCCGCCGCGTGATGGAGCGCTGCCCGGATGATCTTGTGTTTTTCAACAGCTTTGTCGATAAGGGCCTTCTTGAGCGTCTCCAGCACGTCGAGAGTTCCGACTTTGGCCGCGTGACGTATACCGAGGCCGTCAAGCTCTTAAAGGAGAGCGGCCAGAAGTTCGACTACCCCGTCGAGTGGGGCATCGACCTACAGACTGAGCATGAGCGTTACCTCACCGAGCAGATCTTCAAGCGCCCCGTGTTCGTCACGGACTATCCGCAGGAGATCAAGGCATTCTATATGCGTTTGAATGACGACGGCAAGACCGTCGCCGCGGCGGACTGCCTCGTTCCGGGCATCGGCGAGATCATCGGCGGCAGCCAGCGCGAGGAGCGCATCGAGCTGCTCGAAAAGCGCATCCGCGAGCTCGGCATGAATCCCGAGGACTACTGGTGGTACTGCGACCTGCGCCGCTACGGCTCCTGCCGTCACGCGGGCTTCGGCCTCGGCTTCGAGCGCATGGTGATGTATTTAACGGGCATCGGCAACATCCGCGACGTGGAGCTGCATCCCCGCACCGTGGGCAACGCAGACTTCTAATTCTTCAAAAAACAAGGGACACGGAAACCGTGTCCCTTGTTTTTTGAGAATTGCACTCCGCTTCGTGCCTTGCCGCCCAAAGGGCGGCTTCGACACGCGCGGAGCGAGAAGAGTTTTTTGGCACGCGCATGTCGCGCCAAAAAACGATTCGAAATCATTTCGCGTCTGCGGATGCGAAAAGCTGTGACGCTTTCATTATTTGTGGTAAATAGTTACAAATGGGAACAAAAGCTCGAAAAGCGTAGTCAAAAGAAGTGAAGTCTGCTATAATGACCGCGCAGTTTTGAGAGAGGAGATTTTGACATGAAACACTTTTTTGCGCTGCTGCTCAGCGCGCTGATGGTACTGTCGCTGCTGACCGCCTGCGGCGATAAGACGACGCCGTCCGACGGCGACGATCAGACCGTCACGGACGAGAATGGCAGCGACACCGACAACAATACTGACGATACAACTGACCCCTACGACGCCGTGCGCAGCTACTGGTCCGAGGACCAGCTCACGCAGGCCTGGGGGCCGGATCAGGTGGTGGAGCACCTCTTTTTCCACCCGATCATCGCCTATCCGCAGTGGGCGTTTCACGACTGCAATGCCTCGCAGGACCAGCGCTACGGCCTCGACGACTGGATGGTGACGGTCGACGAATACAACAAAATTTTGCAGTCCGTGTACGACAAGGGCTACATCTTAGTCGCGATGGAGGACGTCTGGAGCGAGGTGACGGACGAGTCCGGCACGCATATGGTGCGAAACACCCTGATGCTGCCAGAGGGCAAAAAGCCGCTCGTCATCAGCTTTGACGACGTGAACTACTACCCCTACATGCTCGACGAGGGCTTCACGAGCAAGCTCGTCGTCGGCGAGGACGGCGAGATCTGGGCGCAGTGCACCGATCCGTACACAAATGAGACCTTTTTGACCAAGGAACTCGACGCGACGCCCATTCTCGACCAGTTTGTCTACGAGCACCCCGACTTTTCACTCAACGGCGCGAAGGCCATCTTCTCACTGACGGGCTATCAGGGGATACTCGGCTACCGCACGCAGGATGACCGTGACATCGCGGCAGATTCGCCCGACCGCCCCGCGTTCGATGCCTACCGCGCGAGCGAGATCGAGGCCGTCAAGCCCGTCATCGAGCGGCTCAAGGAAACGGGTTGGACGTTCGGCAGCCACACCTGGGGCCACATCCGCCTCGACACCAAGCCGCTCCAGACCGTCATCAACGACACCGAGCGCTGGGCGGACGAGGTCGGCTCGCTCGTCGGTCCGACGCAGATTCTGTTCTACCCCCACGGCGGCCGTCCCGACGGTGACGACTGGCACCAGACCGGCGAGCGCTTCCAGTACCTGCAAAGCCAGGGCTTCCGCATCTTCGCGAGCGTCGGCACGAGTTCGTTCAGCTATGTGAAGCCCGACATTTCCGCCGTCATCTGCGACCGTCTGCATCCGGACGGCACCACGCTGCGCCACTCGCGCAGCCGCTATCTGCAATTCTATAACGCCGAGGACATCATGGATACGCAAGTCCGTCCCGATCTTGGCGTAGACTGGTGAGGAGGCGTTATTATGGCAACGTTAGAAGAACTCAAGGCGAAGGCCGTCGCCATGCTGGACATGGCGTATGTGCCGTATTCCCACTTCCCCGTGGGCGCGGCGCTCGAATGTGAGGACGGCGCGGTCTTCACCGGCTGCAACATCGAAAATTCGAGCTACGGCCTGACGAACTGCGCCGAGCGCACCGCGGCGTTTAAGGCCGTGAGCGAGGGGCACCGGCGCTTCAAGCGCATCGTCATCGCTGGGCGCAGCGACGACTACTGCTACCCCTGCGGTGCGTGCCGTCAGGTGCTCTACGAGTTCGGGCCCGACATGGAGGTCGTGTGCCTGAACAAGGACAACGAGGAAAAGCACCTGCACATCAAAGAGCTGCTCCCCTACGGCTTCGACCAGACGTGGCTTGCAATCGACGAGAAATAACGAAAAAAAGAGAGCGGCGCTGCCGCTCTCTTTTTTCTTCGTTTCAGTTGCTTCCAGAGGAAGAGGCTCCAATCGTCACCTCGCCGCTCATCGTTTCGATTGTAAGCTCGCTCACCGCGCCGCCCTCGAGCGCGGGCACGGTGTAGTACGCTTCGTGGTCGCCGCAGGCGATGAGCGCTCCTTCGCGCTCGGTGAGCGCGGAGCGGAACGCGCCGCTTTTCGTTTCATAGTCGAGAGTAAAGCCGTCCTGCGCGGGAAGGGTCAGATAGATGCTGCCGCTCTCCGTTTCGGCATCAAGGCGCAGCGCACGCTCGGTAGCCAAAATCAGGTTGCCGCTGACGCTTTCGAAGTCCAGCGCGCCGAGCGCGCCGGCGATATCCACCTTGCCGCTCGCGGTTTCGATCTCGGCGCTCTCCGCATCGCCCGCCAGCTCGATCGCGCCGGAGACGGTCGAGAGCTCGATTTTCCCCCATGTGCCGTCCACCACACCGGCATTGCCGCTCGTGGTCTCGATCTCCACCTCCGGGCAGTTCGCGCACATCACGCGCGCATCGCCGCTGAGCGTCGAAAGCTCGATCTTCTGCGCATCGGCGCTCACATAGGCGTAGGCGTCCGTCGTTTCGACTTTTATCTCCTCAAAGTGACCGGCGCTGACCAGTTCCGCCGGAAGTCCCACGTCGAGATACTTTTCCCCATCGTAGCTGCCGCGGTAGGCGTCGCCGAGGAAGCGGATGCGCAGCGTGTCGCCGTCGATCGTGCAGACCATCTTCTCGCTCTCGGCGAGCGGCGCGGCGGATTCCTCCTTCACGCTGATCTGCGCGCTCTGCTCGGCGGCATAGATGTTCACGCCGCCGCTGCGCCACGAGATGTCGATCTTGCGGATGTCTTGGCTCTCGCCGATGCTGAGCACCGCGCCCGTGTGGAGCTCTTCGCTCCCCTCCGCCTGCGTGCAGAAGGTGTAGGTCGCACTGCTGCCGTCCCAGAGCGCGTCGACGGCGAAAATGCCGTCGCTTTGCGGCAGTTCTGCGCGGAATGTGCCGTTATCCTGCCGCTGGGCGGTCACGGTCTCGGACGACAGGCCGGTGCTGCCCCAGGCGTCGGACGGCCAGCAGCGGAGACTGACGGAATCGGGCGAATTATCGCCGAAATCGAGCGTTACGGTGTAGAAATAGGCGGCCGACACTGTAAAGGGCATTTCCAGTACAGGCGTGATGTCACGGGAGGTTTCGTCCAGCGGGTGCGCGCCGCAGGCGATGACGGTCATGCTCTGTAGGCCCTGGGGGTAGGTCCAGTCGTAGCTGCTGCTTTTGAGGGTGACGCTGCAAGCGTTTGCGCCTGTCACCGTCAGTGTTGGCGGGGTTTGGCGCGCGGCCTCGTCTGCGCTTTTTTCGCCGCAGGCGGTCAGGGAGAGCAGGAGCGCGAGCGGGAGCAGGAGGGAAAGGAGCTTCTTCATCGTTCGTTCCTCATTTCTTTCGGATACTTCTATAGACGTATGATAGCCGAAAAAGTTCCCGCGCACAACGGCGATCGCTGCACAAAACGCGGCAATTTGTGGTATCGTGAATTCTAATACCGGAGGCGGTACAGCTTTTTGCCGCGTTGTGTGCAACGCTGCTTCATGATACGGCGTATCATGAAAAGGCAAATCATGCATCAGTGTTCCCGCGTTTGCAGGGGGGTGTGGGCTGCCTTTTCCAACATTATATTTTGGGGGAAAGCGCATGAACAAGACGACAAATTTCGACCTGCCGCAGTGGGTCAAGGAGGACCCGATCAAAATGCAGGACTTCAACGCCGCGTTTGCGAGCATCGACGCGGCGCTCAAGGCGGAGACCGACGCGCGCAGCGAGGCCGACAGCACGGCGGCGGAGCGCATCACGGCATTGGCGCAGACGATCGCAAACGGTAAAATCTGCCGCATCAAATACGGCAGCTACGCCGGCAATGGTCTGAGCGGCGCGGAAAATCCCAACAAGATCGACTGCGGCTTTTACCCGCTGCTTGTGATGGTGAGCGAGCAGAGCGACACGCAGCACTGGGCGCTGCGCGGCGTCAGCGGGTTTTACAACTCGAATAACCGGGGCAACGCGGCGATATGGGACAACAGCAGCGTAAGCTGGTTCTGCCAGCAGGAAGAGGATCAGTATTTCGCCCCGCCCGCCATCCAGTTCAATGAGGCGGGCAAAACATATTATTATGTGGTGCTCGGCTGCGACGCGGACTGAGACGCAGAAAAACAAAAAACAGCCCCCGGCTCAAAAGAGCCGGGGGCTGAAACTCTATTCAGAGATTTTTTGCGCTTACGTCAATGATTAGTTGGCGTAGTAAGCCTTGAGAACACCAGAATCAGTGAGCTTGCCAACAGTTCTGTCGATGGTGAGGGTGATGGAGTCGGGACCGAAAGCGGTGAGCTTGGCGGTAGAGACGCCGAACTCAGCAGCAGCACCATTAAGGGTGATGGTGTAGGTGCCATCAACGGGATTCTTAACAGTCTTGGCGTAGGACTGGAGAACAGCACCGGTGTCCTTATTCACGATGTTCAGGGTGTAGGTGTAAGAGGTAGCGAGAGGATCGGGGTTGGTGGAGGTGTCGACCTTGTTCACAGCGTAAACCTGGAGCGCCAGACGGTTGAGGGTGGCGGAGGTGCCAGCGGGATCAGCGTTGTAAACAACGATGACGTTCTGCGTGGTGACGTCGCCGAGAGCCAGAGGCATCTTGGTCAGGCCGTCAACGCCGTTGCCGGAAACCGTGTAGAACTTGTCGCCAGTGATGGTGCCATCGACATAGTCGGTGTAGACAGAGTTCTTGTAGGTGTCCTTGTCAGCGCCCACGATGGAGTCGACCTTAACGGTGTAGCCGGCGTAGGCAGCAGCCATGGGATAGCCGGTGAAGGCGGTGATGGCAGCGGTGGTGGAGGACTCAGTGCCGATCGCAGCGATGGCGACATAATCCTTGACGTAGTTGTTGCTCAGAGCGACCTTGAAGAGACCGCCGGCGACCTTATTGGTAGCCTGGGTTCTGAGGGCGTTGAGCAGGGTGAGGACGATAGCGTCGTCCTTGGAGCCGTAGATGTTGCCCTTCACGCCGTCAACGTAGCCGGGGATGGTGTAGACACCGGTCTTGGCGTCATAGGAGACCTGCTCGTTGGCATAGTAGAAGAGGCTGGTGACCTTGGCGGCAACGGGATCGGCGATGACGTAGACGTAATCGGCGACCTTATCACCGTTCAGATCGACGAAGTCGACCTCAGCCTGAGCATAGTTGTCGATGTTGCCGAGACCAACGATGGACTTGAAGGTGTAGGGATTGGTAGTGTTGTTGCGGACCAGGAAGACGGTGGCATCGTCAACGATCAGGTTTTTGCCGTTGTACTGGGTGTTCTTGCTGACGAACAGGTTCTCGTTGAAGAACTTGGCGTCAACACCGGTAGCGACTTCGACAGCGGCGAGAGTGCCGTTTGCCTGGGTGGTGAACTGGAAGAGGTGGCCGTTCAGGATACCGTTGACATCACAGACAGCGTTGGTGTTGATGTAGGAGTCAACGTAGAAGTAGTCACCATCAACCTTCATGACCTTGTTCTGGATGCCGGTGCTGTGGGTGACCTTACCGGTCGCAATCTTGGGGGCCACAACGCCGGAAGCAGTATCGTCGAAGTAGGTCATCTTGCTCAGGTCGACCACAGCGGTGGTGCCGTCCATGTAGGTGACATTCGCCTTAGCAACGCCGGAACCGTCCGCAGCGTTGCCAGCCCACCAGATGGAGTTGATGACGCCGTAGCTGGTAGCGGCAGCGATCTCAACGTTACCGATGAGGTTGTTGTACTGATCGAAGAACCAGGTGAACTTGTTGGTGCTAGCCACCGCGTTGTCGAAGTAGAACTTGACAGCATCGTCATAGACAGTGCCCTCGACGTTGTGCTGCTTGGCGTTGTAGTAGATCACGCTCTGAGCGCCGTCAATGGAAGTGGCCTTGGAAACGATCTCGCCGTACTTGTCAGCGGCGGTCTTGATGAGGCCGCTCTCGGTAGCGCTGTTAAAAGCGTTGGTGTAGGCGTTCAGGAGAACGTAATCGCCGACAGCATACGGATACGCATCCTCGCCGTTGGTGAGGGTGAGCGTGGTAGCAGCAGTGGAGCCCTTGGTGGCATAGACATCGAGCTTGATGGTAGCCTCGGTGCGCAGGTGGCCCTGAGCGTCATAAGCGGCAGGAGCAACATAGGTGACCTTGGCGAGGAAGGTGTCGATCATGACGATGGTATCGTCATAGACCTCAACCAGACGGCCCTGAGCACCCATCTTGGTGACGGTGTCGGTCAGGTTGACCGTGTAGGTCGTGGGCTGCTTCTGGCCGTTGACATACAGGGTGTAAGCGGTGTCGACCTTCAGGCCAGCGTCGTGAGCGACGTCGCACTCAGTAACAGCCTTGGTGTAGGTCAGGTTGGGCTTCTCAACGAAGGTAGTGGCCTTGTCGCCGGTGTTGTAGGTCCACTTGGTGGCGGGACGGCCCCACTTGTCGGAGGACTTAGCAGAGTCGAGCTTGAAGTTCTTCTCACCGAGGCTGTTGTTCTTGGCACCGATGACCTTATCGGTCACATAGCCGAAGGCCGGGGTGTAGGTGACCTGAGCCTTCTGGATGCCCTGGAACAGGAGCTCAGCGACCAGCTCACGGGAAGCGGGAGCGTTCAGGTCGGTGGTCTTCGCCACTCTGTCCAGAACGCCGAGCTGCTGCGCGGTCTGCGCAACATGGAGCGCCCAGTCAGCGCCGGAGAACTCGTTGTTCTTGTCGTAGCCGACAGCGCGGAGGATCATGGCGAGGACTTCATAGCCGGTGACCTTGCCGGACGGCTTGAAGGTGCCATCGGGATAGCCCTTGACGAGGGAGGCGTTGGCGCAGTAGCCGATGTAGCCCTGAGCCCAACCGGCACCAGCCATGTCGCTGAACTTGTTATAAGTGGCATAGAGGCCGGACTTATCGTTCTTGGCGACGTCGGCAGTGTAGATACGATAGACGATCGTAGCTACCTCAGCGCGGGTGATGTTGCCCTCGGGCTTGAAGGAACCATCCTCATAACCCTTGAACACACCCATGCCATTCAGAACGGCAACAGACTCAGCGTAATCATCGCTGATGCTCTTGTCATCCTTGAAGGCGTTGGCGCTGACGGCCAGAGACAGAGTCATGACCAGAGCCAGCACCATTGCGAGTAACTTTTTCATAGATGTTACTCTCCTTTCATAAATTTCCATCCCCTTGGAGCGCTCCGGCAGCGAAAAGCGGGCATTTTGCTGTTCGCGGGCGAAAACGAAAGTTGACCGAAAAAGTTGCAAAGCATTTCGATTTTCTTGCATTTTTGACCGTTTTGCAGGAAAACGCGCGATTTTAGTTGCTATCGCATCCCCTTAAAGATGGTTCGTTTGTCAGAAAGGAGCAAGTTTCGGCGTTTCTCGGCTTACTTACCGTGGCATGCCGATCCCGTAACTAAGTCGGGAACGCACCGTTCCCCACCCTTTCTGCACTGTCACCTTACCACAAGCAAAATTTCAAGTCAACGCTTTCGCCCCATCTGTAACACACTTGTAACAAACCGCCGCTTCTGTTACAGCTTGACATAAAACCCCCGCTTTCGCCATTATCCGCCACCACATACATATAATATATAAGCACAAATATGAAAAAAGCGGCCTAAGCCGCTTTTTGTGTTCTGATGACCCGCGCAGCGGTCAGGCGGCAAGTAACAGTAGTCCGCGCCGCCGCGCGGGGAGCGAAATTTCCCTTTTCCAGCCGCGGCCCGCCGAAAAAAAGGAAAGCCCGCTCACCTGAGCGGACTTTCGCCAATATTTTTTGCACAACCCCGTACAACCCAAAAAAATTGCGCGCCCGCAGGCGTGCAATGATCTTGATCGTTTTTTGTCGCGACAGAAGGTGAATTGCCGCAAAGCGGCAAGAGAAGCCGCCCTGGGGCGTGTGCGTGACAAAAAACCTCTCACGCCGCAAACGTGCGCGCCTACGGCGCGTGCGCTGCCGCGGCGTGCAATCCAAAATCAAAAAAGGCGGCTTTCGCCGCCTTTTTTGAAGTTCTTTACTGAATCTCGATCTGCTTCGCGTTCACCACCGCGCTCTTCTTCGGCATGTTCAGCTTGAGCACGCCGTCATTGTACTGCGCGGAGATATTCGCGACCTCGACGCCGCTGATGTCGAACGCGCGCTGGTAGCTGCCGTAGCTGCGCTCGCAGCGGACGTAATTGCCCTTCTTGTCCTGATCCTCGTGCTCGCTGTGGCGCTCGGCGCGAATGGTCATCGTGTCGCCGTCCACATCGACGTGGATGTCCTCTTTCTTGAAGCCCGGCAGATCAGCTTCCAGCAGGTAGCTGTCGCCCTTGTCCTGAATGTCGGTCTTAAACTCGCTCAGCCCGCGGCCCCACGAGCCGTCGCCGAAGAATGCGCGCTCCATCTGATCCCAGGGATCATAAGCCGCAACGTGGTTGTTTCTGCGTTCAAAAGGTCTCAGTTCAAACATAATACAAAGCCTCCAAATCTATTCTGGCGAGCCGCTCTTGCAGCCCGCGTGGTTTACTTTTCTTTCGTTCCCCTCGGAACAATTATGAGTATAGGCACGCCCTGTGAACAAAAATACATCTTTTGATGAACAAATCTTTAACTTTAGCACTCTTGCGCCGAGAGTGCTAAAAATCATGGTGGCTGCGGACCGCTACCAAACCGCTACCAGGCCCTTCGCGCCCGCGAGCCATTGCGCGGCGGGCTTTTTCCGCGTCGCTAAGGGGATGCGATATCCGCTGAATCGACCGATTTTTCCTTTATTCTGCTGCATTTTGGTTATTTTCTATTGTTTCTGCAACAATTTGAGGATTTGCAAATTTTGGCAGCAATCACGGGAAAGCGGGAGAGACGGCGGGTGTTCGGCCGCAAGAAGATGATGACGTTATCGTCATGATCGACACCTTCCTCGCCAAGGTCACCTATGTTGCTCCTGCCGCTTATGACGCTCAGGGCCACCTGCGCACCGAGGCTACCATCAAGCTCGATGTCTATGCCACCAAGAACTCCACCGCTGCTACCCCGCTAACCCTCACCAACGGCGAGGATGCGTATCCGTATGCTGTCGGCGATTACGTTCTCCTGAACGCCT
>CEAZ01026577.1_pt1 | contig 18685 bp, 14 predicted proteins | sample 557361 | NCBI WGS metagenome assembly CEAZ01 (sample SAMEA3182074, study PRJEB8094) | gut metagenome | biome: human; feature: gut; material: Stool; isolation source: human stools | place: Canada | collected 2012-02-22 | reverse complement strand
TCGGTCTCGCCCTTGGGCGTGACCTTGCCGACGAGCACGTCGCCCGGATGCACCTCGGCGCCGATGCGAATGACACCGTCGGCGTCCAGGTTGCCGAGCATATCCTCGGAGAGGTTGGGGATTTCGCGGGTAATCTCCTCGGGACCGAGCTTGGTGTCACGTGCGTCGATCTCGTGTTCGGAGATGTGGATGGACGTGAGGAGGTCCTCGGCGACGACGCGCTCGGAGATGATGATGGCGTCCTCGTAGTTGTAACCTTCCCACGGCATGTAGGCGATCATGAGGTTCTGGCCCAAGGCGAGCTCGGCGTGGTCGGTGGAGGGGCCATCGGCCAGGGCGTCGCCCATGTGGACCTCGTCGCCGTACTTCACGAGTGGCTTGTAGTTGATGCAACCGCTCTGGTTGGAGCGCTGGAACTTGGGCAGCGTGTAGGTGTCGACATTTCCGTTCTCGTCGGTGACCTCGACACGCGCGCCATCGACGTAGCTGACGGTGCCGGCATGCTTGGCCAGGGGCAACTCGCCGGAGTCGGACGCGATACGATGCTCCATGCCGGTACCCACGAGCGGGGCCTGCGGGCGAAGCAGCGGCACGGCCTGACGCTGCATGTTCGAGCCCATGAGGGCGCGGTTGGCGTCGTCATGCTCGAGGAAGGGAATGAGCGCGGTGGCGACCGAGTTCATCTGGCGCGGAGACACGTCCATGTACTGCACGTCCTCGACGGGCACTTCCTCGGGATCGCCAAAGACGCCATCGGCGTTCTTGGTGCGGCAGACGACGCGCTTGGCGGCAACGAACTTGCCGGTCTTCTCGTCGACGGAACCGAACACGCGCGTCTTGGGATCGAAGGGCTCGTTTGCCTGGGCGATGGAGTAGTTCTCCTCCTCGTCCGCGGTCAGATAGTCGACATCATCGGTGATCTTGCCGTCGACGACGCGGCGATACGGCGTCTCGATGAAGCCGAAGTCATTGACACGGGCGTAGGTCGCCAGCGAGCCGATGAGGCCGATGTTCGGGCCTTCAGGCGTCTCGATGGGACACATGCGGCCGTAGTGCGAGGTGTGAACGTCGCGAACCTCGAAGCCGGCGCGCTCGCGGGACAGACCACCCGGACCGAGTGCGGACAGACGACGCTTGTGCGTGATGCCAGCTGCCGGGTTGGTCTGGTCGAAGAACTGCGAGAGCTGCGAGGAGCCGAAGAACTCCTTGATGGCAGCGACAATCGGACGAATGTTGATGAGCGACTGCGGCGAGATGTCCTCGGGATCGAAGGTGGACATGCGCTCGCGCACGACACGCTCCATGCGGCTGATGCCGATGCGGAACTGGTTCTTGATGAGCTCACCGACCGTGCGGATGCGGCGGTTGCCAAAGTGGTCGATGTCATCGACCTGATAACCGGGCTTGCCTTCGGCGAGGTTGATGATGTAGCGCATGGCGGTGACGATATCCTCGACCGTGAGCGTGGAGGAGTCGCTCTCGATGCCGAGTTTCTTGTCGATCTTGTAGCGGCCGACCTTGGCGAGGTCATAGCGTTGGGGATTGAAGAACAGACCCTCGAGCAGGCTGCGCGCGGAATCGACCGTGGGCGGCTCGCCCGGACGCAGGCGACGGTACAGCTCGATGAGGGCTTCCTCACGCGAGGAAGACGGATCCTTCTCGAGCGTGCGCTCGATCATCTCGCTATCGCCGAGCAGGTCGATGATCTCGTCGCGGGTCTCGGCAATGCCGAGCGCGCGAAGAAGAAGCGTCGCAGGCTGCTTGCGCTTGCGGTCGATGCGGATGGAAAGCACGTCGCGCTTGTCGGTCTCGAACTCGAGCCATGCGCCGCGCGTGGGGATGACCTTCGCATTATATATAGTGCGATCGCTCGTCTTGTCGCGCTCGGCCGAGAAGTACACGCCCGGCGAGCGAACGAGCTGGGAGACGACGACGCGCTCGGTGCCGTTGATGATGAAGGTGCCGCGGTTCGTCATGAGCGGGAAATCGCCCATGAAGACGTTGGACTCCTGCATCTCGCCGGTCTCCTTGTTGATGAAGCGAATGTCGACAAAGAGCGGGGCCTGGTACGAGATGTCGCGCTTCTTGCACTCCTCGACGGAATGCTTGGGGTCGCCGAACTCGTGGGCACCGAACTCGACGCAAAGGGTCTTCGCGCTGTTCTCGATGGGAGACATGCTCGCGAAGGTTTCGTCGAGGCCCTCGGTCATCAGATTGTTGAACGAATCGACCTGAATGGAAATCAGGTTGGGGATGTCCATGACCTCGGGGAGCTTCGCGAAGCTGAGACGATCGCGATACACGTTGGCCTGGGACGTTACGGTAGTCGGCACTATATCCTCCTTATAGTTGTCCGATGAAGCTACGAAACGGGTGATACACGAGCGAGAGGATATGCGCGCGCGTATAAGGGGTCAAGAAGTTTTTGGATGAGTGGTCGATTCAGGACAAATACAATCGCAAACGCGCTCATATTATCGGTAAACGGTACATTTAAGGTGGTTTATTATCTGAAACTGAGTTTATTAGGGTGTCAGTCAGGCCCAATGCGCATTTCGTCTTTCTTGGCAAGGGCAAATGAGGGATTAATTCTTCTTGTCCTGCTTCAGGCGCTCCTCGATCGCGGCGTTGATGGCCTTGATCGTCTTGATGCGCGCGTACTTCTTGTCATCGGATTCGATGATGTTCCAGGGGGCGAAGTACGTTGAGGTCATGCGCAGCATGTCGTTGATAGCCACGCAGTACTGCGGATACTTCTCGCGGTTGCGCCAATCCTCGTCAGTGAGCTTCCAGGCCTTGTCCGGATCGTTCTTGCGTGCCTCGAAGCGTGCGAGCTGCTCGTCCTGGCTCACGTCGACCCAGAACTTCATGAGCAGCGCACCCGTACGGAACATCTCCCACTCGAAGTCATTGATCTCCTCGAAGGCGCGACGCCAATCGGAATCGGTGCAAAAGCCCTCCACACGCTCGACCATGACACGGCCGTACCAGGAGCGGTCGTATATCGCGGTATGCCCGCTCTTGGGTAGGCTGACCCAGTAACGCCACAGGAAGGGATGCTCCTTCTCGGGTTTGGTGGGTGCGCCCGAGGGAATGACGCGGTAATCGCGGGCATCGAGCGCCGCGGCTATGCGTTTGATGGCGCCGCCCTTGCCAGCCGCATCCCAACCCTCGAAGACGAGCATCATCGGGATCTGCCTGCGGTACATCTCGAATTGCAGGGTGTTGAGCCGCTCCTGCTCCTTCTTGAGCTCGTTGCGGTACTCCTCGGGATCGATCGTGAGATCGTGACGAATTTCCTCGACCGTCTGAACCTCCACGAGGTCGTGGCGCGTGCGCGGCAGCGGGAAGTCATCGGGGATAATGACGGGGTTCTCCTTGATCTTGACGTGGCGAGCCAACCCCTCCTCGATTTCGGCAACGAGCGTCTCGAGAAACTCGATGCGACGCACACGGCGGTTTTCGGCAGCGATGATGTGCCAGGGGGCATCGGCGCTATCGGTGAGCTCGAGAAGCTTGTCGATGATGGGCAGCGTCTTGTCGTAGTTCTTGTTCTGGTAAAGATCCTCTTCGTTAACGCGCCATGCGGTCGTCTTGTCTGCCTCAAGGGCCTCGAGGCGCTTGGTCTGTTCCTTCTTGCTGATGTGGAAGAACAGCTTGATGATGAGATAGCCATCGGCGACGAGCTGGCCCTCGAAAATCCCGGCGGACTCGGCGAAGAGACCTGCCTCGCCGTTACGCGACTTCACGATGTAGTCAACGTGATCGCGAATCTTGGGCTGCGGCAGATGCGCGGCCCCCTTGCCGCTATGAATCATGCCGGAGAGGTTTTTGATGATCTCGGAATACCAGCTCTTGTCGAAGAACGTCATGGTGCCGTACTGGCCAACGCGCTCCCAGAAGCGCTTCATGAGCGGATAGCGGCACTCTTCTTCCGTGGGGTCGTTCATCGAATACACGGTAAACGCGCGCGCGTCGAGGTCTTTCACCAGTTTGGAGATGCTCGTGCCCTTGCCCGATGCGCTCCAGCCGTCCACGCAGACGACGACGGGGAACTTCTCGCGGATGCACTGCTGCTGCAGGCGCACGAGCTTCTCGGTGAGCTCCCTCTTGCGCTGCTCGTATTCTTCCTTATCGATGCGTTTCTTGAGATCGGCCTTCTCGAGCATGTTCTCCCCCTCCGCTTGGGCATAACTTTATATAGATTACCCCCGTCACAGCGCCATCACAAGAAAAAACCCGGACTCCGTAACGGAATCCGGGTTTTTCGCGAACTTGCCAAAGGACAAGAAGTTACTTGAGGGTGACGACGGCGCCAGCAGCCTCGAACTTCTCCTTCATCTCCTCGGCCTCGTCCTTCTTCACGCCCTCCTTGATGGTGGCAGGAGCGCTCTCGACGAGAGCCTTGGCTTCCTTGAGACCCTGATCGGTGACTTCGCGGACAACCTTGATGACAGCGATCTTGTTGTCGCCGAAGGACTCGAGCACGACGTCGAAGTCGCTCTTCTCCTCGCCAGCACCGGCATCAGCACCGCCAGCGGCAGGAGCAGCGGCAACGGCAACGGGGGCAGCGGCGGAGACGCCAAAGGCCTCCTCCAGGTCATGGACGAGCTCAGAGAGCTCGAGAGCGGTCAGGCCCTTGATACCTTCGAGAATTTCTTCCTTAGTCATAACTAAAACCTTTCAGTTGCGGCGGCATTCACGCCACCTTGCATATACATAACAAACGTGGCGCTATGCAGCCTTTTGGTCTGCGATAGCCTGAACCGTGCGAGCCAACCCTTCTGCCGGTGCCGCGCAGACACGGGCGAGACCCGTGACCGGTGCGAGCATGGTGGACAGAAGCATGGCGACGAGCTGCTCCTTGCTGGGCAGATCGGCGACCTTGAGTGCCTCCTCGACGGAATAGACCTTGCCGTCGACGATGCCACCCTTGATCTCCAGGGCCTCGTGATCCTTGGCGAAATCCTTGAGGGCCTTGGCCGGAGCGGCCACGTCACCATCGCAGAACACGAAGGCCGTGGGGCCAGCCAGAATCTCGGGGATTTCGGGAAGGTCGAGGTTCTTGAGCGCGATGGCGGCGAGGTTGTTCTTGTAGACGTGCATCTGTCCGGCACCCTCGCGGATGTTGCGACGAAGCTCCTGGGATTCCTTGACGGTAAGGCCACGAGCGTCGACGAACCAGCAACCCTCGCTGTTCTTGAAGAGCTCGGTAAGCTCCTCGACTTGCTCGACTTTTTGCTGTGTAGGCATGCGCACCTCCCTTCATGCAAATCGACCCCCGCTGCGTGACAGCGGAGGCCGACGAGAGTGCATGCCTGAAGCATCATTCATGTTCGACCACCTCGGCGGGCGGAAGCTTCGCTTCCCTTAAGTCCCGGATAGGACACCGGCTGTCTTTGGTAGCGGGTAAAACTACAAATGCGAGATGGAATGATAGAGCAACATGCGAGCGGGCGCAAGGAAAAGATGGATTACCGCACCCCGTATTGCCTATAGAGAGCCTCCCGATCATCGCCCATAAGCGCGGCGAGGATGTCTTCGGCGGAAACGCCGGCCCTTTGCATCGCGGCGATGAGAGCGGCAGAACGGGCCTCCCCCTGCTCGATGCCCTGCGCGATGCCCTGTTTGATGCCCTGTTCGATGCCCTGTTCGATGCCCTGTTTGACTCCGCGTTCGATTCCCTGCTCGAGACCTCGCTTCAGGCCTCGCTCAAGGCCCTCCTTCTCCCCTCTTTCGATTGCCTCGGCTTCTTTGACCCTCATCATCATGTCGACGGTCATGATGCTTCCGACCCAGCCCTCGTCGGCGTAGGCTTCACGCGTGGCGTCTGCAAGTTCCATGGTCAGGTCATCTCCCTCCACCGGCTCGTTTGTCTCCACATATTGTAACAAGGAACGGACCTCAGGCGGAACATCCAGCATACTTGCGGAGGTGTTCGCTATGATGACATGCACACCGTTATCGAGCCCGAGGGACAGCCCGTCTTCGCATCGCATCTCGAATCTATGCAGCGCACGATTGGTGCCGAAATGATCGTATCGGCAAATTGCCAGCATATAGAGTTCCGGCAGGTCTCTATACATCTGCCCCTTGCCCAGAGAGCGTGAGTCTATCATCGCCTGATAGTATCGTAGCCTGCGCTCGAGACTGCCGTCTCGCTCGCTTTGCATCTCGATCTCGACGACCTCTCCGCTGCCTGCAAGAATGGCGTCCATCCGCACCGACTTGCGCAAAGCCGCCGGAATATCCATCTCGACTTCGAAGAACTCAAGTGCTCCTATCTTGATACCTAAGAGCCGCTCCGCAAAACGACGTGCGAGATTGGGATTATCAGCCATGACCTTTGCAAACGTATAGGCAGATGCGAACACGAGCCCTTCTCGGTCGAGTCCGAACTGAGTTTTTGCCCTTCGGGACACGTCCTTTCCAAGGTCCATCGTCGCGCGCTCCTTTCGTGGGCAAAACGAACGGAAGCGCAGCATATGACAGAAAGCGCCGGGACAACTACCCCGGGAATCTGAACGAAATCGGAGTGATTTCGGACAAAACTCGGAACAACCAAGACTGGCTGAAGGCCATGATTAAAAGGTGAGGTGCGGGCCTTCGCCAGCACCTCACAGACACGCATCTTGCCCCGTACACCCAATCCGCCAAAGCACTGAGATTAAATCCCGAGCCATTCAGAGGGCCCAGAACTTAAATCACATCACAAAGCCAAGAATAGAGAAGAACACAACGGCAACAATCACATAAGCACCAAGCGTGATGAGGCCCCGTGTCCAAATGAACTTGGTTTCGATTCCCTCGTGTCCGAGCAATAGCGGGGCAGGGCCGGCGGCGGCCATTGTCATGTAGGCGCACATGCTCGTGTAGGCAATTGCAGTCGCAATGACACTGGGATTAATTCCTTGGCTGGCGAAGATAGCAATGAACGGCATCGTTATCGAGGAAACGATAATACCCGTCGCCATATTGGAAAAGAAGTTGGTGACGATGGCGCAGATTAAGATGATGACGAACATGAAAACCGGGAAGCTCATGTCAGAGAAGAGCGGCGTGAGAATATCAGTTAACCAAGTGCGAACGCCAAGATCGGGAGCGCTTAGCGCACCGCCGATAATCATGAACATACCGATAGTACAAATGAATCCCCAGTTTGCGCCCTCCTTGAAGAACTTCTTGCAATCCATGAGAGGCTTGCCGTTAATCTTCACGATAGAGAGAACGACAATGACCAAGACAAACCAGACGGCCTGCGTAATGGGAGCAAGGAAAGCGTACGCCGAGCTGTCCTGCGGAAGGAAATGCAAGACGAAGGAGTAGGCGATACCGATGAGGAACGCCAGAAGATAAATCACCTGTGTCAGGTTAAACTTGTCACTCGTCTCCTTGAGCGCCTCAATCTCATGGACGTTGAGAGTCTTAAGGCGAGACATGTCGCAGCGGAAAACGTACTTCATGAGCAGCGAGTAGCAGACCATGAACACCGTTCCGACGATGATTGCAGCAACGATATACACCGCGGGATTAAAGGCGAAGCCGTAGCTCGCCGCCGATGCGCTGAACGCACCCGTGATGGCAAGGGTCATGGGAGTGAACGGAATAAGCGCCGCACCAAGCATGCCGCATAGGTACAAACCAAGTGTCATCGCCTGAACGTAGCGATCGTTCTTCTCGTAGCCCAACGTCTCTCGCACGCTCTCAAACACCGTGAATGAAAACAGGATGCCGCCGAAGGTATCCAAAAAGATATCGGCGAACAGGAAGGCTATCAGGAAGAACATGGTGAAGACCAGCGGGCGGCCCTGAACGAACTTTGCCGTCACTATTTTCTTGGCAATGACAGCGCCCGCCCCTGTCGATCTTAGGGCCGCGCAAATGACCAAGATGGCGATAACCTGAAGGATGGTCGTCGTACCCATGAACTTGGCGATGATATCCCCACCCGTCATGTAGCCGCATAAGACAGTCGCGACAAGGGCGGCCAATGCGGGCCATATCAACTCACCGGTAACCGTGATGAGAAGCAAGAGGCCGATAAAGATTCCTATCATGTTTACGCCCATGGGCGTAACAGCTCCCCATGCAGGACACACCCTGCCGAAAACGAACATCAAAAACAAGCCGGCGACCACTCCGACCCAGTACACAACCGGATTCTTTTCTTTCTTGGCCGGAGCGGCGGCTGCGGGCTTCGCCGCAATTTCTGCACTCATTTTTCTCTCCTTGCCTTAATTGACGAATGTTCCTCGATATACGGCTAGCCGTTTTTGGGAACGAGCGCGAGGAAATCTCCCCCATTAATCACCATGTCGCAATCCGAGTCGCGCAGCTCCTTCCAGTAGCCGTCGCATGGCTGGTCGAGATCGACACCGTCTTTGAGAAGCATGGCGCGAATGCGCGTACCTTCGATATCTCTCGGCAAAATGTCTTCCTTGATTGCGACGCTTGCCGCAACTCCTGCGGCATGACCGGTCCCCATCGCGGGACCAATGATGCGCATGGCACCATTGGCGTGAAATTCGGCCGAACAGCAACGGCCGGCGGTCAGCAGGTTGTCGACGTTTTGCGGAAGTAGGCATCGATAGGGAATCTCGCACCAATCTTTGGGATTAGAACGAGCGGGTACGCCAGCGGGAACGCCAAACGGATGCATCCGTGCATCACAGTCCACACCCACATGCTCTTCTTCACACACCGCACTTCCCTCTTGCTCCCCAATGTGAATATGGCGCATGAAGACCCATTCCGAGCTCGTCGGATGATGTGTGTCGAACATCTCGGGAAAACGTGCGATGCCGTCATCGAACTTCGTGCCACATGCGACGTCACTCGCCCTGAGCATATACTCGCCGAAGATGCGCCGGCTGTCACGCACTCCGGGCAGGGAGCCCATGCCGATGAGGCGAAGGTTTTCGAAACCCGGAACGTTGTTCTTCAGAAATGCGTGGAACTGCTTCATGAGCTGATGCTGCTCGAGAATTTGGCGCGAGATATCCTCCGCATCGGTGTTATGGCAATAGTAGCTATGGAAGGAGAAGGTGACGAACTCCGCGTTTTCATCAGGTGTGTTAGGAATGAGCACGCGGAAGAAGCCTTTGCTCTTGTTACACACGTGCCTAGCCATCTCGCCGCGCTCGATGGCTTCCTCCTCCAATACATAGACCAAGGGCAGGGGGTTTTCGATACCCTGCTCGATTTGCTCCTTGCGAAACGCCTCCTCGGCAGCCTCGTAGGCCTTGAGATTCGCCCCTGCCCAGCGGGACCCTTGCGTAGTCGACATGTTCAATCCGGCAAAATCCTGGCCACCGACCTCAAACGGCGCACCAGCCAGTGCGGCAAGATCGCCGTCTCCGGTGCTATCGATGTAGATTCGAGCCTTCACGCGCATCATCCCGCCTTTAGTGAAGAACATGGCGGAATCGATTTTCTGGTCGCTCATCTCGACGTCAACTAGAGTCGAGTCGTAGATGACACGCGCCCCGGCCTCAAACAGCATGTCTTCGAGGACGATCTTTCCATACTCAGGCTCGAAGCTGGGATTGCGATAGTAGTCCTTGCTCGGATCGATCTTGCGAAGCTGGCCTATTTTATCGAGCCGCTCGGTGAACTCGAGGCAAATGCCCTCTATGCCACCAGCAACCTGCGGAACATAGCCATTCGTTGCGAGACCACCAAGCGTTACTCCCTTCTCGAACAGAATCGTTCGCATGCCCTTTCGTGCTGCGGCAATTGCCGCAGCACATCCTCCGACGCCGCCGCCTATGACCGCAACGTCACAGTGCAGCGTCTTGCATACATCACCCACGATATATCCCCCTTTGTTTGGTGGTACCCACGCTCCCCCACTGCGGATGAGAGCCTCTTCTGATTACAGGCTACCTGCATGCGCGTATGGAAATAATTCGCTTTCATCGCCCCTTTATTCAACATTCGAATAATTCCTCTTTTCGCATATTGATTCGACAATCGAATACCGACAGACAATGCCAGTTTGCACAGGCTAGAATGTGGCATGTACGCAGTTTTCGTCTGCTTTCCCACATGTGCCTGCCGCCCCTCCAGAAAGGTGGTGAGAATGAATCTCGAGGAAATCGATATGGTCCTCTCGGTTATTCGCAACAAGAGCTTCTCTCTCGCTGCCCAGGAGCTTTCATATTCTCAGCCAACCATATCCAAGCACATTGACTCGCTCGAAAAGGAACTGCGCATCAAGCTCTTCAATCGCAAGACGCGCGCGCAAATCGAGCTCACGCCCGAAGGGGAGCAGCTCGTGCCCTTTTTCGAGGAAGTACAGCAGGCGACGAGGAGACTGACGAGTAAATCGGCGGCAATCAGAGAGAGCAACGACCTGCTTTTGCGGTTTTCGTGTCCTCATGGGCTAAGCACACTGGGAGAAGACGAAATCGTTCTGAGATTCGCCGCTGCCCATCCTTCCATCAAAGTCGAGCAGTTTGCAGAAACAAACATGCGAATTCTCCAAATGCTCAAGGATCGTCAAATCGATGCGGGATTCATTGCCCGGGTCGACGACACGGAATATTCTGATTTGATCTTGAAAACATGGAGGAAGATCGACGTTCAGGAGTTTCGTCTGAAAATCGCAATTCCGAAAAAGCATCGCCTTGCAAACAGAGAGGGCCTTACGCTGAGCGACTTCAAAAACGACTGCTTCCTGTTCAGAACCTACCGAGACGATATGAGAGCAGATCCGAAGGTCATGCGCTTCGTTGAGGCGTGCAGAGCAGAAGGTTTCGAGCCAAATATTAAATTCACCGAGGGCAGGGGGTCTTTGCTCCTTGGCCTTATCGCATCGGGCAAGTATGTCGCGCCGCTGATGTACAGGCCTCGTACCACTCGACATGACATAGAGGTAAAGCAATTCAGCAAGGACTACTACCATTTCAAGCTGCAGCTTCTATACGACATGGAAAATGATTCCGCTGCCTTGCGCATGTTCGTCGACTTTGTGAAAAAGCTAGACATGCCCCTGGGGTAGCAATCTCATTTCATCCCGAATGCTTCCCGGACAGATTTGCCAAATGATATAGAGGCGGCCCCATGTCGATACCGAAATGGCCTACGGCATCTTCGAGCAAACCCGTATTGATGAGGAAGGAAAGCTGAATGCCCGAGCGGCGCTTATCCGCAAATGCTCAGTTAGCTAATGCGGCTTTTATCTCTTTAATCCTTCTTCTAACGCTAAGACAAAGCGAGATCTGGCGGCCGATGATAAAGCAGATAGCCAAGCACAGCGCGAACACGATAATGTCAGATATCGTTTCGCCAACCGACAAGATACCTGATAATACCAACGCTCGCCTGACGACCAATATCACCGCTATTCCCGCTACACCAATCAAACATATGCTGAGTGCTCTTTTCCTTTGAAGTTGGAGAGATCTCAACTCATTGGTGAGCTTGTTTTTCTTTTTATTGGCCACTTCTTCTGAGTCCTTTCAGTAAAGATTGATAAAGTTTCAGAGCCATCCGTTTGAGTTCCTGCGTTGGCCGTCTATAGCGAACATCACCATATGCTCTTTCTCGCCATCGAACTATTTAGCTGGTCTCATGACGCTCTTTCGTGCCATGAGAAAGACTATGAACGCGATGAGAACCGGCACGATGAGAACAAAAAACATCCCGTTATATGATTGAGCCTCTGATAAGCCAGAAGCAATAAACAGACTTACTATCATCCCACCAATCGTCGGTCCCACAAGATTGCCAGCATCGAGCCCGAGAAAAGTTGTATTACTCGCAGCACCACGGGAATCATAAGGAGAGCACAGGAATCCCAACGATTGCAAAAGCGGGATAACCGCTCCATACCCGCAAGCGCCTACGGCTGCAGCCAACAGAAAAAGGGGAAGATTCGACGCGAGCGTGAGCACGAGGATCGAAGCGACGAAGAAGCACAAACCTATTGGAATGATCCTTTGAACTCCGTGCTTATCAGAAAGCGACCCGAAAAGAGGACGGGTAGCCAACAAACAACCAGCATAAACGGCAAAATACGCACCCATTCCCCCAATCCCCAACAGGTTGCCATAGATGACTATGAATGCATTTATGCATGAGAATGGTATTGATAACAATGCAATCATCAGAGCTGGGATGACAGCGCCTTTCGAAAACATGCGATCCAATTTGAGTTGGTATGGTTTTCTCACATGATTGCCTGGCTCTTTGATCAAGCATGCAAGGATGAGTCCACCCACGATGACGAGCGCAGAAATACGAAATGCCCATTGAAATCCGACAAAATCCAGCAGGGTCAGGCCTACTATAGGCCCAATTGCCTGAGATACTGCCAACGCTAGTCCGAATATGGAGATACCCGAGTTCATCTTTTGTATAGGAAGGGCATCTGCGGCCATGGCTTGCGCTAGCGCAGCAGAAGTTGCAAGTCCTGCACCATGCAAAAGACGTATCACGAAAATAGCAGTAACAGTTGTTGCAACACTATACAAAAATGTCGAGACCGCTATCACAAGAAGAGAGATGATGAGAATCATCTTCTTGTTGAACGCATCGAAAGCAGGACCTATGAAAGGCCGTACAAGGATGGCGGAGATAGCGAAAGCTCCAACAGTCATACCGACAATCTGTGCTGGGGCGCCAATATCATAAACATACAAGGGTATAAGAACATTCATCATCATCTGCCCCATTGTCTGAAAGAAGCTAATCATCATGAGGATGATGAACGTTATATTCCAAATGCCTGGCTCTCTATATTTCCCAGCTGAGCCCATAATGAAAAATACGTCCCTTCTAGAACATATGAAACGTTGTATTTAGCAATGAAAGGACGCGATCAATGCGTCCTTTCATATGAATCAGCTATAGCATTAATCCGAATCAATCCTCGCCCCGTGATTCGCATCATCAATGCGAATCACGGGTGCTGGATCCTACCATTCGGTGATGCATATTGGGCGATTGCAAAGCTAGAACCCATCTACCTGACTTTGCAATACATCGATACCCTGCTCTTTAAGCCTGCTTTGACAGCTTGTCGTTGTAGAAGAAGAACAGGATACCAACCAAGAGATAGCCAGCTGCGGTCACCGGGAAGATAACGGTTACCGGCAGTCCTCCAGTTACCATTGCGCCTGCAACAGCAGGGCCTACCATAGCGCCAAAACGACCAATCGCATTAGCCCAGCCTACACCAGTACCACGAACCTCTGCAGGATAGCTCAATGTAATGCATGAATAAACTGCATTGTAGACACCTGTGGTACCGGCACCAGCAATGACACAGAGAATGATGACCACGATCTCTGAGCGCACAAAGCCGATGACTGAGATCACAACAGCAATGAAGATTGCCAGGCAGATGATGGTCTTCTTGAAGCCAACCTTATCTGCAATCCATCCAACGATCGCTGCTGCGGGAAGCGAACAGAGGTTGAAGAGCAGCAAGAAGAACAAGCTGTTGGTAAGGCCATATCCTCCATAGACCATGAGGCGTGCAAGCCAGGTCTGCATAGTAAACGAGGTGTACATCGTGAGCATGAAGACTATCCAGAACAGAATCGTATATTTGCCCATTCCATTGGCAAATATACCCTTGAGCGCTTCGATAACAGACGGCTTCTCAGCCTTTTCAACGTACTCATCATCGGGCTCGGGAGTAAAGCTAGGATCTGCCTTTTCAAGAACATTCCTCACCTTGTCGGTCTTGCCGGTCTTCACATAATGAGCAGGAGAATCGGGCATCTTGAGTGCAATCAGGGGGAACAGGATAATTGGCACGAAGGCGATAAAGTAGAGCGGCCTCCAACCCCAAGTCTGGAGTACTCCCATGCAGACTGCCGTGCTGATTACAGAACCTACAGAAACACAGGATATCGCCATTGTCGTGACAAGCGCACGGCTCTTGATAGGCGTGTATTCCGAGAGGTACGTCATGACAACAGGCGTGAAGCCAGCAAGGCCGAAGCCAGATACCAGCTTAAACACGGTCAGCGCCTCGGGTGAAGAAGCGATACCGATGAGACCTGTAAATACGGAATAGATGCCTGTAGCAAGAAGAAGGGAAGTCTTTCTTCCTATCCTATCCGAGAGCATACCGAAAAATATGCCACCGAGCATACTGCCAAACTGACCTGCGCTCGTAATGAAGCCAAGGGTTACATCCTCGATTCCCGTATCCGTGCGCAAGGAGGCAAGAGTGCCGGCCCAGACGCCCATATCATAGCCATCAAAGAGAATCATGATGACGCCAATGGCTATGACGCCGTACATGAACCCGTTGAGTTTACTCTTTCCTATAACTTCACTTACATTGACTTTCCGTCCCATTTTCCCTCCTAGGGATTTCTCTTAACCTACGATTAGGATTTCTTAACAAGTTTTCTCTTATTCATCCTCCTCTACAAACGTCGGTGGAGCCGCATGAAATTTCTGAGGCGAAATAGCGAAGTGAAAGATGGGTGTGTCCACCTCAACAACCCTGAACGGGCAATGTTTCATCCCCTTGGGGAGGTAGATCAAGCAGCTCTTGGTGAGCGTGACCCACTCGTCTTCGAAGCGGAACTCAATTACGCCGCCAAGCGACTCGGGATCGTCCTGGTTTGTTCCGAAAAATCCGAGTATCTCGTCGGTGTCGTCGTGGGCGTGATGGGGCGGGCCGTCGAAGGGCTTGTAGTACCAGACGCACTCCATATTGCACGCGCCATCGACCACGTCACTGTCCATGAATGCTATTGAGCGACGATATCCAACGGCAGCCGATAGTGCGTCAGGTGCTCGGGCCGCGGAGTCGTGACGATGTACTTGTCGTAATTACCCATAGCCGATTCCTTTCCTTGCTAGCCTTCTAACACCCTGCTCGCGCCCCTTGGGGGGCGCTGTGAATCAAGGAGGGGATTCACAGCGCAGGAGGGGCCGCGGCAGAGAATCAATAACGGATGAACTGCGGGTCTGCGACCTGAGGTGCATATTCGGCAACGAGCTCGTCCCAATTCTTCGGAAGCCTTACCTTGATGCAGGCCGGCCCACCATGATCACCGCCGCCAATCTGCGCCACGCCTCGATCGATGGGCGCAACGCCCGAGACGATTATGTTGATGTGCTCCTTAGTCCAATACTTGCGAGCTGAATAGCAGCCTTTCTCAGGAAGCGGCAACCCCGATTTGGGCATGTGATTGTTATCGGTCATCCACCGCTTGTTGATGGTGTCCGAACTCTTGCGGGCATATTCATAGATGTACTCGCGAACGTCATCCCGTGAATAACCCGCATCGGCCAAAATTTTCGCCATGCCCGCGGTGATGACAAAGGTGCAGCCCGGATCGAATCCCCATGTGTTGTCATACGAGCACATCTTCTCGAGCAGGTAGTTCACATTGCGGTTGCCCCGGAAGATGGCGCGATCGTGGTACCAGTAGAGAAAGACAGTCGAATCGTCCTCATTGAAGCCATACTCGGTCTGGAGCGGCTCCCACGGGCTGTTTGCCTCATCTTCGGCGAGCACTGTCCAGAACCTGCCTTCATGACCCATGTAGGCGTTGTCCTCCAAGCCGGGACGAGAGCCGCTGATATTTTGAATGATGTAGGCAAGCGCACGGGCAACGCAAGCATTCGACTTAAAGTACATGCTCAGTATGGCTTCGTTGGTGTTCATGTTAAGGGCTCGCGCTACGGGACCATTCACGCATAGGGCGGGCGCAAAACCAGCAACGCTACAAGTCCATCCGGCAAGATGGATAATCGGATCATCCATCGCTTCGACTGCTGCGATGAGAACCGGCATGTGGATAGGCAGGCAGCCTGCCATGACCGCATTGATCGCGATCTTCTCGACCGTCGCCTTGCCCAGCATGGGGGGAAGCTTTGCAACGACATAATCACGCGAAAGATCGGTGCCGCGGAGCATTTCGGAAACGGCCTCTTCGGTAGGAATAGCCACTGGCAGGCCTTGCGTATAGCCGCGCTCGTAGAAAACATCGTTAATCTCCTGCGCAGTGCCCTCCACGATCTCTTCTGCGAAGGGATTCGCCACGCTATGGGGTATCGCCTTCTCTTCCTCTGTTAGAGGGGACAGCAGCGCATCGACGATATCGTCCATGATGGCAACCACATTTGGATGAATGACAGTATCAATGAGCTCCTGGTCGAGCGCAGGGTGAAAAGACATGTCAGGCAAAGACTCGGGAGCGACGACAATGCGCATTGCCGGGCAAATGCGCGCGGAGGCCCCGCGGCGCGCCGACATCACGACGCTGTCCTTCGCGACTAACACGGCGGGCTTGCCGAGCTTTTCGACAAAGGCAGTGTTGTACGCGTGATACATAGCGCATGATCCCGCATCACCATATGCAGCGACAACGGTGTCAACGTCATCAAGCCACTCCTCGAATTTCGGAAGGAACTCGGGATCGTTCTCGATTTCCGACGTGTCCTTTGGATACTGCAGTACGGTGAACGTTGCTGTGGGATAACGCTTTGCCAGCTCCTTTTGGATTTCGTCGAGAATCAGAAATGAATGTCCCTTGAAATGGGCAAACAGGCCAATGCACTTGCCGTCGAGGGTGTCAACGCGAGGATTGAGCCCTCTGGCATCCTCGTAATCGACCTCAGCCCACGGGCTCAGCGCCTTCAATTTTTCCACGTCGCGCTTCCTTTCTCGTACTCGCCTGCATTTGCAGGCATTTGTTCGACTGACCGGTAATTTCTATTCATTGCAGAACATCTTTTGCGCAGGGGCGAGGGTGTCGAACTTGAACACATAGGAGCCGCGTGGTCCACAGCCGAGCATGTATCCTTCGCTTGTTCCGTATTTGAGCGCCAGATTTGGCGTGTGGTTGCAATCGCCACGCTCGCGCCCTTCGATCACGACGTTTGCCACGGGAATGCCATTTTTGTTGAGGATGAGACAGCGCCCGCCGAACTGAACCGCCTGGTACACGTTGCCTGCAGAGTCAACGCGCAAAGAGTCGTATTTCTCGTAGCTGGCGCCTTGGTACACAACGCTCGTGCATGCCCAGAAGGGCTTCTTGAAGCCCTGCGGATCGAGCTTGATCTGAACGACAGTGTTCTTTCCTGATTCGGAAGTCCACAAGACGCCGCCTTCGGGCGAGAGGCCCACGCCGTTGGGGCGGTAGAGATTCCCCAAGATCATATGAAAGCGCGTGTAATCGCTGTCTGCATCTGCGCGCCAGATTGCACCGCTATCGTCGCCAAAGTCGCCTACGAAATCGCTGATATACAGGTTTCCATCCTTGTCAAAGTCAAGGTCATTCGGATGAATGTGATGAAAAAAGTGCGGTTGGAGAATCTCCCGCTTGCACTCCCCTTCAGGACTGATGACGAATATTCGCCCTGCCTCGAGATCTGCTGCGAAAATATCGCCGTTCTTATGGACGGCAAGTCCAACCATGCAGGAATTCTCGTGGCGCCAGACTACCGACTTCTTCCCTTCGGGGGTGACCTTCACGATCTGAGACCAGGGACGTTCGCGCTCGCAGAGCAACAGATTGCCATCAGCATCGAAGATAGAGCCTTCCGTGGCGTGGCCCGGCCGAAAATCCTCAAGCTTAACCCATGGCTCGGCAATCATCGTAGGCAATCCTGCGACATCTGGCGGAAGCGGAAAATCAGGGATGCTCGGCCACTCCGTTACCAAATTTGGATAGATGCTCACTACTTCCCCTTTCGTGGATTTGCTTAGATTTCGACAGCGCAAGGCATGCACTCAATGCGATGAATCCTCATGCTCAAATGTACGAAATGCCCGGTAGAAGAACAAATTGAATATGGAAGCGGCCGCCCAAACTGAAAAGGAAACGCTATAAATCGATAGATTGATAACTTTTTCGAACTGATAACGTGAGAGCAGGCCCAACTTAGTTCGACTCGGCTTTCCGTATATGCGAAATTCGCCTGCCTCATGATTCGTATTCGTTCACTCGTGATATGAAATACTCTTCGACGATCTCGCGAATTTCATAGGCAAGCGGCTTTTGCAAAAGCTGCCCCTCGCACCAAGTCATGTATAGGTTGCAATAGCATCCTGGCTCGTCCAGCTCGACAATGGAAATTCCATCAAGCTGATAGCCCTTCAATATGTATTCGGGGAGCCACGCAACCAATCCGCGAAACTTAACCGCGTCGAGCAGGTCGGCGACGCACGCGCCGACAAACACAACATCGGCATCGAATCCTGCGGCATCGCAAACTTGAGGCAATTCGGATATTCCCGATGCCCTATTCGAAGCGAGGTCACAAAAGAGCGCGTCTTTGAAATCAGCAATATTCGCTCGTTCATATGCTGCATATGGGCTGGTTGACTTGACAAGCATCGCGTTTCTGGTCGTCGAGATCTTTTTTTGAATTATCTTTTCGCTTTCAATCGCACGGCCCGTGATGCAGAAGTCCAGTTTTCCGTCCAGGAGAAGTGATTCGAGCTCTTCGAAATAGAAATCATCATTTACCAGGATGCACTTTGGATACTTTTCGTAAATGGTTTGCTGCAACGCATCAAAGTTGGAAAGAGAAGGCATGCGAAACGTAACGGTATTGCTGTTGTCATCACGCATGCTTTTCAGCTTAATGGTTGCCTCTGACCAGATATCGATGATGGAGTTCGCGCTCTTGAGAAACTCCTCTCCGTATGAATTCAGAACGATGTTTCTGCCCACACGATCGAAAAGAGGGACGCCGAGCTCGA
>CEAZ01001028.1_pt1 | contig 18786 bp, 18 predicted proteins | sample 557361 | NCBI WGS metagenome assembly CEAZ01 (sample SAMEA3182074, study PRJEB8094) | gut metagenome | biome: human; feature: gut; material: Stool; isolation source: human stools | place: Canada | collected 2012-02-22 | reverse complement strand
CGGGGCCGTCGGTCATGCCGGAGTCCGCGCTCAGGACGGCGGCGGCGGAGCTGCTGAACTACCACGGCAGCGGAATGTCCGTGATGGAAATGAGCCACCGCAGCGCGCTGTTTCAGGAGATACACGACGGCGCAAAGGCAAAGCTCAGGGCGCTGATGGAAGTGCCCGACACGCACGAGATACTGCTGCTGCAGGGCGGCGCGACGACGCAGTTTGCAGCAATACCGATGAACCTTATCGAGGGCGGCACGGCGGACTACGCCGTGACCGGCAACTTCTCGAACAAGGCGGCAAAGGAAGCGGAGAAGTACGGCGTGGTACACATCGCCGCATCGACCGCCGGGACGGGCTTTGACCGCATACCCGCGCAGAGCGAACTGAGCTTCTCCGACGGGGCGAAGTACTTCTACTACTGCGCGAACAACACCGTCTACGGTACGGAGTGGCAGTACGTCCCGGAAGCTCCCGCACCGATGGTGTGCGATATGTCCTCGGATATACTCTCAAGATACGTGGACGTGTCAAAATACGGGCTCATCTACGCCGGGGCACAGAAGAACATGGCTCCTGCGGGACTGACGGTCGTGATAATAGACAAGGCGCTTGCCGGGCGCGAGCTGCCGTATACGCCGCAGATAATGAGCTATAAGACGATGATAGATAACGACTCGCTCCTCAACACGCCGCCGTGCTGGTGCATATATATGCTCTCGCTGACGCTCGACTGGGTGACGGCGCAGGGCGGCGTCAGGGCAATGGAGGAGCTGAGACGCGAGCGCGCGGGGATCGTCTACGACTTCCTTGACAACAGCAGGCTTTTCAAGGCGCACGCGCAGGCGGATTCACGCAGCTATATGAACGTCACCTTCCGCACGGGGGACGACGGGCTCGACGCGGAGTTCATAAAGGGCGCTGCCGAAAAAGGGCTGCTGAACCTCAAGGGACACAAGCTTGCCGGGGGCATGCGCGCGTCGCTCTACAACGCGATGCCGGTCGAGGGTGCAAGGGCGCTGGTCGAATACATGAAGGAGTTTGAAGCAGGGCACCATGTTTAAGATAAAGACAATGAACACGATCTCCGGTCAGGGCATCGGAGTGCTGGAAAAGCGCGGCTGCGAGGTCGGCGCGGCGGTAGAAAACCCGGACGGGCTGCTGATACGCAGCGCCGATCTGCACGGCTATGACTTCGGGGAGAACCTGCTCGGCATAGCGAGAGCGGGCGCGGGCTACAACAACATCCCGACGGAGGAGTGCGCCGAGCGCGGCATAGTCGTTTTCAACAGCCCCGGCGCGAACGCCGAGGCCGTCAAGGAGCAGGAGATATGCTCGCTCGTCATGGCTTCGCGCGACATTCTCGGCAGCATCGACTGGGTGCGCTCCATCGCCGACCGCGGCGATGAGATACCCGTGCTGGTGGAAAAGGGCAAGTCGACCTTCGCGGGGCCGGAGCTGCTGGGAAAGACCCTCGGCGTGGTCGGGCTCGGCGCGGTCGGCGCGCTGGTCGCAAACGTCGCGCTGGAGCTGGGCATGGAGGTCTACGGCTATGACCCGTTCATGTCGGTAGATGCGGCGTGGCGGCTCTCACGCGAGGTCATCCGCGCGGAGGGGATCGAGACGATATACGAAAACTGCGACTATATAAGCATCAACGTCCCCTATACGGAGACAACGCATCAGATGTTCAACGCCGCTGCCTTCGCGAAGATGAAGCAGGGAGTGCGCATTGTGAACGAATCGCGCGCGGAGGTCGTGGACGATCTGGCGATGACGGAGGCGCTGAAGAGCGGGAAGGTCGCAAAATACGTGACGGACTTCCCGAACGAGGTGATACTCAGGGCACCGAACGTCATTGCGATGCCGCACCTCGGCGCGTGCACACCTGAGAGCGAAGACCGCTGCGCGGAGATGGCCGCGCAGGAGCTGTACGATTACCTTGCAAACGGCAACATAAAGAACTCCGTGAACCTCCCGGATGCGACGCTCAGCCGCATGGGCGTGTGCCGCCTGTGCGTCATCCACCGCAACGTGCCGCGAATGATCACGCGCATACTCGACTACATCAGCGACCTGAACATAAACGTCGAGCACATGATAAACAAGCCGCGCGGCGAGTACGCATACACGATCGTCGACCTCGGCGAAAGAATAGGCGAGGAGACCGCCGCATCGATCCGCGCGATGAGCGACGTGCTCCGCGTGAGAGTAATATAAGGTATAAAGCAAATCCCCCGCGGCATCCGTTCGGACGCCGCGGGGGATTTGCTGTTTGTGTGCGATTTTTTGTCAGGCCGCCTCGCGGGTAAAGGTGATGTCACCTTCAGCCAGTCCCTCTCCACTCATGGAGAAGGTGTCGCTGTCACTGTCGTAGGCAGCGGGCTCAGACTCGGTACCGAGGGTAAGGGTGATATCGCCGTTCTCGACGTTATACGCGCCGGTGAAGCTCATAGAATCGTATATCGATATGAGCGTGTCGCGGGAGACAAGAGAGTCAAAATAATCCCCGATTGAGATCCCCATCTCGGCGGCAAACATTTCATCGATATCGGAAGTACCGTAATAGGCCTCGGCCTCCTCCATCGAAATGCCGTTATCGGCCAGGGACTGCCGCAGCGTATCCTCCATCGTTATCTGAAAACCGTCCCTGAGAGCGGCATGAAACGGATCGACAAAGGCGGAGGCATCGTAGCCCAGAATGAATGTTCCGCTGTCAGTGAACTCGGCCTTGAGCACGAGGACACAGCTGCTGAAATCGCAGTTGGCGGCCAGTGCGGCAACATCCATGCTCCCGGAGAGCGCGTCAAAAACAGTCTGCACCATCTCGGCTATATCTACATTACCGGACACCCATTTGCCGACGAGCTTTGCGCGGAGCAGATTGTCGTCACAATTCTGCTTTAGTTCTGCGGAGTTCTTGTAGCTGCCGAGCTTATCGAAAAGACCGGCGGCAGTCTCATAATCCCTGCTGTCATACGCGGCCTTTGCGAGCTGATAGCCGCATTCGTCGGCAAGCTCCGCGCTGTCTTTATAATCGCCGAGGGCGATATACATCTCTTGCGCGGCGGCATAGTCGCCGTCGTTCTTAAGCTTTTCGGCCTTCTTGTAATCGATCATGCTGCACCCGGCGGCGCTGAGCATGAAAGCTGCGATGAGCAGCACGGACAGTGTTTTCTTCAGCTTATTCACGGTAATCTTCCTTTCTGTATCTGGCGTTAAAATATTCGGTTTCCGAAAATATCTGACTTCAATATACCATGTGAAGAGCAAAAAAGCAAACCTAAAAAGTTTGCTTTTTACATATTTATCTGGACGGCCATTACATTATAACTGTCAGCAGCAGATAGTAGCCGATCATCAGCAGCGCGAACACAAGGGACGCGGGGATGGTCTTGCGGATGAGCTGCCCCATGGTGATCTTGAAGTAATCCGACGCGACAACGAGGCAGACATGCACCGGCGAGATAAGGCTTGCCGCGTGGCACATGCACATGAGCAGCACCATCAGCGGTATGCCGCCGTCGATCGCGGCAAAGGCCAGGGGCGTGCCAAGAGCGATGATGCCGTTGCTGCCGCTTATTATGCTGCCGACGAAGAACAGCAGCGCGAACACGAGCCACGCCGGTATCGGAAGCGTCGAGAGCACAGACGGCAGCAGGGTGAGCACACCGGTGTAGGAGATGAACTCCTTGAGCACGAGAATGAGGAAGGTGTTGAGCAGCAGCTTCACCTCGAAGGCGCTGACGATGAAGCCTTTCAGCTCCGCGAAGCTGAAGCGGTACGCGAAGGCCGCGAGGACAATGACCGTGAGCACCGCCGTCACGACCTGAAAGTCAAAGGCCAGTATCAGCACCAGTATCAGCAGCAGCGACCACAGGTGCTTTATGAGGTTCAGCGCGTCGCGGGCGCGGTTTTCGCTGCGCGGAGTGCCGGGGTCGCGCGGCAGACGGAGAAAATACGGGAAGTACCCGACGAGAGCGAGAGTGAGCATCGGTATTATCATCCCAAGCATGAACCGACCGAGCGGCTGCCCGGACAGGCTCGCCATCAGCAGCACGCCCGTGTAGGTCGGGAGCGTGCTCTCCGGGATATGGCGGAACCAGCTTGTGACGAAGGCCTGTTCCTTAGGGTCAAAATAGCCGTCGGTCGAGTCCTTCACGATATCCGCGCAGAGTATCATAGCCGCGGCGGATGGCAGCAGCCCGATGAAGAGCGGAGCACCCGCGGCGTTCACGCGACGGTTGTGGAAAAGCCCGTTGAGGTCGAGCTGCGCGAGCTTTATCTGGCTGCGCGCTTCGAGCATCCGCTGGAGATAGGTGATGAGATAGAGCGAGACGAGCACCGAAAAGGAGTTCCAATCGGTGAACACCCGCACGGTCTGGCTCAGTATCGCCCTCGGCGGGATGCGGTAGAGCAGCGCCGCCGCAATGAGCGCGCCGAGTATGGCCTGATAGAGCGGACGGCGGAGCGCGAGGAGGATAACGATCACAAGAAAGACGATACCGAGAAAAACGAGCTGCATACACTGACTCCAAGCATGTTGATATTTGAAAATATTATATCCTAACTGTGTACATAAAGTCAACAATTCTGCCGGATATCGACATCGGCGCACTTATATGATAAAGTAAAAATAAAAAGTTATGCGGCACTTTTTACATTTTTTACCGTCTATAAAAGATAGATGTAATGACAAGGAGGCGGCGATATGAAACACAGCCGCGTTATAAATACCCTCATCTTGATCTTCGGTATCCTCTGCCTGCTGTATTATTTCGGCATGGGCTTTGCCGTGCGCTTCGGGCAGTCGCTGCTGTTTTTGTGGCTGCTGGCGGGGCTTGCGTGCATCGCGCGCTTTGCGATCTTTGACCGCAACATACGCACCGGAAAGCCGCTGCCGTTTTCGGACAGGCTGCTTAAGATAGTCCATATCTGCATTGCCGTGGGCTTTGCGGTGTTCGTGTTCGCGGAGTGCTTCATCTGCTCCGGCGCGTTCGTGAAGCCCGAAGAGGGGCTGGACTGCATAATAGTCCTCGGAGCGAAGGTCAACGGCACGCAGCCGAGCGGCGCGCTCGCGCAGCGTATCGACGCGGCGGCGGAATATCTCATGGCAAACCCCGATACTGTCTGCATTGCGTCCGGCGGTCAGGGCGACGACGAGGGCATCAGCGAGGCCGAGTGCATCCGGCGCTACCTCATAAACTACGGTATCGAACCGGAGCGGGTGCTCATCGAGGACAAGTCCACCAGCACGCTGACCAATATCGAAAACAGCCTGAAGCTGCTGCCTGAGGGGGCGGAGAACATCGGCATCGTCACGAACGACTTCCACATCTTCCGTGCGCTTGCGACGGCACGGCACGTGTCGGCGCTGAATTTCAGCGGCATATCCGCGCCCTCCACGGGCTACGGCTTCACGCACTATGCCCTGCGCGAGTTCTTCGCCGTCGGTGCGGGACTCATCAAGGGTGAGCTCAGCTTCTGAAAAGTAATATTAAAAGCTCCTGCCACGTGCAGGAGCTTTTATACTTTATGATACCGCGCGCTCACGCGCCCAGCAGACCGGCGATGCTGCCGGAGCGGAAATATTCTCTGTAATAGTCAAGCTCATCCGCGATGAGCTCGTCGAGCACTTTCATACCGAGCACCTCGACCGGAGCCTTATCGTCAGTCAGGATATGCTCACCGCCCTCGTACTCAGTGAGAATACCCGCGACCGTGTCCATCATTGCGGCGTAGCGCGGGTTCTGGAGTGCCGCGCGGCTCTCGGCAAAGCGCTCAGGCAAAGTGTCGGAATTCGTGCAGAAGACCTCGGTGTTCGTGTTGCCCGCGACATCGGCAAGGTAGACGTGCGGGAACACGCTTGCCATCGTGTCGCACAGGTACTCGTTTATCGAGCCGTTCTCGCGCGAGGTCATGTTGAGGTTCACGACCATGACGCCCTCAGGCTTGAGGTGCTTTGACACCTCTGTGAAGAATTCACGGCTCGAAAGCTGGAAGGGGATAGTGATGTCCTGATACGCGTCGACCATGATGACGTCGAACTTTTCGTCCGATGCGGTCAGGTACGCGCGTCCGTCCGCGACGGCGACCTCGACAGTATCCGGCAGGCCGAAGTAATCATAGGCGATGTCCGCGATCTTGCTGTCTATCTCCGCGCCCATGACGGCCGTTCCTGGGAAGTACCGCGCGCAGTAGCTTGCGAAGGTGCCGGAGCCCATGCCGAGGATCATGACGCTGCGGCCGTCGTTATTGCTGCCGTCCATACCCGCCATGCAGGGGGCAGCGAGGGCATAGTCATAGTACATGCCGGTAAGCTCCGAGTCCTTTATCTGCACGGACTGCACACCGAACAGCACGTTTGTTGACAGCAGGGTCTGGTGTTCATCGTCCTTTACCTGAAGGTAGTTGTATATCGATTCGTCCTCAAGGGCGAGGTCGTTTTCCCAGAAAGCGAAGCTGTAGCCCGGCAGGGCAAAGCAGAGCGCAATGATGAGCACGACGGCGATGATGCCGGGAATGGTGCGGCGGCGCTCGAAGATGAAATAGGCTATGCCTATCGCGGCGAGGACTCCTGAGAAGATGAGGAACGTGGCCGCAGTGCCGACGGCGGGGATGGTGATAAAGGTCGGGACAAAGGTGCCGATGATGCTGCCGATCGTGTTGAGCGCGTTGAGGCGGCCGACGGTCTTGCCGGTGTCGTCAAGGTTATCGACAGTGAACTTCGTCAGCGACGGCGTCACCGTGCCGAGCAGGACGCAGGGGAAGGCAAATATCACAAGGCAGGCCGCGAAGGCTGCCCAGACCAGAAAGTTCTTCGTGATGAAGGCCGCGAGCAGCCCGGAGATGCCGACGATCAGCCAGCGGCCGGCGAACGGGATGAGCGCGATCCATATCGCGGCGATGATGACGCGGCGGTAGAGCCTGTCCGGGGACTTGCTCTTGTCCGCCATGCTGCCGCCCCAGATATTGCCCAGCGCCATGGCGATCATTATCACGCCGATTATGACCGTCCACACTATCTGTGACGAGCTGAAATACGGCGCCATCAGCCGGCTCGCGCCGAGCTCGACCGCCATGACGGACATCCCGGCGAAAAACTCTGTCAGATATAGGAACCACTTGCTGCGTATGAGTTCGTTTTCCATGTCTGCACTGTACCTTTCAGCATAGTTAGATGTATGATTATTTTACAACCAACGCGGTTAAATGGCAATACTTCGATTCCGCTTGATAAAAGGGGACGACGGAACTATAATAACACACGTTATCGATAACATACGTTATTGTAGAGGTGAAGAAATGCCCGCGGTAAAAAAGGTGCCCAGAGAGGAAATCGTAGACGCAGCGGTCGAGGTGCTGCGGGAGGGCGGCGCGGCGGCGCTAAACGCGCGCAGCGTGGCAAAGAAGCTGGGCTGCTCGACCCAGCCGATATATCTGTCCTTCCGGAGCATGGATGAACTGAAAGACGCCATGACGCAGCGGACGATAGAGCTGCACACGCGGCACGTGCGGGAGTGGCTCAACATCCTTGACGCTGACGGCAGCTGTTACAGGGAGCACAGCCATTACAGCAGCTTCGGCATCGGCTTTGTGAAGTTTGCGGCGGAGGAAAAGCATCTGTTCCGCTGGCTTTATCTGGACGGCGTGCAGCCTGAGCAGTATAAGAATGATGTGCTGCTCGACGATATCATCGCGGCTATCGTGAACGAGTACGGCTATACAGAGGAGACGGCGCGCAGGCTGCATCAGGACATGGCATATTATTCATATGGGCTTGCGATCATGGCGAACACGGGGCGTCTGAAGCTGACGGATGAGGAGCTGCTGGCGGCGTTCCGCCGGGAGTTCACGGCGCTGGCAGCATATTATGGCGTGTCCCCGGTGCCGCTTCGGTTCAGAGGAAAGGAGATAAAATGAAAAAGACTGAGATCAAAACAAAGAGAATGCTTCTGCGCCCGATGACGGACGAGTAGATAGAGACGCTGACCGAGTGCGCGGATTCCGAAGAGTCCCGCGCCGCCTACGCCGAAATGCTCGACGGCTGCAGACGCGATCCGGAAAACCGCATCTGGTACGCGCCGTGGGAAATGACGCTGAAGGACAGTCGGGAGCGCGTCGGTGAGATCGGCTTCCTTGCCGGAACAGCGCTCAACGCAAAGAATGACCGCGAGGCTCTCCGCAGGCAGCGCAAGCCGCGCGAGTGATCGGATAAATATAGACTTCATATCAGAAATGTACAATACACCGCCCCGGTTCCCATTACTCTTGGGAACCGGGGCGGTGTATTGTATCTATGCGCGCCGCTTGTACGTGACAAAGCAGTAGCGTATATCGCCCTCGCTCTGCCAGCGCTCTTCATCGATACGCTCCCAGTCGGGGGAAGAATCGAGGTTTTCAAAATAACTGTCGGACTGCAGGGCAAGGTCTATTTTTGTGATGTGTACCGTGTCGAGATACGGCATGAACTGCCGGTAGACCGACGCGCCGCCGATAACAAGGCAGCGCTCATATTCTGCCGCCAGCGTCAGCGCCTCCTCGGTGCTGTGCGCGACCTGCGCGCCGGCAACTTCGATATCCTGCCGGGTGACGACGATGTTGTGCCGCCCCTTGAGCGGTCTGCCGCCGGGGAAATCGCCAAGAGTTTTCCGACCGACGATGACGGCTGCGCCGTCCGTCAGCTCTCTGAAGTGGGCGCGGTCGGCCTTGAGCACGACGGGCTGAGTCCCGCCGCTGCCGATGCCCCAGTCTGAATATACCGCGACTATTGCTTCCATGGCCTTACACCGCGACGGGGATAGTCCCCTTGAAGTCGGAATACTCATAGCCCTCCATGCTGAAGCTGTCGCGCGTGAATTTATAGAAATCGTCGACCGTGGGGTCGATGATGAATTTCGGAGCGGGCTTCGGTTCGTTCTTTATTATCTCCTCGACCGCCGGGACGTGCCTGTCATATATATGCGCATCTGCAATGACGTGGATGAATTCGCCCGGCTTGAGCCTCGATACCTGCGCGAACATCATCGTCAGCGCCGCGTACTGCACGACGTTCCAGTTGTTTGCGGTGAGCATGTCCTGCGAGCGCTGGTTGAGAATTGCGTTGAGCCTGTCGCCGGTGACATTGAATGTCATTGAATAGGCGCAGGGGTAGAGCGCCATCTCGGAGAGGTCGGCAAAGGTATATATATTCGTCATGATGCGGCGGGAGGCGGGGTCGTGCTTCAGATCCCACAGAACTTTATCCACCTGATCCATATCTCCCTGCGGGTAGTGGTGCTTCACGCCGAGCTGATAGCCGTAGGCCTTGCCGATGGAGCCGTTTTCATCCGCCCACGCGTCCCACACGCGGGTGCGCAGATCGTGGACGTTGTTGCTCTTGAGCTGCCATATCCACAGCAGCTCGTCTATCGCGGACTTCCAATAGGTGCGGCGGAGCGTGAGTATTGGGAACTCCTCGGCCAAATCATAGCGGTTTATTATTCCGAATTTCTTTATCGTGTGCGCGCTCTGGCCGTCGTCCCACTTAGGGCGGACAGGGCGGTCGGTATCCCATATGCCGTTATCGAGGATATCGCGGCAGTTCTGGATGAATATTTCGTCTGCTCTGCTCATGGCTGTGTGACCTGCTTTCCGGTTGATGGTGTTTCTATTCTAACATGTCTGCCGGGCTTGGTCAATCACCATCGCCGCTGCTGCGGAATACACTGGTTTGGAGGTGGTGCCTATGAAATTCGCTGTCATCGGAGGAGACCGGCGCTCCGCGTGGCTATGCGCGCTGCTTGAGGGAGACGGGCACAGGGTCTATACCTATGCACTGGAAAAGGCGGAGCTGCCGAAGGAGGTGCCCAAAGCGGGCTGCCTGCAGGGCTGCGTGTACGGCGCAGACTGGGTGATACTGCCGACTCCGGCGGAGCGCGGCGGCGTACTCAACGCGCCGTACTCATCGGAGCAGCTGAGGCTTGAGGAGATCATTTCGGCGCTGTGGCCGGGGCAGGTGCTGTGCGGAGGGAAGCTCAGCCAGAGCACTGCTGTCAGTGCGGTGCGCGCTGGATTACAGGTAGTCGACCTGATGCAGCGGCGGGACTTCGCCGTCGGCAACGCCGCCATCACAGCGGAGGGCGCGGCGGAGCTCATGATGAAGAGCGGCGAGCGCTGTCTCTGTGGCAGCCGCGTGCTCGTGACCGGCTGGGGCCGGGTGGCCAAGATACTCGCGCTGCGGCTGTACGCCCTCGGCGCGCTCGTCACGGTTGCCGCACGCAAGGACGGCGACCGCGCGATGGCACGCGCGCTGGGGCTCGACAGCTGCGGCTTTGACGGGATATACGAGCAGGCGGAGGAGTTCGACTTCGTCGCGAACACCGTCCCGGCGCGGGTGCTGGAGAATGATCTGCTTGCGCTGCTGCGGCCTGACGCCGTACTGCTGGAGCTGGCTTCGCCGCCGGGCGGCTTTGACGCGGAGCAGGCGAGAAGCCTTGGCCTGCCAGTGCTTGCGGCTCCGGGGCTGCCGGGGGTCTATGCTCCCTACACCGCGGCGGAGCTTATGAGAGAGACGATATATACAGTCATCAGCGAGGGGGATGAATGAGCATGGAGAACAAAAAAAGAATTGGCTTTGCGATGTGCGGCTCATATTGTACATACAGCCGGGTGTTCGAGGAGGCGGAAAGGCTCACGGAAAAATATGAGCTTATCCCGATAATGAGCGAAAACGCAGCGGAGACGGACAGCCGCTTCGGCGCGGCCTCGGAGAACATCAAGCGCCTGATGCAGATAACCGGGCGCGCCGTCGTGACTACCATAGCCGAGGCGGAGCCGCTCGGCCCGCGCGAGCCGATGGAGGCGATGGTCATAGCGCCCTGCACGGGGAACACCCTTGCAAAGCTCGCAAACGGCGTGACCGATACTGCCGTCACGATGGCGGCAAAGGCGCACCTGCGAAACGGCAGGCCGCTTGTGATAGCCTTTTCGACAAACGACGGCCTTTCCGGTTCAGCGGAGAACATCGGCAAACTCCTCAACCGCCGGAATGTGTACTTCGTCCCGTTCCGGCAGGACGACGCGGCGAAGAAGCCGCGCTCACTGCAATCGGACTTCGGGCTTATCGACCAGACGGTCGAAGCTGCGCTGCGCGGCTGGCAGATACAGCCGATAATAAAAGGATAAATTGTGTCCCTTTGGGACGGATAAAAATATCTCGGCGCGCCGTCATATTTTTCGGCGCGCCGTTAGTTTATTTTCCAAGGCGGTGGATGAGATAAGGTATGGCCTGCTCGAAGTTCACACCGTACCAATTGGCGTTTTTATCAGCAATGGTGTATTTGATGCACTCAAGAGTGTAGTCCGCGGCAAGCGCCAAGGCGTCGGGGATGCTCCAGCCGTTCAGCACAGCACCCGCGACGGTCGAGGCGAAAAGGTCGCCCGTGCCGTGGAACACGCCGGGGCAGCGCTCCCGGAAATAGCTGAAGTATTCGCCGCTTGCGCTGTCATAAGAGACGACGCCGAGCTTATCCTCCTCAAAGCTCACGCCGGTTATCGCGCAGACGGACGCGCCGAGCTGGGCAAGGCCGCGCAGGAGGGAGCGGATATACTCGCGGTCGTACTCCTCGCGGTACTCCGCGCCGAGCAGGAGACAGGCCTCGGTGATATTCGGCAGGATGATGTCCGCACCTTCGCACAGCCGCGCCATCTCGCGCGGGAAGTCCGCGTCAAAGCCGGAATAGAGCCGCCCAAAGTCCGCCATCGCGGGGTCGACGATGATCTTTGCACCTTTGCCGAAGTCGTCAAAGAAGCGGCGGACGACGTCCACCTGACGGGGCGAGCCGAGATAGCCGGTATATACCGCGTCAAAGCGCAGGCCGAGACGCTTCCAATGCTCAGCGGTGGCGGTCATTTCGTCCGTCAGGTCGCGGAAGGTGAAGCCCTCGAACTGCGAGTGCGCGGAGAGCACCGCCGTGGGCAGCACGGCGCACTCCACGCCCATTGCGGATATGACCGGCAGCGCCGCCGTCAGCGAGCATTTGCCGATATCGGATATATCCTGTATGCTTACTATACGCTTCATGTTGACTCCGTCTTGACTTATTTCAAAAAGGATTATATTATAAATCTGGCATTGCCGATACTGTCAGATAAGGAAAGAATTATATAACCAGATGAAATACCAGATAGACAAAAGCTCCGGGGTGAGCGCGTATATGCAGCTGTATGACCAGCTGCGGCGGGACATTGCCCGCGGCAGCGTCAAGTACGGCGAGCGCCTGCCGTCAAAGCGGCTGCTTGCGGGGGAGCTTGGCGTGAGCCTTATAACGGTCGAGCACGCTTATGCGCTGCTGGTCGACGAGGGCTACGCCGAAGCGCGCGAGCGCAGCGGGTACTTTGCGGCCTTCGGCGGCAGGGCGGAGACTTCGCCATCCCGCGCACTGCCGGTGCAGGACGCCGCGCCCCTGCGTGTACCGGAGGATTTCCCGTTCTCGGTGCTCGCGAAGGTGATGCGCCGGGTGCTGACGGAGTACGACCGGCGCATACTGATGAAGCCGCCGGGAGTCGGCTGCGCGGAGCTGCGCGCGGCGATTGCGGCGTATCTTGAGCGCAGCCGCGGCGTCGCCGTGAGCCCGGAGCGGATCATCATCGGCTCAGGCGCGGAGTATCTGTATTCGCTTATCGCGCAGCTGCTCGGCGGGGAGCGCGGATTTGCGCTGGAAAAGCCCTGCTATGAGGTGATACGCCTGGTGTATGAGGCAAACGGCGTGGAGTGTACGGAGCTTGCGATGGGGGAGGACGGGATAATCTCGTCCGAGCTTTCCGGCTGCACGGCGGGCGTACTGCATGTGACGCCGTTCAACAGTTACCCGAGCCACGTGACTGCCCCTGCCAGCAAGCGGCATGAGTACGCGCGCTGGGCGAGAGCGCACGGAGCGTACATCGTCGAGGACGATTACGATTCGGAGTTCTCATCGGTCACAAGGCAGATAGACACGATCTATTCTCTCGCGCCGGAGCGGGTGATATACGTCAACACCTTTTCAAAGACCCTCGCACCCGCGATGCGCACGGCGTACATGGTGCTGCCGGAGGAGCTGATGGCGGAGTACACGCGCCGTCTCGGCTTCTATTCCTGCACCGTCCCGGCCTTTGAGCAGTATGTGCTGGCAGAATTCATAAACGGCGGGGAGCTTGAGCGCTATATCAACCGCCGCAGGAGGATATTGCGTCAGGAGAAGAAGGAAAAATAAAAGTATCCCCGGAGGCCGTGGATATGCGGCTTCCGGGGGATTTGTGATTATATCATTTGTTGTAGTTTGCGTACATGGTATCGGTTGCCTTGCGGATGGCAGCGGTGACATCGGCGACCTTGCCCGCGTCCCACTCGGAGGGCTCGGCGCGGAGGAAGGAGGTCTTGTCCACGCGGTTATCGAAGATGCCGATGGGGACATGGTAGGTGCGGCCATGGGCGTTCACGGTGACGGTGTTCTCGACCTCGGTGTTGTTCACGAGGTATTCCATATCGTCGCAGCCGTAGTCGCCGAGCATGACGGCCATGGGTACGCCATGATGCAGGTTCGAGCCTGGATCGTTCGGGTCGGCGCGGTCGGCGTTCTTGCGGCGGGATTCCTCAGGAGTCACCCAGATATAGAGGATAACGGCGTTTTCAAGAATTTCGGGGCAGAACATCGGCAGGGAATACTGATAGCCGAAGGTGCCGGTCAGCGGCATGGAGGAGCCGTCAGGCCCGCCGCGGGCGCACTCGATGATGATGGTCTTGTTCTCGAAGGACTCAGGGTACCCGGCGTGCTTCTCGTCGAGCATGGCGCGGGCTTCGTTTTCAAGGATCGCGGCAAGCTTTGCGCGCACACCCTCGTCCAGCAGGCCGAGACGCGGCGGGATACCGGCAATCTCACCTGCGCGGTCATAGCGGTCAAACAGCAGCTGCGCGGCGGAGTCGGTCTTGACGACGTTGCGGTTCATGAGGTCGTGATAATCCTCATTGAGCAGGGCGCAGAGCGTGCCCCAGTCGCGCCCGTCGATGAAAGGCTCCTCGCCGGGGTAGAAGATGCGGGGCTGACCCATGGCCTGAAGCTCGTTGTCGATGCGGCGCATCATGTGGACATAGGGGAAGTCATCGAGCTGGAGGTTTTCGCCGATGTGGAACTCGTTCTGGAGCCGCTCGGACTCAACGTTTGCCATAAAGTTTCTGACCTCGGACTTGCCGGAGGCGGGGAGCGCCTGAAGCAGGACGACCTTAAAGACTTTGTTTTCCATGTTGTTCTCCTTAAATCAGTATTTGATGTTAAACCATTTCGTTTTATCGACCGTGATGTCCTTATGGCGCAGGACATAGTCGATTATAAGCTCCGCGATCTCGGTAGGCTGCTCGCGCAGCACCTCGCACTCGGTATAGACGCCGTAGCCGCCGGCACCGGAGGCGCGGTAATTGTTCATGCAGAGCGAGAGTGTGCGAGTCTCGTCGAGCTCTTCGCCGTGCCAGAGGATGGATGTGACCCTGTCGCCGGCCGGGCGGCGCAGGTCGAAGGTGACATGCACACCGGAGATATAGTCATAATTAAAGTGCTGCACGATGGGGTGCAGGAAGCTTTCGCTGACTGTGATCTGCCCGTCCGCGCCGAGGGCGAAGTATTCGGCGCTGCGCTCAAGCGCGCGCTTGAGCTGCGCACGGTTCACGGCGAGGGTCACGAGCGTGTTCGGGAAGATATAGGTCGAGACGATATCGCGCACCGTGACGTTCCTATCAAAGCCGCGCACGGTGTTAGCAAGGCTCGCGCAGGAGATGTCCGCGCCTGAAGCCTCAAGCTGCACCTGATTGAAGAAGTTTGCAATCAATGAGCCGTTCAGCGCCATGTCGAGCGGATCGGAGGGGGTGAGCGCGGTGTCGAGATGGCCGACGGGGCGGTCGAGCCACGCGGAGGTCTCCTTATCGATGGGCGCGAGATACTCCGCTGCGGCGGGGAGCGGCTGCTCCGACGGCCTGCACAGGCGGATCTCCGCCGTGACGGTATCGCCGACGGTGACGTCCATGCGGATATATGCCGCAGCCTTATCAGGCGGCTGGCAGGTATATGTGCCGTTCAGGCACAGGTTCTCGACCGGCATGTGCTGGTGCCCGGCGAGGAGAATATCAAAGCCGAGCTCATTGCAGATGCGGCAGCCCTGATTTTCATCCGTCATATACAGCGGCGCGCCGGTGCGCAGGTCGTTCTCAAAGCCGCCGTGATAGATGCAGACCGTGAGGTCGACCTGCTGCTGTTTTAGCTCCGCGTAGGCTTCGGCTGCGGCGGTGAAAGCGTCGGTCACGGTGATGCCATCGAGGTTCGCGGGCTGCTCCCACTGGGAGACAAAGTGCGTCGTGACGCCGGTCAGGCCTACGCGCAGGCCGTTCTGGAGCGTGACGACCGCAGTGCGGCGCACGCCCGCTATGCCGCCGATGTTCGCGCAGAGGCACACGGCGTCAAGCTCGCGCAGATAGCGCTCTATCTCGGCCTTGCCGTAGTTGAAATCGTGATTGCCGAGGGTGACGAAGTCATAGCCGCCGAGGTTCAGGAGCCGTGCCGGGACACAGTCCCCGTCACGGCGCTGGCTGTAGAGATAATAGGTCAGGGGGCTGCCCTGCAGGATATCCCCGCCGTCGATGATGAGGGTATTGCCGTCGTTGGCAAAGTCGTTCATGCAGTTGGCAAGACCCGACTGCGAGGGCTTCCCGCTGGCATAGTCGACGGGGGAGAAATAACCGTGGACATCGCTGGTGTAATATATCGTAAGCTTACGCTGCATGGTGATCCTTTCGTAATAATATCCCTGCGCCATGCGCAGGGATATAAATATTATGCGCCGTGGGCGAGCTTTCTGCGGATGCGGGTGGAGATGAACTCAATGATGAGCACCAGCACCATAAGACCCCAGACGAAGGAACCGACCATTGCCCAGCGGCGGCTGTTGAGGCACTGCACCAGCGACGCGCCGATGCCGCCCGCGCCGACGATACCGAGGGTGGTAGCGTCCTTGAGGTTGATGTCAAAGCGGTAGATGGTAGTGGAGATAAAGCTCGCGGTGAGCTGAGGGATGACGCCGTAGCGTATCTTCTGGAACGGCGTGCAGCCCATGGCGTCAAGGCTTTCAAGGATGTGCGTGTCAAGGTCTTCGATAGCGGTGATGTACATCTTGGAGATCATGCCTATCGAGCAGACCGACTGAGTGATAACGCCGCAGGCGGCACCGGGGCCGGTGACGCGGATCCACATGAGCGCCCAGACGATGCTGGGAATCGTACGGATCATGAGGATGAGGACGCGCACGACATAGGCCACGGGCTTGGGCATAATGTTGAAGGACGCGAGAAACGCAAAGGGGATGGCGAGTATCGCGCCGAAGAGCGTACCGAGCACCGCAATGGCGATGGTCTGGAGCAGCAGATACGGCACGTCGGAGTCACCGGAGCCGAACATCAGATCAGTGTCCGGATGGAACACGCCGTGAACGACGCCCTTTGCGACCTCGGTACCGGTCGCGGTAAGGCCGGTGAAGTGAATGTCATTGGCAGACCAGCCGATGAGCACCGCGATGATGAGGACTATCGCTGTATACAGCAGCCACTTGCGCGGACGATTCGCGTACATTTCCGCGACGGTGAGCTTGCGGTCGAGAGTCTCTTCAAGCATTTCTATCTTGTTTTTCTTACTCATTGCGCTTCTCCTTTCAGCTCAGCTTCTTGCGAAGATATTCGCTGAAGAAGTCAATGGCAACGACGACAACGAACAGCGACAGCAGCACCATGCCAAGGCTGTTATAGTCACGCCAGCCGATGCGCTCGTTTATCGTGATGCCGAGGCCGCCTGCGCCGACGTAGCCGAGGATGGCGGAGGCGCGGATGTTCATCTCAAAGCAGTAAAGGCTGTGGCTGAGATAGACGGGCAGTATCTGCGGCACGCAGGCAGACCAGAAGGCCTGGAACTTGTTCGCGCCGAGAGCCTCCATGGCCTCGAAGGGCCCCATGTCGATGGTCTCGATGCTCTCGAAGAGCATCTTTGCGACTATACCGAAGGTGAAGATCGCGATGGCGACAGTGCCGGAGAAGGTGCCGAGGGAGAAGATGAGCGCGCAGACGAGCGCGATGATAAGAGTCGGCAGGGTGCGGATCAGCGCGAGGATGAAGCGGAAGAAGCTGACCAGCGGGAAGCTGCGGTTGATGTTGCTGGAGGATAGGATCGCGACAGGCAGCGCGAGGACGCAGCCGATGACCGTGCCGAGGACGGACATCTTGATGGTATCGATGAGCGGGGAGATGACCTTCGGGAAAAACTCCCAGTTCGGCTGGAAAATTTTAGCCAGCAGGTCGAGCATCTTACTGAATTTATGTATGACGACGGCCATGTCAAAGCCGGTCATCTTAAGCGATAGCCATATAGCCAGCGCGAGCAGCACGACAATCAGCGGTGCGCGGCTGCGGCGGCGTCTGACAGAATGCCCGTTTGCAAGGGTAATGACCTGGGGCTTGAATATCTTGTCATACAGAGTCTCTTTATAGAGAACGGCGGAGTTTTCGTTATCCATGCGCTCAGCCCTCTGCCTTGACCTGCGGTATCTCGCCTTCGCCCTCGCCCATGGTGGGGGCCTTGGCACCGTTATAGACTTCGTCTATCTGCTCCTGAGTGATGGTGCTGGCGGGGCCGTCAAAAACTATCTCGCCCGCGCGGATGCCGATGACGCGGTCGCAGTACTTGAGCGCGAGGTCGACATGGTGGATATTGAGGAGGATGGAAATTTTATATTCCTTATTGATGCGCACAAAGTCCTGCATGACCTGCTTTGCGGTGATGGGGTCGAGCGAGGCGACAGGCTCGTCGGCGAGAATGATCTTCGGGTTCTGGTTCAGCGTGCGCGCAAGCGCGACACGCTGCTGCTGGCCGCCGGAGAGCTGGTCGCAGCGGGTGTAGGCCTTATCCAGAATGCCGACCTTATCGAGGCTTTCAAGCGCGTGCATTTTCTGCTCTTTGGAGAAAATGCCGAAGAGCACCTTGAAGAAGGGCATATCGGGCACGTCGGCGGTCAGCACGTTCTTGATGGCGGTGCTGCGCGTGACGAGGTTGAAGCTCTGGAAGATCATGCCGACCTTGCGGCGGTAGCGGCGCAGCTCCTTGCCGCGCAGAGAGTCGACCTCGACGCCGTCGACGGTGAGCTCGCCCTTGGAGATATCGTGCATACGGTTGATGCAGCGCAGGATCGTGGACTTGCCCGCACCGGACAGGCCGATGATCGCAACGAATTCGCCCTGCTCGATCTGAAGATTGATGTTCTTCAGCGCGGTGAAGCCGTTGGGATAGGTCTTGTAAACATTCTTGAATTCTATCATGCTGCGACTCTTTTCTCTTTCAATATGGATTTCAGTTCCTATTAGCTGACAGGAAAGCACAGAATGCCTGCGCTCTCCTGTCGGATAATAAGCTTTAGGAAAACAGCGCCCTGTAGGGCAGGGCGCTGTTTATTAAGTGCTTTGAGCTATCAGTCGGAGACTGCGGTCAGAGCTGCGCGGGCGCCGTCGTAGTCGGAGTCAACAGCCTTGGCATAGCCGGTGTGGCTATAGACGGAGAAGATCGCCTGACCCTCATCGGTGTTGATGATGTTGATGAAGCAATCCTGCAGAGCTGCGACGAGCTCGGGAGTGTAGTACTGGCTCTCCTTGGAGATAGCGACGGTGTCATTGTAGATACCCTCGGTAACGCCGATGACATTCAGCTCGTTCCAGATGCTGTCGGAACGGCCCATGCCCTGCTTGCCGGTCTC
>CEAZ01043380.1_pt1 | contig 19255 bp, 18 predicted proteins | sample 557361 | NCBI WGS metagenome assembly CEAZ01 (sample SAMEA3182074, study PRJEB8094) | gut metagenome | biome: human; feature: gut; material: Stool; isolation source: human stools | place: Canada | collected 2012-02-22 | reverse complement strand
GCCCGTTAGGGGCGAACACGCTAACGCAGTTCGAGTACCCCACTCAGCCGGTGCTGAAAAGGAGCCGCCCGTCAGGGGCGAACCCGCTGACGCCGTTCGTGTCCCCCACTCAGCCGGTGCTGAAAAAAAGCTGCCGCCCGGAAAGGGCGAACCCGCTTGCGCAGTTCGTGTCCCCCAGCTGGTCCGTGCAGGAAATATATACAAAAAGAGCTGCTGCACCCATGCAGCAGCTCTTTTCCATGCAAAATCTTAATCGAACAGGGTCGAAACCGAAGTTTCCTCGTAGATACGCGCGATTGCCTCGGTGAACACCGGTGCAACCGGAAGGACGTTGATCTTATCCAGCTTCTTGTCGTTGGTCAGCGGGATGGTATCGAGGATGGTCAGCTCCTTGATCGGGCTGTTCTGGATGCGCTCGATCGCCGGACCGGACAGTACGCCGTGGCTTGCGCAGGCGTAAACCTCGGTCGCGCCGCCGCGCTCTACCAGAGCGTCCGCTGCGTGTACGAGCGTGCCTGCGGTGTCGATCAGGTCGTCAACCAGAATGCACTTCTTGCCCTCTACGTTGCCGATGATGTTCATAACCTCGGATACGTTGGCCTTCGGACGGCGCTTGTCGATGATAGCAAGCGGCATATCCAGCTTCTGGGTGAACTTGCGGGCACGGGTAACCGAACCCAGATCAGGAGAAACGATAACGGTATCATCGGTGCCGACGCCGAACTTGCCCGCAATGTACGGGATCAGGACGGAAGAACCGAGCATGTTATCCACCGGAATGTCAAAGAAGCCCTGGATCTGTGCAGCGTGCAGGTCCATGGTCAGCACGCGGTCAGCGCCTGCAGCAGTAATGAGGTTTGCGACCAGCTTTGCGGAGATCGGGTCACGCGCCTTGCTCTTGCGGTCCTGACGAGCGTAGCCGAAATACGGGATTACAGCCGTGATACGGCCTGCCGATGCACGCTTGCAGGAGTCGATCATGATGAGCAGCTCCATCAGGTTGTTGTTTACCGGACCGCAGGTGGACTGTACGAGGAACACGTCCGAGCCGCGAACGGATTCCGAAATGGAAACCGAGATTTCGCCGTCAGCGAAGGTGGAGATGGCAGCCTTGCCGATCGGCAGTCCGAGCGCAGAAGCGATCTGCATCGCCAGTGCGGGATGGGAGTTGCCGGAGAAAATTTTGATGTTTTTTCCGTGAGAAATCATTGATTTGCCTCCGTCATATAAATATATTTTTTGTTCCGTGTGGATTTATATACGTTTTTATGGATTTACTTTTCGTCCTTCTCGTGTGCGGCGCGGCGGCGGTCGTTCCAGCCCTCAAGATTGGTCTGGCGGGAACGTGCAACGCTCAGCGCACCGGCAGGAACGTCCTTGGTGACAGTCGTACCGGCAGCCGTAAACGCACGGTCGCCCAGCTTGACAGGCGAAACGAGGTTGGTATTGCAGCCGATGAAGCAGTCGTCACCGATCTCGGTGCGGTACTTGTGATAGCCGTCGTAGTTGACAACGACCGTGCCGCAGCCGAAGTTGACGCGCTCGCCGACGGTCGCGTCGCCGATATAGGTCAGGTGCGAAACCTTGGTGCCGTTGCCGATGGTGGACTTCTTCAGCTCTACGAAGTCGCCGATGCGGCAGCCGTCACCGACCACGCTCTGCGGGCGGATATAGGCAAACGGACCGACCGTGGTATTGCTGCCGACGGTGGATTCATAAACCTGCGAATTGTTTACCGTAGTGCCTGCGCCGATCTCGGCCTTTTCGAGAATGGTGTTCGGGCCGATGACCGCGCCCGCGCCGACCTTGCAGCCGGGACGGATGTGACAGCCGGGCAGAATGGTCGCGCCCGGTGCAATATCAGCGTCCGGCGCAATGTAGGTGCTGGTCAGATCGAAGATCTGCACGCCCTTTTTAATCAGGCCGTAGTTGACACGCTGCATCATCTCGACCTGCGCCATAAAGGCGGCAGTGCCGTCGCAGATGACGTAAATCTTGTTGGTGATAGCAATGCCCTTCTGCGCACCGGCTGCAACAGCCGCCGCAACCAGGCCGTCGAGCGTATCAGCGCCGCTCGCGAGTGCCTTTTTCAGCATATCCCAGGTGAACATGGCGGCATAGCAGCGGCTGTCTCTCGGCAGAGGCTGACCTTCCGCATCAAAGCCCTGCTGCTCGGCAGACAGTACGCTGACGCCGTAACCGGTGTTCAGGTGCGTCTCCGCCAGATGGAACAGAGCGTCCTCCTCGGCCAGTGCAAACGGAGCCGCCAGCACCAGAACGTGCTCGCTCTCCGGCAGCGCAGCCAGCGAGGCAAAACGATTTGCGGCATCGAGCGCGATGTCCTGTGCGCCGGCAACGGCAGGCTCTCTGTCGTCGTGCGCAAAGAAGCACGCCTCCACCGCATCAGGCAACGCATCCCGCATTGCATCGCCCGCAGTGCCGAACAACACCGGACGCGCAAAAGCGGAAATGCCGTTTTCGTCAAACAGGCCGCCAACCATGACGGCATTTACTTTATTCATCGCAGAAATCCTTTCGTTTCTCAAGGGTCATACGACCAGATTTTCCGATATAGCTTTATTATACAACAGTATGCCGCAAATTGCATTATCATTTTTCGATAAATTTCTTCTCACCGCATAATATTTTTCGCCGTTTGCATACAAAGGCCGCAAAGCAAGCGTTTTGGTAGGAAATCAAGTAATGGAAAATTGAGAATGGAAAATGGAAAATGAGTGTTAGATAAAGCCATTTGCAGAAAATAACATCGTTTCAGATAGCCTTACCGTAGGGTGCGGCAAGGTGAATTGCCCGAAGGGCAAGAGAAGGTGCCGCACCCTACGATTTGGCGTTACATGACGATTATTCCGGATAAAAATACGATAACACGTTTCATTCCACGTTCATTTTCCATTCTCCATTCTCAATTCTCCATTACTGCACAAAAAAAGACTCGAAACATACGTTTCGAGTCTTTTAGGGTTAGCTTTTAGCCCTGAACTGCGATAACCTCAACTTCAACCTTAGCGCCAAGCGGCAGAGCAGCTACTTCAACGCAGGAACGAGCCGGAGCGCCTTCCGGGAAGTACTTCGCGTACACGCCGTTGAATGCAGCAAAGTCGTTGATGTCGGACAGGAAGCAGGTGGTCTTGACTACGCGGTCAAAGGACACGCCGCCCTGTGCCAGAACGCACTGCAGGTTCTTCATAACCTGCTCGGTCTGCTCCTCGATGGTGGTTGCTACAATCTTGCCCTCCTTCGGGTCGATCGGAACCTGACCGGAGGTAAATACGAAACCGTTTGCAGCGATTGCCTGAGAGTACGGGCCTACTGCTGCCGGTGCGAGATCAGTGTGCAGAACTTCCTTGATAGCCATGGTGGGAATTCTCCTTTATATATCTTTATTTTTTGATAACAGGGTGAAATGAGCGCTTTTGTGCATAAAATCCGCACAGAAACGTAATTGTGGCGTAGCCACAATTACTTCTTGCCGCCCTTGGTCTTTTTCAGGCGCTCGGTGTTGGACAGAACGCGCTTGCGCATACGGATGCTCTCCGGAGTGATCTCGAGCAGCTCATCGTCGGAGATAAACTCGAGTGCCGCCTCGATGGACATCTGGCGCGGCGGAATCAGGCGCAGCGCATCATCCGAGCCGGATGCACGCATGTTGGTCAGCTGCTTCTTCTTGCAGACGTTTACAGCCATGTCCTCGCCGCGCGGGTTCTCGCCGACGATCATGCCTTCGTATACCATCGTGCCGGGGCCGATGAACAGCGGGCCGCGATCCTGTGCATTGAACAGGCCGTAGCCGACAGCCTCGCCAGCCTCAAACGCGATCAGAGAACCGGTGGTGCGCTTCTGGATATCGCCCTTGTACGGCTGATAGCCGTTGAATACGGAGGACATAACGCCCTCGCCCTTGGTATCGGTCAGGAACTCGGTGCGGTAGCCGAACAGGCCGCGTGCCGGAATGATGAACTCCAGGCGCATACGGTCGGTGCCCTTCGGGTTCATGGAAACCAGCTCGCCCTTACGAGCGCCCATCTTCTCCATGATCGCGCCGACTGCATCGGTCGGAACATCCGCGATCATGCGCTCCATCGGCTCACAGGTCTTGCCGTCGATCTCCTTGAGCAGTGCCTTCGGTGCGCCAACCTGGAACTCGTAGCCCTCACGGCGCAGGTTCTCGATCAGGATGGACAGGTGCATCTCACCGCGGCCGCAAACGCGGAATGCGTCGGTGGTGTCGGTTTCGTTTACGCGCAGGGATACATCCTTGAGCAGCTCACGGAACAGACGCTCACGCAGGTGGCGGGAGGTAACAAACTTGCCTTCCTTGCCGGCGAACGGAGAGTCGTTGACCATAAAGGTCATCTCAACGGTCGGCTCGGAAATCTTAACGAACGGCAGAGCCTCAACGTGCTCGGGATCGCACAGGGTCTCACCGATGGTTACACCCTCGATGCCGGAGAAGCAAACGATCTCGCCTGCCTGTGCCTCCTCGATCGGCTGACGGCCCAGCTCCTCGATGGAGTACAGGGTAACCAACTTTGCGTTGTACGGCTTGGTGTTGCCGTGGTAGTCGCAGACGGTAACCTGCTGACCTACCTTCATCGAGCCGCGCTCGATACGGCCGATGCCGATACGGCCAACGTACTCGTTGTAGTCAATAGAAGAAACGAGCATCTGGGTCGGGCCTTCGGTATCAACATGCGGCGCCGGAATGTGCTCGAGGATCTGCTCGAACAGCGGGGTCAGGTCCTTGCCCTCCACGTTCGGGGACATGGAAGCGGTGCCTGCACGGCCGGAGCAGTAAACGATCGGGCTGTCCAGCTGCTCGTCGGTCGCATCAAGGTTGAGCAGCAGCTCGAGAACCTCGTCGCCGATCTCGTTGAGACGAGCGTCCGGACGGTCGATCTTGTTGATTGCAATGATGATCTTGTGACCGAACTCCAGCGCCTTCTGCAGCACGAAGCGGGTCTGCGGCATCGGGCCTTCTGCTGCGTCAACCAGCAGAACAACGCCGTCTACCATCTTGAGGATACGCTCTACCTCGCCGGAGAAGTCGGCGTGGCCCGGGGTATCTACGATGTTGATCTTTACGCCCTTGTAATGTACAGAGGTGTTCTTTGCCAGAATGGTAATGCCGCGCTCACGCTCGATGTCGCCCGAGTCCATGACACGCTCCTCTACCACCTGATTTTCGCGGAAAGCGCCAGCCTGCTTGAGCATCTGATCGACCAGAGTAGTCTTGCCATGGTCAACGTGCGCAATGATGGCGATGTTGCGTAAATCGTTACGGATCATATATTCTATTCCTCCATCAGCGGGATTATTTTCGTACAGAATTTATTATACCCGTTTTTTCGTTCATTTTCCACCTATTTTATCGTCAAAATTACGGCGATATATCCGCTCTAAATTGTAAAATATTTTACCGGACTGAGAAATCTCCCCATGTTTTCCGGTTGACGCAGGCTTACTCCTGCCGTACAATAAAGAAAAGACGCAAGCGTCTGATAAAAGGAAGGAGAATCCCCTATGAACAAAATCGGAAAGGCAATGCTCTGCACCGTACTGACCGGCGCGATGGCAGTCGGCGCCGCCGGCGCGGCTGACCTTGGTTCCCTGTCTCCGCAGGGTGCTAAGGCGTATCTGAATCAGATCACCACCCTGCAGAATAAGTATGGCAAGGCTGCCGCCCGCACGGACGATGGCTTCAAGGGACTGCTGACTGGTCTCTCGATGGCAAAGCTGGTGGATATGGACGGCGATAAGATTCCAGAGCTGTACTGCGGCGCAGGTCTGGACGGGCAGCATATGTATTCGTATGCGGATGGGAAAATCTACGCGCTGGATATTCCGGAGGGCGTGAGCAATTTCGCCACGGATGTTTCGCCGTGCGCAGATTTCTATGTTGACGACACGAAAGCCTATCTGGTGGACGGGCACGAAATAATGAACGGCTTCCCTGTCCGCTACCTGACCAAGCAGGGCAAGGAAATTGTCACCGCACTGACCTATACCGATGCCATTGACGACGATACTGGTAACCATATCTGTACGCTCAACGGCGAAAGCGTGACCTATCACGAGCTAAGTGCCGCACAGGTTAACTTCACCAAGGGTATGACCTGGGAGCACTACTCCTTCTGGGAAAGCCCATACAATGTGCCGGAGGTGCGCTCTGCCCGCGCATCGCTGACCGACACCATCACTTCCCTTCGCACGCTCACCAATCCGACTGCATATGTTTCCAGGCACAAGGTCGAGCTCAACGGTGCAAAGGCCAATCTTGCAGCCTATACCATCAACGGCAGCAACTATTTCAAGCTGCGTGACCTCGCCGTTGCTCTCAAGGGTCTGGACAGCGAGTTTGCGGTAACATGGAACGCCGCCCAGCAGCGCATCGACCTGACGAGCAAGACCGCATACACGCCGGTCGGCGGCGAACAGGCTGCCCTGCCCGCCGGCAATAAGGCCGCCTCTCTCACGAGCGCCGCTGTCTACCTCGACGGAAAGCCGCTTTCCCTCACCGCCTACTCCATCGGCGGCAATAACTACTTCAAGCTGCGCGACCTCGTTTTCGCGCTCGGCTTTTCCGTGGATTGGAACGCGGACACCATGACTATGATCCTGACCGTGAAATAAAAACAAAGGGGATTGAACAATGAAAAAAATCAGTAAAGTATTGCTCTGCGCGGCACTGACCAGCGCAATGGCTGTCGGCGCGGCAGGCGCGGCGGACCTTGGTTCGCTGACGCCGCAAGGCGCAAAGGCGTATCTGGATCAGATCGTAAAGCTGCAGAATCAGTATGGTAAAGCCCATTCCTATAACCGATTGAATCCGCATATCTGGAAAGGTCTTTGCTTGGCTACTCTGATCGACATGGATAAGGACGGCATTCCCGAATTGTACTGCAGCGCTTCTACTGACGGTCAAAGCCTGTACACCTATGCAAACGGTCAGTTAAAGCAGCTTAACATTCCTAAGCAGGTTAGCAATTTCGGCACCGATTATTGCCCCTCTACCGAGTTTCAATTCGGCAAATCAAACATCTATCTTGTAGATGGGCAGGAAATCATGAACGGCGGTCCGGTCAGCTATTTGACCAAGCGCGGTGATGAAATCGTCAGTGACTTCACCTACATCAATTACCAGTTCACTGATAAGCCGGTCTACAAGGTAAATGGACAGAGTGTTTCCCGGACGACCTTGGAAGCTTCCATTAAAAACTTTGAAAAAGATTTGACCGAAAAAAGCTATTGCTACTTTTCTGAGTGGACAACAAACTCCCCCAGCGGTACTGTTGCAAACACCATCACCTCCCTGCGCAAACTCACCAACCCGACCGCCAAGGTTTCCCGCCACAATGTAACGCTCAACGGCGCAAAGGCTGATCTGGCGGCCTATACCATCAACGGCAGCAACTACTTCAAGCTGCGCGATCTTGCGAAAGCACTCGACGGTCTGAACACCAATTTTGAGGTCAAGTGGAACGCGGCACAGCAGCGCATCGACCTGACCAGCAAGACCGCCTACACCGCGGTCGGCGGAGAGCAGGCTGCCCTGCCTGCCGGCAATAAGGCTGCCACGCTCACGAACGCCTCCGTTTATCTGGACGGCAAGCCGCTGAATCTGACCGCCTACTCCATCGGCGGCAATAACTACTTCAAGCTGCGCGACCTTGGCGACGCCCTCGGCTTCGGCGTGGATTGGAACGCGGACACCATGACTATGATCCTGACCGTGAAATAAAAACACGCTGCACACAGCAAAAAAGCCACCGTTTCAAAGAAACGGTGGCTTTTTCATGCTCAAAACGAAATCTTACTGGTTTGCTTCGATGTAGTTTACGATGTCACCGATGGTGCTCATCTTAGCAGCTTCCTCGTCGGAAATCGTTACGCCGAAGTTCTCCTCGAGGTCCATCATCAGCTCTACAACGTCCAGAGAGTCTGCGTTCAGGTCTTCCTTAACCTTGGTGTCCATGGTCATGGTGGAAGCATCAGCGTCAAACTTGTCTGCCAGGATTTCACATACCTTTTCAAACATGGGATTTACACTCCTTCATTACTTTCTTGATTTATTGTTCTGAAAACTCCGACTCTGCGGAATTTTTCATACCGTTTCTGCAGCATCGTGTCGATGTCCGGCTCAGCATCCAGCTCGGCAAGCTGGTCGCGCAGCGTGCGCGCCACATTGCGGATAAGCTGTGCGGAGGATGTGCCCTCCTGAATGATGCCTTCGATCATGCCGAAGCTGTACAGGTCCTGCGCGGTGATATGCAGCGTGTCCGCTGCCTCCGCCTCGCGCTTGGGGTCCTTCCAGAGAATGGACGCGCAGCCGCGCGGCGAAATAACCGAATACAGGGCGTTCTCGAGCATGAGCACACGGTCTGCCACCGCCAGCGCCAGTGCGCCGCCGGAGCCGCCCTCACCCGTCACGATAGAGATAACAGGCGTTTTCAGCTCGATAAACTCATACAAACAGCGGGCAATGGCCTCGCCCTGACCGCGTTCCTCCGCGCCAACGCCGCAGAACGCGCCGCCGGTGTCAACAAAGTTGATGACCGGGCGATGGAATTTCTCCGCTTGATGTGCGAGACGCAGGGCCTTTCGATAGCCCTCCGGGTGCGCCATGCCGAAGTTGGCGTCCATATTCTGCTCAATGGTGCGGCCCTTGCGGTGGCCGATTACCGTCACCGGTGTGCCGTTGAAGTAGCCAACGCCGCCGAGGATGGCATGGTCGTCCGAAAAATAGCGGTCGCCGTGCAGCTCGGTGAAGTCGGTGAACAGCTCATTGATATAATCCGTGATCATCGGGCGCTTGGTATCGTGGATGATACGCATTTTTTCACTTGCGGGTTTGTTAGTCACGACGCCACACCTGCCATTTCTTGGACTTGGAGCCGCAGTGCAGCTTCAAGAGTTTTTCCAGCGTTTCTCTGAGTTGATTACGCGGAACTATTTTATCACAGAAACCGTGCGATAGCAAGAACTCCGAGGACTGAAAATCGTCCGGGAGGGTCTGACCGATGGTTCCCTCGATAACACGGCGGCCGGCAAAGCCGATGGTCGTACGCGGCTCCGCGAGGATAATATCGCCCAGCATGGCGAACGACGCGGTAACGCCGCCCGTGGTCGGGTCGGTCAGCACGGTGATATACAGCAGGCCCGCATCCGAATGACGGCGCGCCGCCGCGGACACCTTTGCCATCTGCAGGAGCGAAAACATACCCTCCTGCATGCGCGCACCGCCGGAGCAGGTGAACAGCACGACAGGCAGACCCTTTTCGGTCGCGTACTCGAACAGGCGGGTCAGTTTTTCACCGACGACCGAACCCATAGACGCCATCATGAAATGGCTGTCCATGACGCCGATCGCGGTCTCCACGCCGCCGATCTTACACACGCCGGTCTTGACTGCGTCCGGCATGCCGACCTTTTCAGCCAGTTCTGCCGTTTTCTCTGCGTATCCCGGGAAGTGGATCGGGTCCGCCGGTGCCAGATTGGCATACAGCTCCTCAAAGCTGTCCTTATCCGCGATCTGACGGATGCGCGTGCGCGCGAGCAGTCGTCCGTAGCGTCCGCAGTGCGGGCACACATACAGATTCTTGCCGTAGGCATACGCCTTCAGTTCTGCGCCGCAGCCCTTGCAGGTTACGACCTTAGCCGCTTCGTCCTCCTGCGGTTTCATTTCCATAGAGGTCTCGCGTGTTTTTTGAAACAGGTCGATCAGACCCATGCGTAACTCCCCTTTCACTGTTAAGATCAATACCGCGTGATTGTTTACAATCATGCGGTATCACCTCTTGAATCCTGCAGATTAACAGTCTGCGGATTGCAAAAATCTGCGGATTGCTCAAACTTCTTCGGATTCAACTATACTTGCGCTAAATCTATTATACCATAATAATTGATTTAGTCAAAATCGCCGTTTGCGATGGAATTAACATTAAAGTTTGCTTCCACAAACGCCTTCGAGCACAGGATGTGCATCTGATAGTCGGTTGCGGTCACAACGCCCTCAAACAGCATCTCCGCGAGGGCACGGCGCATGCGAACGATGGCCTGCTCACGGTCGGCGCCGTAGACGATCAGCTTGCCGATCATGGAATCGTAAAACGGCGGAATCTTATATCCCTGATAAGCCGCGGAATCCACGCGCACGCCGGGACCGCCCGGCAGATGCAAGGACACCAGTGTGCCCGGACAGGGCGCAAAGTTTCTCGACGGGTCCTCCGCGTTGATGCGGCACTCGATGGCGTGACCGCGGATGGTCAGATCCTCCTGCTTAAAGGACAGCGGCTCGCCTGCCGCCACGCGAAGCTGCTCGCAGACCAGATCTACGCCGGTGACCTCCTCGGTGACCGGGTGCTCGACCTGAATGCGGGTGTTCATCTCGCAGAAGTAGAAATTGCGGTCGTTATCGACCAGAAATTCGATCGTACCCGCGTTTCGGTAGCCGACGCGCTTTGCCAGCGCAACAGCCGCCGAGGTCATCTTCTCGCGCAGCTCGGGCGTGACGAAAGCCGACGGACTTTCCTCGATCAGCTTCTGGTGGCGGCGCTGCACCGAGCACTCACGCTCGAACAGGTGCACCACGTTGCCGTAGTTATCGCCCAGAATCTGCACCTCGATATGGCGCGGATTGTGAATATATTTTTCCATGTACAGGCGGCCGTCACCGAAGTTGGCGATAGCCTCTGCAGCGGCGCTGTCGTACGCATCCTTGAGGTCCTTGACGCTCTCCGCCACGCGGATGCCCTTGCCGCCGCCGCCGGATGCCGCCTTGAGCATGACCGGATAGCCGATGCGCTCGGCCTCGGAGATGGCTTCGTCAAAATCGCGCAGCGGACCGTCCGTGCCGAGCGCGACCGGAACGCCTGCGGCGATCGCGTTGCGCTTTGCCTCGGATTTGTCTCCCATCAGACGGATGGTTGCCGCAGTCGGGCCGATAAACGCCAGACCGGCCTGCGTGATACGCTCGGCAAAATCCGGATTCTCGGACAGGAAGCCGAAGCCCGGATGAATGGCCTGACAGCCGGAAGCCAGCGCCGCCGAAATAATATTATCCATATTCAGGTAGCTGTCCGCCGCACGGGCCGGACCGATGCAGACCGCTTCGTCCGCGATCTGCGCGTGCAGCGCTTCGCGGTCAGCCTCGGAGTAAACGGCCACCGAGATAATGCCTAAATCACGGCAGGCCTGAATAATGCGGACCGCAATCTCGCCGCGGTTCGCAATGAGTACCTTCTGAAACATTCGATTAGCTCTCTCCCGCCTCAGTCATTGATGACCATGCATTTAATCTCCGCTTCGGCGGCCTTCTCGTCACCGACCCAGGCAATGCCCTCGGCTACTGCCATCGGGCCGCGGCGCTTGGTGAAGGTGACTTCCAGACGAAGGGTATCGCCCGGCTTTGCCATTGCGCGGAACTTTGCCTTGTCGATGCCGGTGTAGACCGCAGTCTTGCCCTTGAATTCGGGCAGAGACAGCAGCGCTACGCCGCCTGCCTGCGCGAGCGCCTCCAGACGGAACACCGCGGGCATAATCGGGTTGCCCGGAAAGTGGCCCTGGAAGAAGAACTCGTCACCGGTCAGGTGCAGCGCACCGACTACATGGTTCTCGTCCATTTCGAGGATCTCGTCCACCAGAAGCATCGGCGGACGGTGCGGAAGGATCTCCATGATCTGTTCTTTGTTCAGCATATTATAATCCCTCTCAATCTAAAAAGCAAGATAATTACCGCAAAACTACAGTTTTGCCGGTAATAGGAACGGATCGTGGACCGTTCCCAAGTCGTACGAAAGTTCCTCCCGTCGGTCGAAGCTTTCTCCCTCTATCGGTATAAAAACGGTGATACTTGCTCCCCGTTTTTATGAATTTGCTATGCAAATTCTATTGAATCCGCGCTGATGCGCGGCAGATGCTTACGTCTTACTCAATAACACAAAGGACTTGGTTATACTCCACCATATCGCCCGGCTGCGCCATAATGCGGATGACCTTGCCGTCGCACGGTGCCTTGATCTCGTTCATGATCTTCATCGCCTCGATGATGCAGAGGGTATCGCCCTCCTTCACCTGCTGACCGACCAGCACGAACGGCGGTTCGTCCGGAGACGGAGAAGAATAAAACGTGCCGACCAGCGGGCTCTTCACCTGCGTGCCTGCCGGAAGCTGCTCCTCTGCCGGTGCCGCGTCTGCGCTCTCTGCTGCGGGTGCTGCCGCCGGAGCCGCTGCGGGTGCCGCCGCTGCTACCGATGCTGCAGCGATCACGGGAGCCGGTTCAGCTGCCTTGATCTTGATTTTTGCGTTATCCAGCTCGAGCTCGACCTCGCCCAGCTTTTTTGCAGCCAGTGCGTCCATCAGCTCAAGCGCAATATCTTTCAGTTCTTTGATATCCATTTTTATACCTTCTTGATCAGGATGCAGGCGTTGTGGCCGCCAAAGCCAAGCGAGTTGGAGATGGCAACATTGATCGGCATCTCAACCGCCTTGTTCGGGGTGATATCCAGATCACACTCCGGATCCGGCTCCTTGTAGCCGATGGTCGGCGGTACAATACCCTCACGGATTGCCATAACGCAGGCAATGGCCTCAACCGCAGCCGCGCCGCCCAGCAGATGGCCGGTCATGGACTTGGTGGAGGATACCTTTACGTTGTAGGCCTCGTCGCCGAACGCCTTTTTGATGGCGATGGTTTCGTACTTTTCATTCAGCGGCGTGGAGGTGCCGTGCGCGTTGATATAATCAACGTCAGCCGGGGTCAGACCGGCATCCTCGATGGCGCCGCGGATGGCGTGCGCCGCTGCTTCGCCGTCCGGAGACGGGCTAGTGATGTGGTAAGCGTCGCCGGAGGCACCGTAGCCTGCCACCTCTGCCAGAATGGTCGCGCCGCGCTGCTGTGCGTGCGTCAGGCTCTCGAGTACGAGACAGCCTGCGCCTTCGCCCATGACAAAGCCGGAACGGCGTGCGTCAAACGGGATGGAAGCCGCCGTCGGGTCCTCGCCCATGTGAACCGCCTTCATGTTCTGGAAGCCTGCCATCGAGATCGGGATAATGCCGTTCTCGGTGCCGCCGCAGACAACAACGTCCTGATAGCCGTGGCGGATGGCGCGCATTGCCTCACCGATGGAGTGGTTGCCGGTCGCGCACGCGGAAACCGGGCAGAAATTCTCGCCCTTGAAGCCGAAGTGCATGGAGATATACGCCGCTGCGATGTTGGCGATCATCTCCGGGATAGCGAACGGCGAAACGCGGCCGGGACCCTTTTCGAGCAGCTTCGGGACCTCCTGCTCTGCAACGTGCAGACCGCCTACGCCCGAGCCAAAGATAACGCCCGTGCGATAGGGATCGAAATTGCCTTCCTTGAGGCCCGCCTGCTCGACAGCCTGAACCGCTGCCGCCATTGCGTAATGCACATTTGCGTCTGCGCGGCGCGCCTCACGCTTCTCCATATACTGGGTCGGGTCGAAGTCCTTGACCTCTGCACCCAGCTTTACCTTAAAATCGGATACATCAAACTTGGTGATGGGACCGATGCCGCACTTGCCGGTCTTGAGCGACTCCCAAAACGACGGCACATCGTTGCCGACCGGAGTGATGGCACCCATGCCGGTGATTACTACACGTTCCATATATTTGCTCCTTCATTCCAATATCACGCATTTATCTAATCGCAATTTTTATTCCACGCAGCAAAAAGGTATCACCGGATAATTCGGCAAGAGCAATTTGCGCAGGAATTTTGCGTTCTGATTAGGCGCGGGTTTGCAGCAATACTTTGTGTATTGCAAAAATCGCAGCAGTGCGGCCGGAGCCTGCACAAGAAACTGCGGCCGACATCAGAGCGGAAAATTACCGCAAAGTGCCGCAGGCGAATTGTCCGGTGATGCCTTAATAAAGTCCGCCGTCCGCGATGATCGTCTGGCCGGAAATATAGCTTGCAGCGTCGGAAGCCAGAAAGGCAACCACGCCTGCGATCTCCTCCGGCTTGCCGAAACGGCCGAGCGCGATCTGCTTCTTGGCGTTCTCGCGGATGTCCTCGGGCACCTTGTCGCTCATCTCGGTGGCGATCCAACCCGGAGCGACCGCGTTTACCGTAATGCCGCGCGCACCCAGCTCCTTGGCGGCGGTCTTGGTCATGCCGACCATACCCGCCTTGGCAGCGGTGTAGTTGATCTGGCCGTAGTTTCCGGTGAACGCCGAAACCGAGGTGATGTTGATAATACGGCCCTGCTTTGCACGCATCATCATCGCACCGCACAGGCTGAGCATGTTGAATGCGCCCTTGAGGTTGGTGCGGATAACGTCGTCGAACTGGTCCTCCTTCATGCGGACCATCAGACCGTCGCGGGTGATGCCCGCATTGTTGACGAGAACGAACGGTACGCCGATCTCTTCCTTAATTTCCTTGAGCGCGGTGCTGCAGGCGTCATAGTCCGCAACATCCCACTTCTTCACATAAGCGTTGACGCCGTGCGCGCGGCACTTCTCCGCCACAGCCTCAGCCTTTTCGACCGAGGACGCACAGTTGATGAGGACGTCGAAGCCGTCCTGCGCCAGCTTTTCCGCGATTGCCGCGCCAATGCCGCGGGAACCGCCGGTTACGATTGCTAAGCTCATTGTTTACTCCATTCTATAGGCAGGCAGGAGTGAGGAGTTTTTGTATCTCTTCACTCTCCGCTCTTATTCAAATCTCTTGTAAGCGTTCTTCAGAAGGTCCTCTGCCTGTGCAGTCATGCCCTTGAGGATCTCCTCGCACGGATGCAGCTCCTTGAGCATACCCGCAATCTGACCGGACATAAAGGTGCCCTCCTCATAGTTGCCGTCCTGCACGGCCTTGCGCAGCGAACCGGCGGTTGCCTTCTCAAGCTCCTCAAGGGAGGCATTGGTGTTCTGCTTCTCGAGCTCGAGACACTTGCGCGCCATCGGGGTCTTGAGCGAACGCACCGGATGACCGGACGGACGACCGGTAACAACGGTCGAAATGTCGGTCGCCTTGAGGACAAGCTCCTTGTACTTATCCGAGATATAACATTCGTTGGAGGCGAGGAACACGGTGCCGCACTGTACGCCTTCGGCGCCGAGCATCATGGCAGCTGCCATGCCGCGACCGTCTGCAATGCCGCCTGCGGCGATGACCGGAATGCTCAGTGCGTCTACGACCTGCGGAACGAGCGGCATGGTAGTCAGCTCACCGATGTGGCCGCCGCCTTCCATGCCCTCTGCGATAACCGCATCTGCACCTGCGCGCTCCATGCGCTTTGCCAGTGCAACCGAAGCAACGACCGGCATAACCTTAATGCCTGCGTTCTTCCAGTCCGCGATATACTTGCCCGGATTGCCTGCGCCGGTGGTCAGCACTTCGATCTTCTCATCGATGGCCAGCTGTGCCAGATCGTCCGCATTCGGGGAGAGCAACATGATGTTCATACCGAGCGGCTTGTCCGTGATGGCACGCGCCTTGTGGATCTCCTCACGGATGTAATCGACCGGAGCCGCGCCGCCCGCGATAATGCCCAGACCGCCTGCCTTGGAAACCGCAGCAGCCAGATGGTGCTCCGCGATCCACGCCATAGCGCCCTGCACGATCGGGTATTCGATACCGAGAAGTTCTGTGATCTTGGTTTTCATAGGTCATTCTCCCCTTTTATACAGGTAATTTCTTGTAATTCTAAATCTATCAAGTTATTATAGCATACTTTTCACGAAATGTAACCAAATGTTATTACACTGAATATCTGGTATCGTACATTTCTGTTGAATATTGTACTGTAATTACAATTTCAGCACAAAAGCACCATAAGTAAGTCCTCCGCCGAAGCCGGTGCAGACAATGGTCTGACCCTCGTGCAGCAGGCCGTTCTTACGCATTTCGTTCAGGCAGATCGGCACGCTTGCCGACGAGGTATTGCCGAAACGGTCCATATTGACGTAGATCTTCTCCTTCGGCAGATGGTATCTGCGTGCAATAACATCCAGAATACGCAGATTCGCCTGATGCGGCACCACCCAGTCGATTTCCTCTGCGGTGACGCCCGCCCGCTTGAGTGCGGTGTCGATCGCAAGCGGTACGGCTCTTGCGGTAAAGCGCACGACCGGTGCACCCTGCATTTTCAGGAAACGCGCCTTCGGGTCCACCGTGCGGTCACCGGAAAGCGGATCCTCGACCGGCAGGGCTTCCATGTGCAGGTACTCTGCGCCCGAGCCGTCTGCCGCGGTGAAGGTGGACAGGATACCCGTTGTTTCGTCCTCAGTCGCCTGATAAACGGCTGCAGCGGCACCGTCGCCGAACAGAATGCAGGTCGAGCGGTCGGTGTAGTCCACGATGCGCGAAAGCGTTTCCGCCGAGACAACCAGTACGGTCTTTGCCTTGCCGGATTTAATGTAACTGTCCGCAATGTCGGTCGCGGAGACAAAGCCGGTGCAGGCGTTGTTGATATCGAACGCGCCGACCTGACGCGCACCCAGCTTGTCCTGCAGGATAGACGCCGTATTCGGCGTGTTGGTATCCGGCGAGCAGGTGCTGACGAGAATGAGGTCCAGCTCCTCTGCGGTGATGCCTGCGTCCGCGAGTGCGTCCTGTGCGGCACCGAGCGCCAGCTCCCATGTATGTGTATTCTTTGCGATGCGGCGCTCGCGCACACCGGTGCGCTGCACGATCCACTCATCGTTGGTATCGACCATTTTTTCCAGCATGGCGTTGGTCAGGACAAAATCCGGAATGCAGGCGCCCGTGCCGATCAGTTTACTGTTGATGATTTCCACGCTCCTAAAAAGTCCAAATCGCTCTCCCAAAAAGCGTGGAAAAGCGACAATAGTTAGATTGACAAAGTATTCTCCGACTATTATAATAAAAGCACAGGAAAATGTCAAGGCGGCGCGGCATATTTCGCAACACTTCGCACAGAAATATGCGTTAACGTTCTATGCTGTCTAAATTTGATGATTATTTTGGAGGAACCAAACGTGAACTACGGTTTTGCATTTTTCCCGGGTCAGGGCGCACAGGCCCCCGGCATGGGCAAGGATCTTTATGAGAACTCGCAGGCTGCCAAGCTAGTTTTTGAGGAAGCAAGCGAAGGCGCCGGTCTGGATGTAGCCAAGCTGTGCTTTGAGAGCGACAAGGAAACGCTCTCCCGCACGGAGAACAGCCAGATCGCGATTTTCACCCATTCCATGGCAGCCTGGGCTGCACTGAAGGAAGCAGGCGTGGAATTCAAGGCAGCGGCAGGCTTCTCGCTCGGTGAATACACCGCACTGGCGGCTGCAGGCGTTGTTTCCCTCGCAGACGGCGTGAAGATCGTTTCCATGCGCGGCAAGCTGATGCAGCAGGCAGCGGACTCGATCGACGGCGGCATGGCGGCTATCCTCGGTCTGGAGGACAGCGTAATTGAAGAAGCCTGCGCGAAGGTGACCTCCGGCGTGGTCCGTCCGGTAAACTACAACTGCCCGGGTCAGCTGGTTATCGCAGGTGAAAAGGCGGCTCTCGCAGAGGCGATCGAGAACTGCAAGGCTGCCGGCGCACGCCGTGCGCTCCCGCTTGCGGTATCCGGTGCATTCCATACCCCGCTGATGGCAAAGGCTGCCGCAGAGCTGCGCGCTTACGTTGCGGACTTTACCTTCTCCGCACCGAAGATGGATATTTACTCCAACCTCGACGGCAAGGTTTACGACTGCTCCGACCTGCCGGCACATCTCGAGCAGCACATGATCTCTCCGGTTCGCTGGACGCAGCTGGTGAAGACCGGCATGGCTGCCGGTCTGACCTCGGCGTGCGAGATCGGTCCGGGCAAGACGCTGACCGGCTTTGCGGGCAAGATCAGCAAGGAGCTGACCTGCAAGACCGTGCAGGATATGGCGGGCGTACAGGCTGCAGCCGAATGATTTTCGCCCGAAAACGCATAGAGACAGTAAAAAGGCACCTCATCGAGGTGCCTTTTGTTATCCCAGAAAACCCAAATGCTCCAGCAGGATTTTGAGACCCATCAAAATCAGTACGATACCGCCGAACAACTCTGCGCGGGACTTGTACTTTGTGCCGAACACATGGCCGATCTTCACGCCGATGCACGACAGCACAAACGTGGTTGCACCGATGAACGACACCGCCGGAACGATATCGACCTGCAGGAACGCAAACGTCACACCGACCGCAAGCGCGTCAATGCTCGTGGCAACCGCAAGCGGCAGCATGGTCATAAAGCGGAACGAATCGCTGACGCTTTCGTCATCGTGCTCGCGCGACTCGCGCACCATGTTTGCGCCGATAAGCCCCAGCAGCACAAAGGCGATCCAGTGATCAATGCTCGTAATGAGCGACTGAAAGCGCACGCCGAGTGCAAAGCCGATGAGCGGCATTAAAAGCTGAAAGCCGCCGAAATACAGTCCGCAGATGACCGCGTGCTTAGCCTTGAGCGTGCGCACGCTCAGCCCCTTGCAGACAGACACCGCGAACGCATCCATCGACAGACCGACCGCGATCAAAAATAACTCCAGCAAACCCATTTTCTTGTCCTCCTCAGTCGTTTATCCGGCGGAAAACAGGCACAAAAAAAGACCCATCTGCCGCGTAGAACAGATAAGTCTCGTCATTTCATGCAAAACCAGAGGAGCGTCCTCCCCAGTATGTTGGCTCTGCCGCGCGGCGGAACAACCGCGCCGACTACTCCCTTATTGCGCTTTATGATAGCATATGCACACAAAAATGTCAATATGCGCACCGAATTGTTGCTCTTGGCAAACCGCGGCGCCCGCCGCTGAGGGCAAAAAGGGTAGACACCTACGGTTTCTACCCTCTTTGAACACCCGTTTCCCTTGGTAGCCTACCTTGGGTGGCTGTGGTAGACTGCGTAAGCGTAGAAAAAAAGAGAACGGCAGAGGATTTTTTCTTCCGCGTGGTATCCGCATATTCGCATTTCGGCTATGTTACTGCTACACATACCGGCTACTTTCCGCAGACGCGGCATAACAGTGCCGCGCAAATTTTTTACCCGTGCAGAGTATTCACATCCTGCGGTTGTAGCCGATTGGCACAGGAAAACGTGTTGTGCGGCACAGGTATGCCGCGCCTGCGTGGAGTAAATCGCCTGTGTAGCAGTACGGTAGCCGAAATGCGAATAGGTGTTATACAACGCGGAAGAAAAAATCCTCTGCCGTTCCCCTTTTTTCGCAGCGGTCTCCTCTCTACCGTTACCGCCGTGCCCTCAAAGGAAAGGCAGGAGTTCAAAGAGGAAGGGAAACC
>CEAZ01003515.1_pt1 | contig 19839 bp, 17 predicted proteins | sample 557361 | NCBI WGS metagenome assembly CEAZ01 (sample SAMEA3182074, study PRJEB8094) | gut metagenome | biome: human; feature: gut; material: Stool; isolation source: human stools | place: Canada | collected 2012-02-22 | reverse complement strand
TCAAGGGGAGCTGGCGCGCAGCGCCTGAGGGGATAAACGTCCTTTATTTCGCTCAATACTGCATCAGCGGAGCTGAGCCGTCATCCTCGCCCTTGGTGATCCTGCGTATCTCCGCCTCGTAGCTGTAAGTATCGCTGACATGGACGGTGAATTTATCGCCGACCTTTTTCCCCAGCACCTCTTTGCCGAACGGGGACTCCTTGCTGATAAGCCCGTGGAGCGGATCGCAGCGCACTGTCGTGACGACCTGGATGATCTGAGTGTCGTCGTCCTCCGGGATGTATATCTCCACCTTGTCGAACAGGCCGACCTCGTCGGAAGCGGAGCGGTCGTCTATCACCTTCGCGGACTTTATCATGCCCTCAAGGTACCTGATGCGGCTGCGGTTCTTATTCTGCGCCTGCTTTGCGGCCTTGTACTCGAAGTTTTCGCTCAGGTCGCCGAAGGCGCGGGTGCGCTTGACCTCCTCGATAAGCCCCGGCATAAGCTCAAGCCGGCGGTAGTCAAGCTCTTCCTTCATTTTTCGGATATCTTCTCTTGTAAGCTCGTCGTTCATTTTCCGCCTCACAGATCAATATTAATGGTGTTAAGGCCGTTTTTCTCGAACTCCGCCATGTATTCGTCCATGCGCGCCGTCAGCTCCGAGAAATCCTCCGGATCGGTATCGACCAGGTCGAGGTCGCGCCGCGCTAGCTCCTCGGCAAGAATGTTGAAAAACACGCCGTCCTCATAGTCGGCGATAGCCTCGTGTATGCCGCCGTCCTCATACGCCTGCGACGGGAAAATGTGCCCGTGCCAGCGCTGGATAAGAGCGCGCATACCGTGATCCGGGCAGAGCGAGAAGAGCTTTTCCTGAAGCTGGTCGTAGTCCTCAAAGCGGTCGTCCCCTCTGGTGGAGTTGAGTATCCAGTTGCCGATATACACCATGTCAAGCAGACGCCTGAATTCCTTTTCGCTTAGCTCTATGTTCAAAGTATCGCCTCCCGGCAGATAGTATTGGTGAGAAGCCTAATACCAGATTCTCACCCATGCTTATTATAGCAGAGGACATGGCTTAATTCCACAGGTAAACAATACAAATTTTTCTTGTAATACAGGTTCCTTTGGGTTATATTAAGAAGGCTGAAACAACTGATTGGAGTATTTGATGGATAACAGACCTGTCGGCATTTTCGACTCCGGCTTTGGCGGGCTTACCTCGCTGAAGGCGCTGAGAGAGATGATGCCCGATGAAAACATAATATACTTCGGCGATAACGGCCGCGCGCCCTACGGCGGACGCGGCGCGGAGCAGCTGAAGGCCATGGCGCGGCAGGACATTGAGTTTGTCTCAGGCCTCGGAGTCAAGGCCATCATCGTCGCCTGCGGGACGCTTTCAAGCGCTGCGGCGGACGTGCTCGATGAATGTCCACTGCCGCTCTCCGGTGTGCTGAATGCGAGCGTCAATGTCCTGCGGCAGCTCGGCGGTACTTCGCCTCTCGGAGTGATCGCGACCGAGGCGAGCATAAGAAGCGGCGCATTCAAGGCCGCGCTGCGCTCTGCCTTCCCGGAGCGTGAAATCGTCGACCTCGCCTGTCCGGAGTTCGTCCCGCTCATTGAAAGCGGCCGCATCTCCCCGGATGATCCGCTTCTCACCGCCGCGGTGGAGCGCGCTCTCGCTCCGCTCAAGGCGCGCCGTCCCGGCACGTTGCTGCTCGGCTGCACGCATTATGGGATAATCGGCGATGCAATAAGCGCATACCTCGGCAGTGATGTCAGGCTCGTCAGCGCCTCGGAGTGCTCGGCGATCGAGATGCGCGATCGGCTCGTTTCCACCGGTATGACCGGCGGCGAGGGCTGGACACGGTACCTGACCAGCGGAAGCGCGGAGGATTTCTCCAGAGTCGCCTCGGTCATCTTAGGCATGGATGATATTCGTGCCGAACACATCCCCCCAATGGAGGTCAAATACATATGATGAAAGACGTTGTGATATCCCTGCTCGGCACGCAGAACGCCGGCACGGACGAGGAAGATACCATCGAGTTTTCCACCGACGGGATGTATACCTACGACGGTGAAAACGCCTGCATCACCTATCTTGAAAGCGAAGTGACCGGGCTCACCGGTACGCGCACGAGCGTCATCGTCACCCCTGACAAAGTCGCTGTCGAACGCGACGGCTTCATCACGAGCCGGATGTTTTTCATGGAGGGCGAAAAAACCTCGTTCCTGTATGACACCCCCGCCGGTTCGGCGACAATGTCGGTGCGCGCAAGGAGCATCAAGAAGGACTTCAATGAAAACGGCGGCACTCTGGAGCTTGACTATGTGCTCGATCTGGAACACGCGGTCGTCAGCAGAAATAAGCTCCGTCTGGATATAAAGCAAATAGGGCAATGAAAAAGCACTGGGAAGTTATCCCAGTGCCTTTTTATTCAGCGCTCAAGACCTGCAAGCGCGTCCATTTTCTTCATAAACAGATGGTTGAACAGCGCGATGACGCGTCCCACGCCGAGCACCGCGAGCACCGTGCCGATGCCGATGCCGAGCACCTTGTGGCCGGCAGCCACGCATATGAGGGCGGTAAGGCAGACGTCGAAGAGGTCAAAGCAATTCTTCGTGATCCCGACCGGCTTGCGGGCAAAATCGGCAATGGCCTGAACGATTCCGTCTCCGGGGTTCGGGATGACGCGCATATTGAGGGACATCGCCGCGCCTATCCCGGTCAGGACGATGGCGGCGATGAGCACCGTAAGCTGCGGCAGAAAGCCATCAGGCTCCGGCAGCAGCGCCGAAAACAGGTTCATGAACCTTGTAAACACAAGGCTCAGCGGCAGCTGCAAAAGGTCTTTTCCAAGCGAGATCATCAAAGACCCCTCCGGTCTGCGGATAAGGTGCAGGATAATTTCGACCGCGACAAAGGCAGCATACAGTGCAAAGGTCGTGTTGCCGAAATTAAGATCATATATGACTGAAACGCTGTATGAAATGGAAATGATCGGCGACACGCCGAGGCCGGATTTTGTGTTAAGAACTATGCCGAGCGCCAGAATCAGCAGCCCGGCTATATAAAATGCTGCCTGGTATGTTGTACTTTTCTTCATGCTTTGTGTCTGATTCCTGTTATAATTTCAATATTCCGTCACTCTTTTTGAAGATCGCGCAGGACGGCTTCGGCGCAGCGCAGCCCGTCCACCGCGGCGGAGGCGATCCCCCCGGCATAGCCGGCTCCCTCCCCGCAGGGATAGAGACCGCGCAGGCTGCTTTGCAGAGTCTCATCGCGGAGGATACGCACAGGAGATGAGGAGCGCGTCTCGGGGCCGGTGAGTAAGGCGTCGGGCGCATCAAAGCCGCGGAGCTTTTTTCCAAGCTCCGGTATCGCGTTATGCAGCACGGAGCTTATCTTCTCCGGCAGCACTTCACGCAGGTCGCCCCATGTCACGCCCGGCTCATAGCTCGGCGTGACACCGCCCTGGCCGGTGCTTGGCCGGCCGGCCATGAAGTCGCCCACGAGCTGCGCGGGGGCGCGGTAGCTCCCGGCATAATTATAGGCGCGGCGCTCTATCTCGCGCTGCCAGTACATTCCGGCAAGGACGCCCTCGCCCGGAAAGTCCTCAGTGTGCAGCGTGACGAGCAGGGCGGAATTGGCATTCTCCCCGTCGCGCTTTGAATAGCTCATGCCGTTTGTGACGACTCCGCCGACCTCCGACGCCGCGGCAAAAACCTTACCGCCGGGGCACATACAGAAGGTGTAAGCGCTTGTGCCGTCAGGCAGATGGACATTGAGACTATAGTCCGCCGGGGGCAGCTTGCCGCGCTCACGCCCATACTGGGCAAGGTCGATATCGCTCTGCTTATGCTCGATGCGCACGCCCATTGAAAAGGGCTTGCGTTCCATGTCAAGGCCGAGGTCGCGCAGCATTTCAAAGCTGTCGCGCGCGGAATGGCCGATAGCGAGGATGAGCCGGGTGCAGGGGAGAGTGTAATTCCCCTCTGCCGTGTGTACAAGCGCATGGGTCAGGCGGCCATTTTCGGCCATAATACCGTCCAGCCGTGACCCAAATCGGACTTCACCGCCGAGGGAGATTATCTCACGCCGAAGGTTCTGCACAACGTCGATCAGAATATCAGTCCCGATATGGGGTTTTGCGTCATATGTGACATTATCCGGAGCACCGTGCGCGGTAAATTCCCTCAGCACCCAGAACATACGTTTATCATGGGTGCCGGTATTGAGCTTGCCGTCGGAAAATGTCCCGGCTCCCCCTTCGCCGAACTGGACATTCGACTCAGGGTCGAGTTCACCGCCTGCGCGGAAAGCATCGACGGCAGCTTTGCGGCTCAGCGCATCCTGACCGCGCTCAAGGACTATCGGCCTTGCCCCTGCGCGGGCAAGCACCAGCGCCGCGAACATCCCGGCGGGACCGAAGCCAACGACTACAGGACGGGACGCGGTTTCAACACGCGGGATATCATAGACCGGCTCGGCATAAGCGCAAACGTCCTTCCCGGCAAGACGGGCAAAGAGCTTATCCTCCCCGGCGCGGAGAGTTACAGCGGCGGAGCAGGTATAGTGAATGTCATTTTTCTTCCTCGCGTCGAGCGAACGCTTGACGACGCGGCACACCGCAATATCAGACGTGCTGACGCGGAGCTTTTTAGCGGCCTTGGCAGAGAGACGCGATAAGTCTTCCCCCGGCTCAAGGCGCAGATTGCGCACAAGTATCATAAGCCGAGCCTCCCGGCAAGCCGGCCGCTCGCCCATGCCCACTGGAGGTTATAGCCGCCGCAGTCGCCGTCGATATCCAGCAGCTCACCGCAGACGAAGAGGCCGGGCATGAACCAGCTCTCAAGCGTCTCAGGGTTGAAGCCGCCGGTACGGATGCCGCCGGCGGTGACCTGTGCGTTATCAAAGCCCTCGGTGCCGAGGAGCTTCAGCCGGAAGCCCTTGCAGGACTTTGTGAGAGCGGCAAGCTGACGGTCGGTGAGGGCCTTTATAGGCGCATTCGTGTCAAGCGCGGTATACTTGACGAGCATTTTCCCAAGGCGGTTATGGAGCATGCCGGCAAGGATATCAGCTGCGGCAAGCTCCGGGAGCTTTTCGCGGCGCCGGCGCAGCATGGCGGTAACGTCCTCGGCAGAATACTCCGCGAAGAAGTCGGCCTCGATGCTCAGTCCCTTGCCGCCGGTGGAGGCGGCGCGGGAAACGTCGAACGCAGCAGGGCCTGAGACGCCGTTATCGGTGAATTGCAGCTGGCCCCGGCTCTCGGCCAGCACTTCACTGCCTGAGAGCAGGCGCAGGCGGCAGTCGGCGCGCACACCCTTGAGGGCGCGCGGATATTCCGGCTCGGTGATGAGCTGGACAAGGCTGGGATAAAGCCCGGTGCGCTTATGGCCGAGCGGCTTCAAGAGCTCGTACCCGTCGGACACGCCGCCGAGCTTTGCCCCGGCAGCTCCGCCGCAGGCGACAATGAGCTTATCGCAATGGAGCGTCTCGCCATCGGTGACGACCGCCCAGCCGGTATCATCGCGGTATATTTCCTTGGCAGAAGTCGCCGATCTGAGCTCAACACCCGACTGCTCCAGCGCGAAGCGGAGCACATCGAGGACGGAATTGGCGGAGTTTGAAAGCGGGTAGACGCGCCCGCCGTACTCCTCGACCGTGACAAGACCGAGGGAGTGAAAATACTCCAGCGCCTTTTCCGGCGGGAACTTCTCAAGTGCTGGGACGGCGAAGGCGGGATTCTCCCCGTGGTAATTTTCGGGCGACGCGCCGGTATTGGTGAGGTTGCAGCGGCCGTTGCCGGTGGCAAGCAGCTTGCGCCCGATGCGCTGCTGGCGCTCAAGGACGATGACGCGGCGGCTCTTATCCTCCGCGGCGGTAAGCGCGGCGATGAGCCCGGAGGCTCCGCCGCCGATAACAATTACGGTTTCCATATATTCATTCTCCGTGAAGGATGTCATGCGCGACGGGGGTATAGAACAGGCGGCTGACCTCGGCGGGGTCTTTGGTCTGGCCAAGGATCCACATCATCTTTGCGTAGACGGCTTCGGTGGTCATGTCGTAGGCCTCAAGGACGAGGGGGTTACTCTTGAGACTGTGGCCGACGGAATAGACCGAGAGGTCGGAGCCCTCGTTCTGCACCTGAGTCGTCATGACGATGAACTTGCCCTCGGCGGTATGGCGCTCGACAAGCTCAAACAGGCGGCTGTCGTTATACGAGGGCAGGCCGCCGACACCGAAGCACTCGATGATGAGCGCGTCATTGCGGGTAAGGAGGAAGTCGAGCACCTCAGGATCGGTGCCGGGAACCATCTTCACAAGAGCGACATGCTCATCGAGCTTATCATAAAACAGCGGCGCGGGCAGAGTATCAGGAGCGATATAGCGCATCAAGCGGTGATCGTGCAGGATGGCAAGGTCGGGGTAATTGATGCTGGAGAACGCGGCAAAGCTCTTGGAGCAGGTCTTTCTCGCGCGGGTGCCGAGAATGACGCGGCCGCTGAACACGATATCGACCCCGGCAAGCTGGCCGGAGCAGGCGCAGACAAAGGCGTCAGTCAGGTTGAGCTTAGAGTCGGTAGAGTCATAGTTGATTGGCTTCTGCGCGCCGGTTATCATAATGGGCTTATCCGCGCCCTGAACGAGATAGCTCAGCGCGGCGGCGGTATAGGCCATGGTATCGGTGCCGTGGCTTATGACAAAGCCGTCATAGCGCGCGTAATTATCGCGCAGAGCCTGAGCGACGGCGATCCAGTGCGCAGGGGTGATATTGGTGCTGTCAAGGCTGAAGAGGGACTTGCAGTCGACACGGCAGAGCGAGCTTATCGCGGGGACATAGCGCAGCAGCTGCTCCGGGGTAAGCTCCGGGGTAAGGCCGTCGGGCGTCATTTCGGAGGCGATGGTGCCGCCGGTGCCGAGCATGAGGATGTTTTTCATATCGGGTGAGTCCTTGTTAAAATCGTTATAATAGATAATTATAACAAGTCAGGGGGAATTATTCAACGGTATTGCGTACTCTTTTAGTGTTCTTCTTGAAAACAGGAGCGGTGTTTAGTATAATATTTCCACAAATTCTTTTACTAGGGAGGCGGGCAATGGATATCTTTGACCTCATCGGCCCGATAATGGTTGGGCCGAGCAGCTCGCACACGGCGGGCGCGGTGCGCATCGGCTATGTGGCGAGGAAGCTCCTCGGAGAGGAGCCGAAGAGCGCAAGAATCACACTGCACGGCTCCTTCGCCGCGACCGGCCGAGGGCACGGCACGGATAAGGCAATAGTCGCAGGGCTGCTGGGGATGCTTCCGGACGACGAGCGCATACCGCGCAGCTTCGAGCTGGCATGGGAGCGGGGACTCGACTTCTCCTTCGAGCTGCGCCAGCTGCGCGCCGCGCATCCGAACACGGCAAAGCTCGACCTCACGGGCAAAAGCGGACGGCGGCTCAGCATGACGGGCGCATCCGTCGGCGGCGGTCGCATAGAGGTGCGCGAGCTTGACGGGATAGCGCTCTCGTTCTCGGCGGAGAAGCCGACGCTCATCATCCGCAACGAAGATCAGCCGGGGAGCATTTCGATAGTTTCGGCGGTGTTGGCAAACCTCGGTATAAACATTGCGACCTTTCACGTAAACCGCAGCTCACGCGGCGGGCAGGCGATAATGGTCATCGAATGCGACTCGCCAGTTTCGCAGAGCACGGTGAACACGATCGCCGCGATGCAGGGGATCATAAGTGCGGCGGCAGTCGACACGGACTGAGGAGGTTTGAGCGATGGCGGTATTTTTATCGGTAAAGGAGCTTCTCTCAGGCGCGGAGAGCGCGGGACTGGAGCTTTGGGAATACGTCCTGCGCGTGAGCGCGGACGAGACAGGGATAAGCACGGAGCACTCATGGGCGCAGATGGCCGCGCGGCTGGATGCGATGAAGAATGCCGACGCCTCATATGACGCCGGGATGCGCTCGCACAGCGGGCTCATCGGCGGGGACGGCGCAAAGATGGAAGCATACGCCGCAGGCGACGGCGGAATATGCGGGGAGTTCATCGACAGCATTCTTGCAGCAGCACTGCGCATGGGCGAATGCAACGCATGCATGCACTGCATTGTCGCCGCGCCGACGGCGGGTGCGTGCGGAGTCCTGCCGGCGGTGCTGCTGCCCTACGGCAGGCGCCATGAGCTTACCGACGACGCGCTTATAAAGGCTCTGTACGTCGCGTCCGGCTTCGGTGCGGTGATTGCGCAGCGCGCTTCGATATCCGGGGCGGAAGCGGGCTGTCAGGCGGAGATAGGCACGGCGGCGGCAATGGCCGCGGCAGCACTCGTATACCTCCACGGCGGCAGCTCCGTGCAGATGGCGAACGCCGCGGCGATGGCGCTCAAGAACATGATGGGGCTTGTGTGCGACCCTGTTGCGGGCCTGGTCGAAGTGCCGTGCATCAAGCGCAACGCGGCGGGCGCGATGAACGCGCTGTGCGCAGCGGAAATGGCGCTGGCGGGGATCGAATCGCGCATACCGCCGGACGAGGTGATAGACGCGATGGCGGCGATCGGCGCGGCACTCCCCTCCTCGCTGCGCGAAACGGGCATGGGCGGCATCGCCGCAAGCCCCACGGCGGTAAGGTTCAGAGAAGAGTTCTTCGGGCAGTGAGCGCGGGTGCAGAGACATTTGCTCCGACGGAGCGCAGGTATTCCAGACGGATCCGCGGAGAAAACAAGCACAGGAAAGCAATGTTTCCTGTGCTTGTTTGTTTTGTTTATGCCGCTTTTTCGATGGCGTCGAGGTCGGTCATGTCGTACAGCGCGGTCTGGCTGCTGGCAAAACGGTAATACGCAGCGAGAGCATAATAGCCCTGCGCTGTCGCGGTCGGGTCGAGTTTTCCGTCAGAGACGTGGCGGAAGCCGCCGCCGTCAACGTAGAAGCCGCACAGAGAATCCAGCACGCTCACACCGTTTTTGACAAAGCGTGCGTCATTATCCGGATCGATGCCGAGGGCGGTCAACGCGGTAATGACCTGAGCGGCAGACTCACTGTTGACGCTACCGTAGCTGTCATAACCGCCGGTGGTGTTCTGGAGCTTCGACAGGCAGGTCACGGCTTTATCGGCCGCTTCCTTGACCTTTGCGTCGGTCTTATAATACGCGGCGAGAGCCTGAAGCGCCATTGCGGTCATGTCCGGTTCGGCCTTGTCGCCGGAGTATGCCCAGCCGCCGTCCTTGAGCTGCTTGTCAAGAATGTACTTCACAAGCTCCTCACGGCTCGTCTGCTCGGCGTTCTTATCCGCGGCGGGTATATCATAACCGCGGCAGTCAAAGGCGAGCAGGGCATAGATCGCGCCGCTCAGCCCCTGCTGCGTGACATAGTCCATATCGCTCAGCGCATTCAGCAGGTCATGCCCGCCGACATTAGTCACGTCCTTGTCCAGCGCACTGAGCACGAGGACGAGCTTTGCGTTATCGGTGGCACGCTTTTCGTCGAGGCGGCCATTTTCATCGATGTTCCCGGAGACATATTTTTCGATAGCCTTGTAGTAGCCGTCGGAGACCTTGCGGCCGCTGCGCGCGAGACCGAGGATGTACCACTCGCTGCCGAAAGCATTCAGTTCATCGCCGGGGAGCTTCTCGATGTAGTCGCCGGTCGTCTTGTAGATATCGCCGAGCTTCTTTGCGGCTTCCTTGAGAATATCGGCATAAGCCTTCTCTGCCGCGAGCAGGGTGCTGTAATTCGTTACCAGCTTCTTCTCTTCATCTGTCAGGCTGTCATAAGCCTTGCGCGCGGCGGCGATATCGTCCCCGCTGCGTTTTGTGACGGTGCCGATGGCGTCGATGAGGTCAATGACATCGTCAGGGGTATATTCTCCGCTGTGGCCGAGCCTGGTGTAGTCATCGGTATAGAACATCTCGATGCTGTCGCCGTCGGAGACGAAGTACTGATTCATCGTGACGCTCGCGATACTGCCGTTGACAGAGTACATCCAGCCGGAATTGGGGCCGCGGTCCTTCTCCTTGAGAGTCCCGTTCGGGCCGGAGATGCCGCTGATGTATGTACCGCCGGAGGCGGAGTAGCCATGGCTTGCAAGCGCCTTATGCAGCACGTCGAGCGCGCTGCTGCCCTCTGGGAGCTTATCGAGCTTGCAGGAGAACCACTCGCTGCCGTTATCGCTGAGGGTGAAGTACGCCGTGTACAGATTCTCAATGGGCTTGTCGCTCGTGGGATCGGTGCCGGTCACCTGAAGCTGGATGGAGACGGGCTGATCCACGAGCTGGCTCAGGCGCTTGTCGTCCGGGTATTTCTTTGCAAGCTCCGCGAAGCGCTCACTTGAAAGCCAGCTCGTTATAGTGACGAGCTTATGCTCCTTATCGCGAGTGACGAGAAGATTCTCGTGCGTGATGACCTTGGGGTTGCTGGAGCGGAAGAGACGCCACTGCTCCGCGGCCTGCCAGCCGTCCATCTCACTCGGCGCGACGCCCTTGCCGGTCACGTCCTTGTAGTTATACACCCAGACGAGCTCGCCGCTGTCGTCGAGATAGGCCTCCTGGAAAGCGTGAAGGTCGGTCTGTATATCGTCGGGGCTGGTGTTGGCATTTCTTATGCCGTCAAAGTAGTGCGCCTTGACAAGCTCCATCAGCTCAAGCTCGCGGTCGATCTCCTCGTTGACGAGGGGCTGCACCGTCAGCTCGATATCGCGGGAGGCAAACTTGCCGGTGGCCTTTTCGGTTATCGTGACGGTCACGGTGACCTTGACGGGCTCCTCGCCGGGCATCGGGCGCAGAACCTCGACACGCGCGGCGTTGTTCACATCAAAGGGCTTGATGACATCGGGGTTGCTGCTCCTGATGGTGACGGGGTAATACTTGCCGTCGATCTTGAAATCGCGCGTCGTGGGGAACTTTATGCCGCTGGAGGTGACGTTCGCGGGATCGATCTTCTCACCGGTCACATCGTCGGTCAGGCCGGGATCCTTGAGACCCGCGTCAAGCTTTGCCTGCAGGATCTCGGTTATATCCTGCGCGTCGGGATCGCCCTTGACGCAGACGGTGAAGTCCTTCGTCACGGAAACGCTGTCGACGCTGTTGCACACAAACGTTGCGGTGAGCGCGACATCCTGATCAAGCTTATCGGGGATAACGGTAGTCCCGTATGGGGAATAATAGGAACCGCTCAGCGGAGAGCCGACCTTTATGACAGCGTCGTTTGCGGAGACCCAGGTCACCGTGCACCACGTCTCAAGAGTCGAGGGAGTGTAGCCGTCGCCGGAAGTCTTGCCTTCTTTGAATGGGTAGCGGGGAAGCTCCAGAGTGCCGGTCACTTCCGCCGGGAGCGTGAGCCTGTCGGCCACGGTATCCAGAGCTGCTTTGACCTTATTTTCATCCCACGGCACGTATGTGTATACGCTCTTCTCAGTGCTCTGACCGTCCACGGTCAGCACTACATCGATGTACATATAGCCGCCGCTGCCAGACATGCTGCTGCTGAAATAATAGCTTATCGTGCCGTCGGCCGCGATGGCGCAGGTATTATTGTAGTTCTGCACCGCGTCTTTCAGCGTAAGCTCGACACGGCTTTCGCCGATCAGCGCTTTGAGCATATCGAGGACGTTCGTGTCTGTGCCGAACTTGGGGTTGAGCGTGGCCGGGATCGCGGCCGCGGCTTTTTTCAGCGCGCCCTCGGCCTCAGAATAGACAGTAAGGGTATAGCTGCGGGTCTTGGTAACGCCGTTTACCGTCACGGCGGCGGCAACAGTTATTTTCTCCGTGCCGCTCTCCGGCTGGGAGACGATGCTGCCGCCGGAGAAAAGCTTGCTGTCACTGGTGTATTCCGCCGTCCAGCCCTCGCCGGACTCCGGGAGACCCAAGCTGCCCTTTTCATAAACGATGCGGTTCGCGGGCATGGCGGCTTCAATGGCCTTGAAAGCAAGGGTATAGTCGTCCTCGCGCCAGATGGCATAGAGGCAGAACACCTCGCCGTCTTTACCGCCGCTGCGGTTGAGTATGTCGCCGGTGACATACTTGACCTTGCCGTTGGCGATCTCACTCCAGCCGACGAACACATAGCCCTCGCGCGTATAGCCGCATTCGGGAATGATATAATCCACGCCGAACTCGGCGGAGCCGTCAGGCATTGAGCCGGTCACGCCGCTGTCGGCGTAGTTAGTTCTGAAACGGACGGTATACCGGCAGGCTCTCCATTTGGCGTAAAGCGTTATTTCTTCCGCACCGCTGAGATCGGTGGCCGGGGTGACCTTATCGGTAAGCCCGGCATCGGTGCACCAGCCGTCAAAGGTTTGGTTTTCCGGATAGCCCGAGGGGTCAGGGATAGGCAGCTTGCCATATATGTTCTCCGGCTTTGCGGAAATGGCGTCTATCGTACCGGTGTAGCCATTGCCATCAAAGCGGACGATAACGCCCTTTTCCCAGTGGGCATATATGGTAATGGAGCCGGTGAGAGCAGTGTCCGCGCTTATCTCATTGCCGCCCTCAGGCGCATCGTACCACCCAGCAAATTCGTACCCGAAGCGAGTCGGATCGGGCAGGGGAGACGAGACCGCCTCGCCGTTATCGTATATGTAGCCGTAGCCCTTGCCGACAACGCAGGTGCGCTCGTCCGTTGGAAGACCGTCATGGTTATAGTCGACCGTTACGGTGACGGGAGTGACCGTCTCGACCTCTTCCCAGATGGCGTACAGCTTCAGGGATTTTCTGCTGACTTTAAGGGTATCCCCGGCTTTGGCCGGAGCAGTAGAACCGGCGGTTCTTCCCCAACCGAGGAAGCGGTGACCTGCATACGTGAAAGCACACTCCGGGAGCACGATGGTACCGCCCATTTCAATACCGGTCATTTTCTCCATGCTGCCGGTGCCGCCGTTAGGATAGAAGGTGACTGTGCAAAGCACGGCCCGCACGGCAACGCCGTCATCCTCCGCGCTGCCTTCCGGTTCCTCTGAGGGCGCAGGGCTCTCGGAAGTCTCCGGTGCTGCGGTCGGCTTTGCGACAACAATGGGGCTCTTCGGCTCCGGTTCAGCCGAGGGTTCGGGCTCCTCTGCTGCCTCGGACGCCTCTGTGACCTCCGGCGCGGCCGTGGTTTCTTCCGTCTGTTCCTGTGCCGGGGCATCGCCGGTCTCGGCAAAGGCTGCGGCAGGCACAAGGCTCAGCAGCATTATAAGCGAAAGTATAAATGACAAAAATCTTTTCATAAATTCCTCCAATAAACTCGTATGGCTGCCATCGACCGGCACGAGCTTATTCGTAGGTGATGCTTCTGAACAGTTCGGAAGCGTCCGCGCACATCCAGTTCACTTCTAAAGTTCTCTCCTTCCGGTTTGATGCCGTCCCGGGAGCGCAAAATGCGGCCTCTTCACCGAAGAGACCGCAGCATGACAACAGGACACAGGTTTCCCTGTGCCAAAAAAATCAGCCTGCTCCTCCTCGGGACGGTTGAATTGCTTCCTTTACGGTAAGTCTTCTGACTTATGGATCATCCTCGGACGCGCCTTCCCGGAATCGCTCCCAGTGACATTCATGCGCCCTTGTCCCCAAATACAGCAGCGGGACTGCTCCGGATTCGCACCGGATTCCTTGTTAGGCCAGTCATTACAACCGGCGCCGCAAAGGATATTCAATTACGCAGAGATTATAACATGCCCGCAGCGGTCAGGCAAGCATGAAAAACGCAGGAACCACGAACATGATCCCTGCGTTTTGGTCTTGGTCTGTTACTGTACCTGCCCGGCTTTATCGACGCCGCGCAGAGTATTGACGGTCTTCGCGACGGTGGCCTGAGCTTCCTTATACTCGCGTATGCTGCGGCGCAGAAGCTCCTCCTCTTTGAGGCGCTGCGCCTCGCGGCGGGCGCGGTTTTCCTCGGACTTCGCCGGATCCTCGGCGATGCCGACGAGCAGGAGCACGTCGTTGTCCTCGACCTTTACAAAGCCCTCGTCGACAGCGACCTCGTGACGCGTGCCGTCAGGCGTTGTGAACTCCGCGATGCCCTGCGATACCGCGCCGAGCATATTGCAGTGATCCGCGAGGATGCCGGTCTTGCCGTCAAGCGTCGGAAAAACAAGGCTTTCGCACTCGCCGTCGAAGAACCTGCCCTCGGCGGAAATGACTCTCAGCTTAAAGGTGCTCATGTGCGCTCACTCCGCAGCTGTTCGGCGCGCTTCTTCACGTCGTCGATAGTTCCGGCGTTGAAGAACGCGGCCTCAGGGTATTCGTCCATACTGCCGGAGAGGATCTCCTTGAAGCCGCGCAGAGTCTCTCTCAGCGGAACATACGCGCCGGGCGTACCGGTGAACTTCTCGGCGACGAACATCGGCTGGGACAGGAAACGCTGGATGCGTCTTGCGCGCGCGACGGTCTTTTTATCCTCGTCGCTCAGCTCTTCCATACCGAGGATGGCGATGATATCCTGCAGCTCCTGATACTTCTGCAGCGTCTCCTGCACGCGGCGGGCGATGCTGTAGTGCTCCTCGCCGACGATGTCCGCCTCAAGGATACGCGAGGTGGAGGCAAGAGGATCGACCGCGGGGTAGATGCCCTGCTCGGATATCTTACGGCTGAGAACGGTGGTAGCGTCAAGGTGGGAGAAGGTCGTTGCCGGGGCGGGGTCGGTAAGGTCGTCCGCCGGGACGTAGACCGCCTGCACGGAGGTGACGGAACCGGACTTCGTGGAGGTGATGCGCTCCTGGAGAGAGCCCATTTCGTTTGCCAGAGTCGGCTGATAGCCGACGGCGGAGGGCATACGGCCAAGCAGAGTGGAAACCTCGCTGCCGGCCTGAACGAAACGGAAGATGTTATCGATGAAGAGAAGAACGTCCTTATGCTCGGTATCGCGGAAGTACTCTGCCATCGTAAGACCCGAGAGCGCGACGCGCATACGCACGCCGGGGGACTCGTTCATCTGGCCGAAGACCAGCGCCGTCTTATCAGAGACGCCGCTCTCCTGCATCTCTCGCCAGAGGTCGTTGCCCTCACGGCTGCGCTCACCGACGCCGGTGAAGATGGAATAGCCGCCGTGCTCCATGGCGACGTTGTGGATAAGCTCCTGGATAAGAACTGTTTTACCGACGCCTGCGCCGCCGAACAGACCGATCTTACCGCCCTTTGCGTAGGGCTCAAGAAGGTCGATGACCTTGATGCCGGTCTCAAGTATCTCGGCTGCGGGCTGCTGCTGGTCAAAGGACGGGGGACGGCGGTGGATGTTCCAGCGCTCCGCGTCCTGCGAGACTTCGCCCTTGCCGTCGATGGGACGGCCAAGAACGTCGAACATTCTGCCGAGCGTGACCTCGCCCACGGGCACCTGAATGCCGTGGCCGAGAGCTTCGACCTCAAGGCCGCGGGACAGACCGTCGCTGCCGGACATCATAATGCAGCGGACGGTGTCGCCGGTAAGGTGCTGCTCGACCTCCATGGTATAGGTGCGGCCCTCCGCGGTGAGGGTCAGGGCTTCGTTAATGGAGGGCAGTTCGCCCTCGGCGAACCGAACATCGACCACCGGCCCGGAGATCTCTGTAACAATGCCGTGCTTCATGACTGATCGGCCTCCCTGCTTTTCTTATTTTTCTGCGCACGGGCGCCGGCGGAGATCTCGGTGATCTCCTGCGTAATGGCGGCCTGACGCGCGCGGTTGAACTGCTTGGAAAGATCGCCCAGCAGTTCCTCCGCATTATCGTTGGCGGCGCTCATTGCCGCCATGCGCGCGCTCTGCTCGCTGCAGAAGCTGTCGACGAGCGCGCTGTAAATGTAGCCTGAAATGTAGTTGCGCACGAGCTTATCGAGCACGGCCTCCATGGTCGGGACGAACTCGAAGGTCGGCTCCGGCTGCTCCTCGCCGGACTTCACGGAGAAGCTCTGGCGGCGCAGGGGCAGAAGCTGCGTCTGGCGCACGACCTCGGCCATGCCCTTGGAGTCGGTATAGATGACGGAGAGCCGGTCGACCTCGCCGGAGGCGAAGCGGTCGAGCAGGTCGCGGGCGATCTGCTGCGCGCGGTAGGTGCTGGGGTTCTGCGCGGTGTAGCGGAAGGAGTCTGCCATGGGCAGCTTCTTCTGCGTGAACCAGCGGCGGCCATACTCACCGATAACGAAGAACTCCGTATCCGGGTGCTCCTCATATATCCGCTGCGCTTCCTTGAGGACATTGTGGTTATACGCACCGGCAAGCCCCTTATCCGCCGTGATGACAAGGCAGCCCAAGGTGCCTTCACCGTACCCATCATCGCCGTAAGCCATGAAGTACCGGCTGTCGATGGTCTCATCGACGGTGAAGACGCGCTTTATCTCATGGTTGAGTACGTCAAAGTACGGGCGAACCTCGTCAAGCTCGGCTCTGGCCTTACGCATCTTCGCCGAGGAAATGAGGTACATGGCGTGGGTGATCTTCTGCGTCTCCTGAACGCTGCTTATGCGTCTGCGGATCTCGCTTGTGCTGGCCATACGATCACCGCCCGCTGCCGGTCTCGGCGCTCAGAAAGTCCGCGAGGCTGCGCTTTGCCTGTTCGAGTATCGCCTTGCGGTTCTCGTCGGTCAGGACGCCGGTGCTGCCGATGTCCTGCATGAGGGCGGCGCGTGAAGCGGCAAAGTCGCTCAGCAGCTTTGCGTTGAACGCGCCGATCTTATCGACGGGGAGCTGCTGCTGGATATGGCCGAGCGCGGTGACGAGCAGGACGACCTGCTCCGCCTCGCTGTACGGGCGGCCGCGTCCCTGACGCAGGATGCGCATCAGGCTCTGGCCGTAGACCAGCTGCTGCTTGGTATCGTCGTCAAGGTCACTGGAGAACTGGGTGAAGACCTCCATCTCGCGGTACTGCGCAAGATCGAGACGCAGGGTGCCGACAGCCTTCTTCATGGCCTTGGTCTGCGCCGCGCCGCCGACACGGGACACGGAAAGACCGACGTTGACAGCCGGACGCTGACCGGCGAAGAAGAGGTTGCTTTCCAGATATATCTGGCCGTCGGTGATGGAGATGATATTCGTGGGGATATATGCGGAGACATCGCCGTCAAGAGTCTCGACTATGGGCAGGGCGGTCATGCTGCCGCCGCCGCGCTCGTCGCTGAGGTGAGCGGAGCGCTCAAGAAGACGGGAGTGCAGATAGAAAACGTCACCGGGGTAGGCTTCACGGCCGGGGGAGCGCTCGAGCAGAAGGCTCAGGGCACGGTAGGCGATGGCGTGCTTGCTCAGATCGTCATAGACGATGAGGACGTCGCGGCCCTTTTCCATGAAGTATTCGCCGAGGGCGCAGCCTGCGTAGGGGGCGATGTACTGCATGGAGGCAAAGTCGCTCGCACTGGCGCAGACGACGGTGGTGTATTCCAGCGCGCCGGCGGCACGTAGCATCTCAGTCAGCTGTGCGACGGAGCTTGCCTTCTGGCCGATGGCGACATAGATGCACACCACGTTCTTGCCCTTCTGGTTAAGAATGGTGTCGACAGCGATGGCGGTCTTGCCGGTCTGGCGGTCGCCGATGATAAGCTCACGCTGGCCGCGGCCGATCGGGAACATGGAGTCAATGGAGAGGATGCCCGTTTCCATAGGCTTATCGACCGGCTGACGGTCGATTATGCCGGGGGCGGGGTTCTCAATGGGACGGTAAGCGTCGGCGGTGATGGGGCCTTTGCCGTCTATCGGCGCGCCGAGCGCGTCGACGACACGGCCGAGGTACGCGTCGCCCGCGCCGATGCCGGCGGTCTTGCCGGTGCGGCGCACGGCGTCACCCGCGCGGACGGCTTCATAGTCGCCGAAGAGGATGCAGCCGATACGGTCTTCCTTAAGATCCTGCACCATGCCGCGGATGCCGCCCTCGAAGAGCAGTATCTCGCCGTAGGAGGCGTGCTCAAGGCCGCTGACATATGCGATACCGTCAGCCACGCGCAGGACTGTGCCGACCTCATAGGCCAGAACTTCCGGAACCCAGCTCTTGACGGTGTCGCGTATCAGAGGGATAACGTCCTGCCCGCCTGCGGATATCGAGGCGAGCTTTTCCTTGAGCTGATCGAGACGGCCGCCGGTCGTCCAGTCGATGACCTCGGTGCCAAGCTCGATGCGGAAGCCGCCGAGGATGCTCTTATCCTCACTCCAACTCAGCTCAACACTCTGCTGGTACTTCTTTTCAAGAAACGCGGTCAGCCGGCTGCGCTGCTCCTCGCTCGGAGGGCAGGCACTGCGCAGGACGGCCTGCAATTTCACATCGGGTGTGCTCATTACTTGCTCTCCCCTTCAACCGTCTTGAGGAAATCGTCATAGGCGGCGCTGGTGTGCTCGTTCACGAGCTTGTCCATAGCGGCCTCGGCAATGGCCACGGCCTCGCGGTTAGCGTCGTCAACGATCTTCTTGCGCTCACGCTCGCCCTCGGCGCGCGCGGCCTCGATGATCTTATCGGCCTCGGCCTTGGCGTTGGCGCGCTGGCGCTCGGCAAGCGCGGAGGCTTCCTTAGCGGCGCTCTCGCGCTGGGCGGTCAGCTCGTTATCAAGAGCGGAGACACGCTCGTCCGCGCTCCTGACCTTCTCCTCGGCTTCGCGCAGCTTGGCTGCGGCGTCATCGTCGATAGCCTGATAGTGCTGCTCACGCTTGGCCATGAAGTCCTTCACGGGCTTGAAGAGGAGCAGGTACAGGCCGCCGACAAGGATGGAGAAATTGAAAAAATGGAGCAGGATCTGCTGCCAATCTATGTTCAGAGGGATATTCATAACGTCCTCCGTTTATTAAAGCACAAAGATGATAAGGATAACTGCCAGCAGGGCGTAGATGATAGCGGTCTCGATAAAGACAAGGCCGAGCATCAGGGTAGTACGGATCTTGCCCTCGGCTTCGGGCTGGCGGGAAATGCCTTCTGCGGACTTTGCGACCGCAAGACCCATGCCTATTGCACCGGCACCGGCTGCAATGCCTATCGCAAGGCCTGCGCCGTTGGACTTGCCGACGACGATCTGAGCGTCGGCAGAAGAGGTATCGGCGGCTGCGGTATCGGCAGCGGCGGCGTCATTATCGGCGTATGCGCTGACAGGAGCGACAAGGATCATGCACAGCAGTGCGATCATAAGGGCTGCAAGGAACATTGCGGCGTTTCTTTTCTTGGTGATGGTCATTTCAGATTTCCTCCTAAATATTTCTCAGGTTTCTCAGGCTTTTGCGGGTTTTTCCTTTTTAGGCAGCGGAGCGTTCAGCTCGCCGTAGAACATTGTGGTAAGCAGAGTAAGTACGTATGCCTGGATGAGCGCGTGCAGCAGCGTGAACAGCACGCCGACCACGACCGGCAGGACATAGCTCATGGAGCTGTAATAATACACAAGCTCCGTCACGAGAAGGCCGCTCAGCAGCGCGCCGAAGAGACGGAAGCTCAGCGACAGCGGCAGAGAGAACTTCTTGAGGCCAAGGCCAATGCCCTTGACGCCGTTGCCGAGGATGCCGCCGGCGAAGATCACGAAATACGACAGGACGCCGAGCGAGATCGCCGCGTTGACATCGGACAGGGGAGCCGGCAGGGATATGGAGTGCCCCGCGGTAGTGAGGGTCTGGAAGCCGAACAGCTCAAATATCGTGCCGACGAAAATATACACGCCGGCGCCGAAAGCGTACACGCCGAGAAAGCTGTTGCGGCGGGGACTGTTGGTCTTTGCGAGGTTGTCAAAGGTCGACACCAGCAGTTCTATCGCAGACTGGAACTTGCCGGGAACCATCTTGAAGCGGGGGATGGCAAAAATGCGGATCAGCAGCGCCGCGAGCAGGAGGCAGCCCGAAACGACCATCGCGGAGATCATCGCCGGGGAAACGCTCATCAGCCCGAAGAAGCTGCATCTGTTCTCCTCATGGAGAACGGCGTCGCGCATCATTACCTTGACTGTCTCGCTCTTTTCCGGCGACGG
>CEAZ01039799.1_pt1 | contig 19916 bp, 18 predicted proteins | sample 557361 | NCBI WGS metagenome assembly CEAZ01 (sample SAMEA3182074, study PRJEB8094) | gut metagenome | biome: human; feature: gut; material: Stool; isolation source: human stools | place: Canada | collected 2012-02-22 | reverse complement strand
GGGCTGACGACCGGCGCCAGCTTATGCTTGCCGAACAGCATGCCCGAGAACAGAGCGCAAGTGTCCGCGCCCCAGGCAGCAAGCAGCGGCAGCAGCACGATGAACGAACCGTGGTGGTAGTGCATCTGGAAAATGCGCAGCAGGCTGAGCAGCAGGTACGGCACGGCAAGTCCGCCGAAAAATGCCCACGAGACCTGCGAAGCCTTCATGACGTCGTGATATTTCAGCTCAATTGCAAACGAACCGAACAGCAGCACCAGCACCAGTCCCTGCATCACGCTCTCGAGCCGCAGCGGCAGGATGCTGAAATGACCGACAGCCAGTCCCAGCGAGACGGCCATTGCGAGCAGCAGTTCCAAGTGGTTGCGCACCAGTTTTGTCGAGCCGAGCACCTCATAGGTGGCGAACACGCACAGCGCCGCCACGACAAGCTCCAGCACGATCGGCGGGAACACATACAGCGCCAGCAGCACAAAGGCAAAGCCGAACACGCCAAACAATACTCTTGCTTTCATACGTTTATCACCCTAATTGGATATTATACGCCGCCGAAACGACGGTTTCTGTTGTTAAAATTGTCGATTGCCGCATCCAGATCGGTGGTTTTGAAGTCCGGCCACAGCACATCGGTGAAGTAGTACTCCGAATAGGCGGACTGCCACAGCAGGAAGTTGGACGTGCGGATCTCGCCCGAAGGACGGATGATGAGGTCGGGATCGGGCATATGCGCGGTGTACAGGTTGGCGGTGATGGTATCCTCGGTGATATCCTCAGGTGCCAGCTCTCCGTTTTTCACCCGCTCCGCGATGGCGCGAACGGCGTTTTTGATCTCGTCACGGCCGCCGTAGTTGATGCACAGCGAAGCTGTTGCCGCGTCCGGACCAAGCTGATCGGCAATCTCGTCCACCTCCGCGATCTGCGCGCGGATATCCTCCGGCAGAACGGTCAGGTCGCCCAGCACGCGCACGGCTACGCCGCGCTCGAACATGGTTTCCGCCGCTTCCTTCAGATAGGAGCGGAACAGGTTCATCAGCGCATCGACTTCATCCTGCGGACGCTTCCAGTTTTCGGTAGAGAATGCATAGACCGTGAAATACTGCACGCCAATGTCCTTGCAGTAGGTGGCGATGGTGCGGAACGTCTCCGCGCCGACCTTGTGACCGGCCTTGCGCGGCAGACCGCGTTTCTTGGCCCAGCGGCCGTTGCCGTCCATGATTACCGCAATATGACGCGGCACCGGACGGTTTTCGGGCGCGTTATCCTTCTTTTTTCGTGTGAACAGACCCAACCTGTTTCCTCCCTGTTTGTCCCTCTTGCGGCAGGTTTTCCTGCCAATTTCATGCAAAAGGGCGACGAATCCGCCGCCCCCAATGTCGCTTCGCTCCTCGACCGAAAACACGTTTTCGGTCGATCGGAACGTACCGAGCATACGCTCGTATACGTCCTGCGAGCACATCTGCGCGCCGCTTTGCGGCACACAGCTATGCTCCCTTGTGTAAAAAGCGAGATACATGCTCCCGCTTTTTACGGATTTTCTGCGAAAATCCGATTTCATGCCGCTGCAGGCAGCGGACTTCCCCCTGGATTAAACTTCTGCGAGTTCCTTCGATTTCTTTGCTACCATAGCGTCAACTTCCTTGACGTACTTATCGGTCAGCTTCTGCATCTTGTCCTCGCCGTCGTGCAGCTCGTCCTCGGTGATCTCGCTCTTCTTCTGCGCTGCCTTGAACTTATCCAGTGCATCGCGACGGATGTTGCGGAGCGCAACCTTTGCCTCCTCACCGGTCTTGGAAACGCCCTTGATCAGCTCCTTGCGGCGCTCCTCGGTCAGCGGCGGGAAGTTCAGACGGATCTGCTTGCCATCGTTCTGCGGGTTGATGCCGAGGTCGGAGACCTGGATCGCCTTCTCGATGGCCTTGAGCACCGAGCCGTCCCACGGCTGGATGGCCAGCGTGCGCGGGTCGGGAGTAGAGATTGCCGCAACCTGATTCAGCGGGGTCGGTGCACCGTAATACTCAACGGTGATCTTATCGAGAACCGCCGGGTTTGCGCGGCCTGCGCGGACTGCTGCCAGCTCCTTGGAGAGCACGTCCAGCGTTTTCTGCATTTTTGCCTCGTGGGACTTGATCTGTTCCTTCATTATTTTACCTCCTCAACGATCGTGCCGATCTTTTCGCCGTTAACAGCGCGGTGAATATTTTCGGGGTCGGAAAGCGCGAATACCAGAATCGGGATATGGTTATCCATGGACAGCGAGGTCGCGGTGGAGTCCATAACGCCGAGGCCCTGATTGAGCACGTCCATGTAGCTCAGGTGGTCGTACTTCTTGGCATCCGGGTTGACAGCCGGGTCGGAATCGTACACGCCGTCTACGTTCTTGGCGAGCAGGATAACATCCGCGCCGATCTCTGCCGCACGCAGAACCGCTGCGGTGTCGGTCGAGAAGAACGGGCAGCCGGTGCCGCAGCCGAAGATAACGACACGGCCCTTTTCGAGGTGACGGGTCGCGCGGGAACGGATGTACGGCTCAGCGATCTTGTTCATCTCGATAGCGGTCTGTACGCGAACGTCCACGCCGCGCTGCTCCAGTGCATCCTGCAGAGCCAGTGCGTTGATGGTGGTTGCCAGCATGCCCATGTGGTCCGCGCGGGTGCGCTCCATCTTGCCGCCGCCGTCCTTTACGCCGCGCCAGAAGTTGCCGCCGCCGACAACAATGCCGATCTCGCAGCCCTCTTCGTTGCATTTTTTGATCACATCGCATACCGGACCGATAACATCAAAGTTCAGGCCGAAATGCTTATCGCCCGCAAGGGCTTCGCCGCTGATCTTGATCAGTACGCGCTTATATTTCTGTGCTTCCATGCTCCACACTCCTTATTCTATTCCTGTTTACTATTCTACCCTATTTTCGGAGAATTTGCAACGATTTATATAGTGTTATATAGCGGCAATTTCTATTGATAACAGGCAGATTGTAAATCAGGAATCAGGAGTCAGGAGTTAGGAATGAACGCGGCTTTCCGGCGGATGCGATGATGGTAAACTCTCGACAGGCGTATACCTGTGCGGGAACACATCGTACTCCCTCGCAACGCCGTATTAAGACAAAAAACCGCCTTAAAAGGCGGTTTTATTGACAGCTTTCGCTGCCGCATGTTATAATGCACGCAGGAACAGTTACATATTAGCGGTCAGACCCTCTTTTCCTTCCCGCAGTCTGCGGCAGGAAGGAGGTGCTCTCATGCAGAAAAAGTTGTTTCAGCTTTTTGTATGTACAGTGATTGTACTGTACATTTTCTGTATAATGGCGCGATGACCGCTCGGATTCGGCCCCGAACGGTCATCGACTAAAAATCGATATTCATTAAGGGTCTGACTGCTGTAACAGTTCCCTTGGGTACATTATACCCGCAGGCCCCGGTTTTGTCAAGCGACGAAACCGGGGTCTTTGTGTTCTCGAAAAACAAAAACCGAGGGCAAACGCCCTCGGTTTCGTGTTTTATCGCGCGATATGCGAAGAATTACTTCTTCAGAACAACCTCGCCGCCCAGACCGGTGTGTGCAGTGATGTACTCACGGCCCATCTTAGCGTACTCGAACGGATTAGCCTTAGCCGGATCCTGCTCAGCCTCTACCATGATCCAGCCAGTGTAGCCAGCCTTGTCAAGCAGATCGAATACAGCGTCGAACTCTACGCAGCCGTCCGGATCGCCCGGTACGGTGAATGCGCCTGCGCGAACTGCATCCAGGAAGGACCAGTGCTCAGCACGAGCCTTCTCAACCAGCGGCATACGCATGTTCTTCAGATGAACGTGGCCAACACGGTCAGCGAACTTCTCGAGCATCTTTACCGGATCCTCGCCAGCGAAAGTGAAGTGGCCGGTATCGAAGCACAGGAATACATACTTCGGATCGGTGTTCTCCATCAGGCGGGTAGTCTCCTCAACAGTCTGGCATACGGTGCCCATGTGATGATGGAAGCAGGTGCGGATGCCGTACTTCTCCATGGACAGCTTGCCCAGCTTGTTCAGGCCGGTGGTGAAGCGATCCCACTCCTCGTCGGTCAGAACGCGCTTCTTGTCGTCCAGAACCGGGGTGTCCAGCTGGCCCTGGATAGAACCGGACTGCTCAGATACGTTGATTGCAGTAGCGCCAACGTAGGACAGGTAATCCAGCTCCTTGATGAACTCAGCCTCTACCTCTTCATACGGCTTGTCAACCAGGAAAGAGGAGAACCACTTGGAAGCGATGGTCATGTTGCGAACGTCCAGCATGTGCTTGAGGACGGTCTTGTCCTCCGGGTACTTGTGGCCTACTTCGCAGCCGTCAAAACCAGCGAGCTTCATCTCAGAGATGCACTGCTGGAAGGTGTTCTCGTCGCCGAGATCCCACATATCATCATTGGACCAGCCGATCGGGCAGATACCCAGTCTTACTTTCTTCGGATCTAACATTGTTATTCCCTCCATAATCTTCTCTCTGCGTCTGCACAGAACAAACACATTTCGATATTCTTATTTTACCCTTATGCACTGTAAATGTCAAACGCATTTTTTCACAAAGCATCCTTGTGCAATTTGCTGTTTTTGCCAATCCGCGAACTTGTGCGTGTGCGTGCACGCACTTTTTGTGCAAAAACCGTGCGAGATTGCTCCCGCACGGCTGATTTTGGCTTATTTGTAACTTTTCGTCTGTTCAGCTCGACGATGCTCAAGGAGCGCGAAAACTGCTCCTTAAATGCGGGCCACGCCGGAATCGCGGGCGGCCTGTGCAACGGCATCGGCTACCGAACGGATGACCTTTTTGTCGAACGCCATCGGCATGATATACTCCGCGTTCAGCTCCTCATCGGAAACGCAGGCCGCGATCGCCTTAGCCGCTGCCAGCTTCATCTCCTCGTTGATGTCGCTTGCGCGAACATCGAGTGCGCCGCGGAAAATGCCCGGGAACGCAAGCACGTTGTTGATCTGGTTCGGGTAGTCCGAACGGCCGGTGCCGACAACGGCTGCGCCACCCTTCTTGGCATCCTCCGGCCAGATTTCGGGCACCGGATTTGCCATAGCGAATACCATCGGGTCCTTTGCCATGGTGGAGACCATCTCGGCAGTAAGCACCTGCGGAGCGGACATGCCGAAGAATACATCCGCACCCTTGACAGCATCGGCCAGCGTGCCGGTCATGTGCTCACGGTTGGTGACCTTGGCCATCTCCTGCTGTGCCGGATTCAGGCGCTCGTCCCCCTCGCAGACGATGCCGAAGCGCTCAACCATCGTAATGTGCTTGACGCCGAGGAACATCAGGAACTTGGTAACGGCGATAGCAGCCGCGCCGCAACCGTTTACGACCATCTTGATCTCATCCACCTTGCGGCCGGTCAGACGGCAGGCGTTGAGCAGAGCCGCACCGCAGCAGACAGCGGTGCCGTGCTGATCGTCGTGGAAGACCGGAATATCGCAGACCTCCTTGAGTCGGCGCTCGATCTCAAAGCAGCGCGGAGCCGCGATATCCTCGAGGTTGATGCCGCCGAACGAGCCGGAGATCAGCTGAATGGTGCGTACGATCTCGTCCACATCCTTGGAGGCCACACAGAGCGGGAACGCGTCCACGTCAGCGAACGCCTTGAACAGCGCGCACTTGCCCTCCATAACCGGCATGCCGGCAATCGGACCGATATCGCCCAGACCGAGCACCGCGGTGCCGTCCGTGATGACCGCAACCAGATTGTGGCGGCGCGTATAGGTGTAGCTGAGAGACGGATCGTCCTTGATCTTGAGGCACGGCTCGGCAACACCCGGCGTGTACGCGATCGACAGATCGTCCTTGCTGTTTACCTCACAGCGGGCCACGACCTCAATCTTGCCGCCCCATTTTTCGTGTGCCTGCAGTGCGCGTTCCTTAACGTCCATGTTCTGTTCCTCCGTTATCGTTCTTGTTCCGTTCGACGGAAAGAGTTTTCTATCTTACCTTATTATACAGAGTAGAAATGCGTTCGTAAAGGGGTAGTTTGTACAAAGAGCGGGAAGCAATTGAGAATGGAGAATGGAAGATGGAGAATGAACGTAATGATTCATCGTGTTTCTCCGTTTGTCATATTATCATAAAGGTACACCTTGTCGCACCCTACGATTTAGATTTTATGTGTAATGTAACAACATGAAGAATGTTAAACTTCTCATGCTCTTCACTCTACTTGCAGCATTGTTTCGCCACCAGCTTCGGCAAGAGGAACATGGCCGCGCAACCGGAGAACACCGCCGACACGACATCGGACAGCGGCTCAGAAAACATAACGGCTGTTGCTCCGAAAATCGGCGGCAGGACGAACACGCTGACGAGGAAAATACCCTTGCGGAGCATGGAAAACGTCAGTCCCCATTTGACAAGGCCCATGCCGGTCATGCCATCCACGAACGGGTACTGGATGGTCAGTCCGAGCACGCCGAGCGAGTAGGTGCGGATCATATACGCCGCCATATCAATATACGCCGGGTCTTTGGTGAAGATTTTGACAAAAGCGCCCGAGACCGTCTGCGCGAGCAGAAACATGATACCGCAGAACACGAGGCACAGCAGCACAATGCACCGAAACGCCTTCATGACGCGTTTTTCGTCGCACGCGCCGTAGTTATAGCCGAGAATGGACTGCGTGCCCGCCGTAATTCCGCCGAGCGGCATGGTTATGACGAGCATAAAGCTCTGCATGATGGCGGCACACGCGATGAGCATATCGCTGTCTGCGCCGCCGTATTTGCGCAGCATGACGTTGATGGAGATGAGCAGCACGTTATCGAGCGCGATGATGAGCGCAGGCGACAGACCGACCTGCACGATACGGCGCATCCAGCCGAAATTGACCGGCTGACGGGTAATACGGACGGCGGCTCTGTCACTCATCAGAAAACGCAGGATATACACCGTCGAGCACGCCTGCGACAGCACGGTCGCAAGAGCGGCTCCGCGCACGCCCATGTGCAGCGCAAAAATGAACACTGGGTCAAGTGCGATATTTACGGCCGCTCCGAGCATAACCGACCGCATTGCGGTACCCGAAAATCCCTGACTCATTGTAATTTGATTGAGTCCGTAGCTCAGTAATGCGAACACCGTGCCGGAAACATAGGTCGTAAAGTACGCCTGCGCGTAGTCCCACAGGAGCTCGCTGCAGCCGAACGTGAACAGGATCTGCCGCTTGAAAATAAGCAGCGGCACGGTCGCCAGCACGCTCAGCGCCAGCAAAAGGTAGAAGCTGTTCGTGATGATCTGACGGGCGCCGTCCATGTCGCGCCGCCCCATGCGGATGCTCATCAGCGGCCCGCCGCCGAAGCCGATGAGCGCACCGATGGCGGTAATCATGGTCACCACAGGCGCGCACACGCCGACACCGGCCAGTGCCGCATCGCCCGCGCCTGCAATGTGGCCGACGTACATGCGATCGACCACGCTGTATAGAATATTGACAAACTGTGCCAGCATGGCCGGTATGGCAAGCTGCAGAACCAGCTTGCCGACCGGCGCTGTACCCAGCGGGCTGTCTGTTTGGGCCATGGTTCTCTCCCCTTTCTGCTCCCTCTATTATAGTGAAATTCGCGGTTGGCGTAAAGAGAAAAATGCCCTGACGAGAGGTCAGGGCATTCATTTTATAGAGTATCGTTCTTTACAAATTTCACAGTATATGCCTCCGCATAGCTGCTGTATTTGACCGCCGAACTGTTTTCCGGGTCAGCGAACGCGTCAATCGCCACCAGAATCTGTGTTCCGTCTGTACGGAATGTGCGTACAAGCAGCGGAATCTCTACATCGAGCGCCAGATCGTCAATCTTTTCCTCCTGCATGGCCACCGCCGAGGTCAGCCACTCCGTCGGCAGACCGCTCAGCGCAGGAGATTCCGTAAACTGTATAGAATTTCCCGATTCCGGTGTCTGCGCATCAATGATAACGATATATTCCGCATTGAGTGCATCACTCTCCGGCTGAAACCGAATCGTTCCCTCGTTTTCTTCGACTTTATCCAAATTAACGGTAAACGTCCCGCCCTCGTTCTCCCATGCGCTGCCGTCCCAGATGTAACGCCGGAACTCCATTCCGTTTACATCCGCATGATTGCCGGCGAAATCGTACTTCACCGCCATATCCATCTGCGGTCCATCGGTTTTCCGCTCCACCGGCGTGATGGAAATCGTATTATCCGCCGGCTGTGTCTCTGCCTGTCCGCACCCGCTCAAAATCCCCACAAGAGCCAGTGCCAGTCCTGCTGCGTATCGTTTTTTCATGTGGTACACCTCCGTTTCAGCATTTACATTTCATAGCAGAAAATTACAGTGTACGCTTCCGCATACACACTTTTCTGTACGGCTTTGCTGTTTTCCGGTTCCGAAAACGCATCAATAGATACCGGAATGATCGTACCGTCCGTGCGGAACACACGCACGAGCAACGGAATTTCCGTGTCGACTGCCAAGCCATTGACAGGTTCCTCCCATGCAGCAACAGTTGCCGTCAATCCCTCCATCGGCAGACTGTTTCTCTCGGGCGAATCCATAACCTGTGCATATCCGCCAAGCTGTGGCGAATCCATTCCAATCTTATAGTTCGCATTCGCCGCATCGCCGTCACGCTCGAATTTGATCGTGCCCTTGCCGCTGCCCAACGCCACCGAACGAAAACCAAACGTGGCATCCTCGTCTTTCTGCCATGCGGTGCCGTCCCATATATAACAGCCAAACAATACGCCCTCGGCTTCGCTCCTGTGGCCGGAAAAATTATACTCAATCAGTCTGCCGCTCTGGTCTGCGGTCGTTTCCTTCACCGGTGTAAGACTGATTGTGTTGTTTGCCGCCTGTGTTTGCCCGTACCAACTCAAAATCCCCACAAGAGCCAGCGCAAGTCCTGCTATGTACCGTTTTTTCATATTGTGCTTACGCAGTACACCTCCTCCTTTTATTAGTGTAGCAGATTTGGGTGATATTGTCTATTTCCAGACCATGCAAAATCTGCGTTTGCTTCTGTGCAATGTAACAACAAAAAAGCGTTCCGACATACGTCGGAACGCTTTTCGATGCAATTTTACTTCGCGTATCTGCGAGGAAGATTAGCCGTTCTTGCGAGCGATAGCCTTCTTAGCAGCCTCTACGATGTGAGCAGCGGTCAGACCGTACTCCTCGCGCAGGAAGGACTCAGCGCCTACCTGGCCGAAGCGATCCTCAACGCCTACCATCTCCATCGGAACCGGGTTGTTCTTGATAACAACGTTAGCAACAGCAGAACCCAGACCAACCTTTACCTGATGGTTCTCAGCGGTTACGATAGCGCCGCACTCAGCAGCGGAATCGAGGATGAGCTGCTCGTCGAGCGGCTTCCAGGTGAACATATCGATAACCTTGGCAGAGATACCCTCAGCAGCCAGCTGCTCCTGAGCCTTCAGAGCCTCGTCTACCATGATGCCGGAAGCGATGATAGCTACGTCCTTGCCTTCCTTCAGGGTAACGCCCTTGCCGATCTCGAAGTCAGAGCCATCGCCGTAAACGGTGGTGAAGCCCTTACGGATCATACGCATGTAGGAGAACTTGCCGGATGCTGCCAGCTTCTTGGTCAGGCAGTTGATCTGAGCGAAGTCAACCGGGTCGATAACAACTGCTTCCGGTACGGACATGTACAGAGCGCAGTCCTCGAACGGCATGTGGGTACCGCCGTTGTATGCAGCGCATACGCCGGGGTCGGAACCGATAACGTGTACCGGCAGCTTAGCGTAAGCTGCGGACATGAATGCCTGGTCAAATGCACGGCGGGAAGCGAAGCAGCCGAAGGAGTGCATGAATACGGTGCGGCCGGTAGCAGCCAGACCTGCAGCAACGCCCATAGCGTTAGCCTCTGCGATACCTGCGTTTACGGTCTGCTCCGGGAAAGCCTTAGCCAGCTTGCCGGTATTGATGCAGTTCTCGAGGTCGCAGTCAACATGCATAACCTTGCTGTCCTTCTCCATCAGGTCCAGCATAGCGGTAACGTAACCGTCACGGTTGTTACGAGAATCCTTCTCGTGCTTGCCAATCAAAGTAAAGCTCATGTTCAATACCCTCCCTTACTGTGCCTTGATCTCAGCGAGCTTCTTCTCAGCAGCAGCAATGGCTTCATCCCACTGCTCCTTAGTCGGCTGAGAGGAGTGCGCGCCAGTGCCTTCAGCAAAGGTGGCGCCCAGGCCCTTAACGGTGTTCAGGACGATGCAAGTCGGTACGCCCTTGGTGTCGTAAGCGAGCTGAACAGCGTCGTAGATCTGCTCTACGTCATTGCCGTCCTGCAGCTCGATAACGTTCCAGCCAAATGCTGCGAACTTAGCACCAATGCCCTTGCCGTGGCTCATAACCTTGTCAACAGCACCGTCGAGCTGGTACTTGTTGTCGTCTACGAAGCAAACGAGGTTGTCCAGCTTGTAGTGAGCTGCGAACTGAGCAGCCTCCCAAACCTGGCCCTCATCGCACTCGCCATCGCCAACGAATACGAATACGTGGCTGTCGCGGCCGTCGAGCTTGTTGCCCAGAGCAGCACCGGTAGCGGTGGACATGCCCTGACCGAGAGAACCGGTCGTCAGGTCAACACCGGGGGTCTTGGTACGGTCGGTATGGGACGGGAAGTTGGTGTGCGGCTGATTGAGGGTATAAGCGTCCTCAACCGGGTAGAAACCCTTCAGACCGAGGGTAGCGTACATAGCCGGACCAGCGTGGCCCTTGGACAGTACGCACCAGTCACGATCTTCCCAATGCGGGTTCTTCGGATCAACCTTCATTACTTCGCCGTACAGAACTGCCAGCGCATCAATAACGGACATTGCACCCGGAACGTGGCCGAAGCCAAGCGAACCGACGGTCTTCAGGGTCTCCACACGGATTTCCTGAGCAAATACACGAAGCTCCTGCATCTTTTCTGCTTTCTGCATTGCATACACCTGCCTAATTCAAAATATAATTTTCTCTCCGCGGAACAGGTTCCAGCGTACAGCGGCACAATGCCACTGTTTTACGAATACAAGTGTATCACCAAACCGCCGAAATTTCAACCGAAATTCCTGCATTTGTTCGCAAAATTCCAATTTCATTCAAACGCCTTATAAAAAATATCCAATTTATTTCGAGTAAAATTAGGTAATTTGTTGGTTATCTGCTGGTTATATGTATTTATTTTGTTGGTAAACCTCTTGCAAACGGTGAAAAATATATTTTCAAAAGGGGTATCCCGCCCTGTTTCCGCCGTTTATCTGCGTATCTCTTCCCCCGAAGACGGGTTGCCGCTCCTCTCCCCGCTCACTGCCAGAAATTATTTTCGAAAGGCGGTTTTACGGATTTCGCTTACTTTTCATCGTCCTTCACCGAGGGTTTTCATGTATTTTCGACCTTTTTCGCCAAATCCATGCCGTTTTACCATTCTTCGGAGCGGTGGACATCTGGTTACAAATTTGATAAACTAAAGAAAACATTGTGGATACATTCGGATACTACTGGGCGGATATATTATATAGTGGGAGCTGTGAATATGAAAGTCAGCCGTCTCAATTCGATAGAGCAATATGTCATCTCGCGCGAGACCGTCAGCATTGACGAGCTGTGCGAGGTTTTTGGCGTGTCCAAGAATACCATCCGCCGCGACCTGAACGAGCTTGAGCAGCGCGGCCACATCACCAAGGTATACGGCGGCGTGACCGCTACGGTTCCCTCGGGTGCCGTGCCGACGCCCATCCGTTCGGGTCTTAACCAGATCGACAAGTCTCTCATCGGCCGTCTGGCCGCCGAGGAGGTCGCGGACGGTGATACCATTTTTATCGACTCCGGCACGACCACCCTGTGTCTGCTGCGGTTTCTCGTGGCAAAAAAGCGGATTACGATTATTACCCACTCGCTCGGTGCGCTGAGCGAGGCCTCCAAGTACGATAACCTCAATATTATCTCGCTCGGCGGCATTTACAGCCCGACTACGGATTCGTTTGTCGGTCTGTCCGCGATCGAAGCGCTGTCCTCCATGCGTATTAACAAGGCGTTCATGGGCGCGACCGGCGTGTCGCTGACCGCAGGCATGACCAACACCACCTTCCTCGAAGCCGAGATCAAGCGTGCCGTTGTCCACCGCGCGGATAACATCTACGGCATGGTCGATTCGTCCAAGATCGGCAAGGAAGCGATCGTCACATTCTGCCACCTCAAGGACCTGACCGCCTTCATCACCGACTGCGAACCGCCGAAGGAGTACGTTGATCTGTGCAATGCAGAAAACGTAAAGCTGAGATATGAGTAACATAAAGGGAGCAAATCACACGATTTGCTCCCTTTTATTTATTCAGGAACCAGACACCGGCATTGAGATACGCCGCGTATATCAGCCAGGCCAAGTACGGCACAAGAAGCCATCCCGCCTGCTTGTCAATACGGTAAAACGCCCTTGCGGTGACAAGTACAAGCGCCAGCAGCAGAATCAGCCACCAGAACGCCGTTCCGTACAGTCCAACGCGAAAAAACAGCAGCGGCCACACGAAATTCACCGCAAGCTGCGTGTAATACAGCGCAAGCGCGTTGCTTCGCTCCGGCGAGCCGGACTGCCGCACGCGCAGACTCGCCCAGCCCATGAGCACATAGAGAATCGTCCACGCAATGGGGAATATCCATGCCGGCGGTGCAAACGGCGGCTGCACCAGCGCCGCATACTGCGACATACTGCCCATCGTCAGCCATGCCGCAAGTCCGCCGACCGCCAGAGGCAGTGCGAAGCTGAAAATCTTCATTTTCCGTCCCTCCCGTTCCTATTTATATGGAGCGAGAGGGATTTTATGCATTTACAGCTCTCTTTTCCGGTAAATGCCCACACCGATGCGCCAGCATACCGCGTACACGATGGCCCCGACAATCACCAGTCCGCCGAAGAACGCCGAAAGCTGTCCGACCGGCCAGCTGTCCATGCCGCGACCGCCTGTACGAGCTTGCCAAACGCCGGATGCTTTTTGACAACGGTCAGCAGGATGATCGGCACCCACACCACGCCAATGAGTAAATACCGACCGCGCTCCGGGCCGAACCGTAAAACGAGTACAAATTCAATACCCATCAGCGTCAGGCCGACCGCCTCACAGGCCAGCATGCCCATCATATCCTCCGCCATTGCATCACCGCCGAAGGCATTCATGCCCGCAATACATATCATGCCCAGCGCCGCAACCGTCAGATTGACCAGCAGGCTGATTGCAAATTTGCTGCTCACCACATCGCGCCGAGAAACAGGAAGCGACAGACTCAGCTTATCCCATCCGTAGGCATAATCGCTGCTCATGAGCGTTGCGGGCACCATAAGCGACAGCATGCACAGCATAGCCGGGAGGAACGATAGTCCGTTTCCCGTGGTCACCGAGGCCAGCACCATAACGACTACCACTACCAGCAGCGCCTTCATCGACCGGCGCAGATTCATCCAGTCCGCATACAGCATTGCTTTCATCTTGCGTCCTCCCCTCTCGTCAGGAACAGCATGATCTGTTCGATGTTGACCGGCTCGACCGACCAGTTTGCCGGTACGCCATCGCGTCTTACCAAGGCCTCACAGCCGAATGCACCCACGCGCTTTGCCCGCACGGCAGACGGGTCGAGGGCGTCCAGCTGATCGGCGGTGCAGCGCAGTATACCGCAGGTGTCGAGCAGTTCATCTCTCGGCTCGCTCAGCAGCACCTCGCCCTTGTGAATAAAGGTGATCTCGTCCGCGATTTTGTCCAGATCGCTCGTGATGTGGCTGGACAGCAGGATCGCGTGATTTTCGTCCTGCATGAAGTCGTACAGCAGATCGAGCACCTCATCCCGCACGACCGGGTCAAGGCCGCTCGTCGGCTCGTCAAGCAGCAGCAGCTCCGCGTCATGCGACAGCGCCGCCGCGATATTCAGCTTGGTTTTCATGCCCTTGGAGTAGTCCCTGATGGCCTTTTCTCGGTCAATGCCGAATTTTTCGATGTACGACGCAAACTGCTCCGCGTTCCAGTTTTTGTACGCTCTGCCGAGGAGCGTGCTCACCTGTGCGGCGCTCATCGCGCTCGGGAAACCGCCATTCTCGAGCACCACGCCGATCTTCTCACGGACGGACGGATTCGAGCCGTGTTCCCCCAGCACGGTAATCTCGCCACTGTCCGGCCGGATGAGGTCGAGCACCGCCTTGATGGTCGTTGTCTTTCCGGCACCGTTTTCTCCTATTAAACCCATTACCGTGCCTCTCGTCAGGGTAAATCCCACATTGCGGAGCGCAAAGCCGCCGTATTTCTTGCAGACGCCGTGCAGCTCCAGTGCATTCTCTCTCATAATCCTTCCTCCTCAAACAGTGTCCGTGCCAGCTCTGCGAACTCGTCCGCAGACAGTCCGGCCAGTCTTGCCGCCTGCACAGCGTCCGTCAGATGGCCTTCCACCGTGCGAAGCTGCGCTTCCCGCAGACGTTCGCTGCTGACCGGTGCAACAAAGCTGCCGCGTCCGGTCTGGCTGGTGATAAGGCCCTCGCGCTCAAGCTCCTCATACGCACGCTTGGTCGTGATAACGCTGATGCGCAGCTCCTTCGCCAGCAGGCGCATAGACGGCAGCGCCTCCCCCGGCTGCAGCTCTCCGCCGAGGATTTTCGCCTTGATCTGACGTGTGATCTGCTCGTAGATCGGCGTGCTGTCCATATTGGATACTATGATGTCCATGCCGTCCCTCCCTCTTTTATTGTATATACTCATTATATACAATATGAGCAATATGTCAAGGGATAGATTTCCACCAGACGCGATTTTTCACAAACGAAGTGGTTTGAGAGACGGCGGTTTTTCACACGCTCAACGCAAAGCACAATTCCCGCCGAAAAATTTTATAGTATTTTCATACAAACTGCCGAACATTTTTTCTTGCATTTCGACGAAAACCACGCTATACTGTAATTGTTCAAAGAAAGTGCTTAAAAACAGCACAAACGCTGCAAAATGCAGCTTTACTAATTGACTATCTCTCTTTTTTCCTTTCTTTTTTACTCTTTTCTTCTTTGTGATCGGATCACACCTCCCGATCACAGCAAAGCAGGCTCGGTTTTATCCGAGCCTGTTTTGTTTTGTCTAAATTTTTTGAGCACCCATTTTTCGACAGAGACTTGGCTGGACCCCTGAACCGCGCAAGCGGTTCACCCTGTCCGGGCATCTCCTTTTCTGTACCGGCTTGTGGGGCACGCGAGTTGCGTTAGCAATACGCCCTGTCCGGGCAGGAAGATTTTCGCTAAACCTCAGCGGAGATTTCGCCGTCTGCGGACGGCGGGAACGGTTCGCGCCGTCCCGGCGCGAGGGCAAAAGGGTGGACACCAAGGTTTCCACCCTTTTGAATCCCGTTTCCTTTTGGGATGGCACGGCGAAATTCTCAGAACTGAGACTATAAAGGAACGGCAGAGGATTTTTTCTTCCGTAGGGGCGGCCATTGGCCGCCCCTTTCCCCACCTCTACGCAATGCCAGATTCCCTACTGCTACACATACGGTTTACTCTACGCAGGCGCGGCTAATCGTGCCGCGCAACTCGTTTGTCTGATGGCTACGGACGGCACCTGCGAATTTTTCTGTGCGAATACGCTTTATCTGATATTCTCTCCACTCTTCACTCTACGGCTGAATTTACACACAAAAAAGAACCCGAAGCCAAGGCTTCGGGTTCTTTGCGTCTCTGCGCTTACTTCATAATGATCAGTGCCATGAACACGAGGTCGGTGTCGCCGGTATTATCCAGCGCATGACCGGTGCCGTCCGGACAGAAGGTCACGTCGCCGGCCTTGACCGGATAGGACTTCTCACCGTCGTTATACGAGCCTTCACCGCTCAGGATGTAATAGGTCTCGGTCTCGCCGTGGTGCTCGTGGAAGCCGAGCGTGCAGTTCGGCTCGATGGTTACCTTGGCGTACAGGCCGCACTTTCCGTCCAGCTCTTTCTCGCCCAGCAGGTGCTCGATGATAACGTGGCCCTTGCCGCCAGCCATCTGCTCTACCTTATCTACCTGATGTTCGCTTGCAGTCGTAATCATAATTCTTTCCGCCTTTCTTGTCCTGGGCAATACCGCATGATTGGAGCTGCGGTGTTGCCCTTACCGCTCGCGCAGTTTCTTGTCAATTCCTATTATAGCGGTTGTAATCCAAATTACAAGATAAGATTTCCATTTCCGCGAAGAATTTACTTTGCAGTCATACCGTACACCGGAAAGCCGATACGCACCTTAAACTGATCGCCGTCCACCGAGACATCGAACGTGCCGCCGCAGACCTCGGTATAGCTTTTTGCGATGGCGAGACCCAGACCGCTGCCCTCGGTTGAGCGCGCCGCGTCACCGCGGACAAACCGTTCGGTGATCTCATCGGCGGCAAAGTCCATCTCGTAGTTGGCGGTGTTTTTGAGTTCAATAATGGCCTGACCGTTCTCCTCTGCAACAGAGAGGAACACGCGCGTGCCCTTGAGCGCATATTTCACGCAGTTGCCGATGAGATTCTCCAGCACGCGGGACAGCTTTCGTCCGTCCGCCCAGATGGGCAGCTCCCGCTCGGGAATGGCGACTTTGACGGTCAAGCCGCTCTCCTGCACGGCCTTGTCCTGCTCCGCGAGCGCCTGCCGGGCGAGCGTGCACGCATCCAGCCGTTCGCTGATGATCTGCTCTGCGCCGGACTGCACCTTGGAGATATCGAACAGGTCGCTCGTCAGATTCTTGAGCCGCAGACCCTTTTGATAGATAATGCGGGCGTAATCGTTGGCCTCCTCCGGCGTGAGATCCATTTTGCCGAGCAGATCGGAGTAGTTGAGGATGCTGGTCAGCGGCGTTTTCAGGTCGTGGCTGACGTTGGTGATCAGTTCGCTTTTCATGCGTTCCGCGCGGACTTCGTTCTGCAGCGCCGCCTGCATGCCGTCACCAAGTGAGTTAATATCCTCGGCCATTTCAGCAAACACGCCCTCCGGCATGTCGGTCAGCTTGAAGCCGAGGTCGCCCGCCCGCAGCCGGCGCAGGGCGTCCACGATACGCTCAAAGCCGGTGATGCGTTTGATGAGAAAGTAACCTGCCGCGAAAAACCAGACCGCACCGAGCACGAAGACAAAAAACGAGCCGCCCACTCCGCCGAACACCGCCGCGAGGAACGCGAGAACAACCGAATACGCCGTAAAGAGCAGCACAACGTTGCGCGTTTTGTAGTCGCGGAACAGCATGCGGCGCAGTTTTCCGAAACTGTGCCGGATGCACTCGCATACCTTAATAAAGGTTCGCCAGCACCAGAGGACGAATCGAATCGACCAGCACTGCTTGGCGAAGCTGCGGTTCTTGATCACGCGCACGAGCGACAGCGTGAGTTCGAGTGCGAACGCGAACGCCGCGACGAAAAACAGGATGGACGGTACGAGCAATATCGACATGTCGTTTGTGCCGTTCAGCAATTCACCCATCAGTGCCAGATTCAGTCCGCCTGCCGTGCCGAGCACCGCCCAGAAGCACAGCACGTTCACTTCCACCGGCAGACGGTCGACGGTAACAAGGTGCACGTCCTCGTCCTCCGGCTTGCGTCCGGTGACGAACAGCAGGAACACGAACAGCAGCAGTGCGATCACCGTCAGCACAATCGCCCGATGGAGCACGCCGGTAATCTGCGTTTTCTGCGTTTCCCACTCGGCCTTGATGGGTGCAGCCTGTGCGTCCGTAAAGCGCACCAGCAGTAACGTGTTCTCCGGGTACGGATGGAACTTATTGAACTTCCAGCCTTCCTCTGCCGTATCCTCCTCGGTGTAGTAGCCGTAACTGTCCGTTTCCTCATCGTAAACCGCAAGCGGATAGCCGTAGTACATTCCCACGTTGGACTGCACATTGCCACCCGGCCGTGTGATCATGTAAAACGCAGAATTTTTTGCCGCGGCTTCGGTCAGCGTGTCATCGCCGACCGTTTTATCGCCCATTCTGCCAAAATAGTTTCCCGCAAAATCCGTATGCTGCCTGCTGAATTCCGCTGCGTCCATGCCATCCTCAAACGCATTCGCCATTTCAGCACACATTATGCCGAGCTGTTGATGCATATAGGACGAGTCGGCAAAATCGCCCTCAAAGCGATAGACCATTTGGTCAAGGCCATTCGCGGCAAAATCTGTTATCGTGTTCTCAACGAGAAACAGTGCACCTGCAAAGCACCCCACAATGCCTGCAAACGCGATAAGCTTTACTACCGTACTGCGTAAGATCCCCTTGATATTCATACTCACTCGCTCCTTTCGATTTTGTAGCCGACGCCCCACACCACCTTGAGGTAGCGCGGCTCCTTCGGGTTGATCTCTATCTTTTCGCGGATGTGCCGCACATGGACGGCAATGGCGTTGTCACTGACAATATCGTCATTCCACACCTGTCGGTAAATCTCCTCGGTGGAGAACACCCTTCCCGGGTGACGGCACAGCAGCTCAAGTATTTTGTATTCGAGCGGTGTAAGACGAACGGCTTCGCCGTCCACCGTCACGCTTTTGCTCTCAGTGTCGAGCACCAGTCCGCGGATGGCAATCTGCGTTTCCTTTATCTGCATCGCGCCCAGCTGGGTGTAGCGCCGCAGCTGGCTTTTCACGCGCGCGACCAGCTCGGACGGGTTAAACGGCTTTGTAATGTAATCATCCGCACCCGCGGTCAGTCCGAGGATTTTGTCCGCGTCCTCGCTCTTGGCCGACAGCAGGATGATCGGCAGATTTTTGCTCTCTCTTACCTTTAATAAGGTTTTGATTCCGTCCAGCTCGGGCATCATAATGTCAAGGATGATAAGGTGTACGTTCTCGGTCATGACGATATCGAGCGCCTCCAGACCGTTGTACGCCTTGCGCACCAGATAGCCGTCCGCCTGCAGGAATATCGCAATGCTTTCCACGATCTCGCGGTCGTCATCCACCACCAGAACAGTCAGCTTTTCCATTTTTCTTTCCCCCTTTCGTTACTTCTATCTTACCACAGGTTTCTGTTGTTTTCCGCAGGGAATTTCTTTAGATTTTATGAAGATGAAAAAAGTCCCTCGGTTGAGGGACTTTTCTTTGCTGCGTGTTTATTTGCTGATTGCGTTGTAAATCATCTGCGCGGCATACTGACGCGGGAGTGCATCATCCGGCTTTGTATTTACAGAGACCAGAAGACCGTCTTTATCTGCCAGCTTCAAGGCATTTTCCTTCCACTGTGCACCGGTCAGACCATCCTTCTGTACATCGTGACCGCTGTATACCAGCAGCATTTTTGCGGCTTCAGCAGTCGTTACAGACGCATTCGGTGCAAAAACCGTGCTCGACTTGCCGGAAACGATGCCGTACGCCTGACAATACTTAACGTAGCCGTTCGACCAGGTACCGGCCGTATCCGCAAACGTGTCGGTCATATCCTTTGCGTAGTAAGACGCATCATCCGAACCGGTACGCAGTACAAACATCATCTTGGCCATCTGTGCACGAGTCACTGCCATGTCCGGCTTGAACGAACCGTCCTCAAAGCCCTTGATGACGTTCTTCTCGGTCAGGGTGTCGATTACCTTGCTGTCCACCTTGATGCTGCTCTGGTCGGTGAATGCTGCACCGGCAAAAGCTGTTGCTGCGCAGGCTGCCGCCATGCTCAGCGCGATCAGTCGCTTTCTGAGTGTCATATTAAATTCCTCCTTTTATTGCATGGACGCCGTAGTGCATCCATAGGTGAAATATAACACAGTCTACAGTATTTGTCAACCTTTACCTGAATTTGTGCAAATTCGTGTGATTTTGTGCAAAACAAAAAGACTGATGTTTTCACACCAGTCTTTTGGAGGTACCACCCAGAATCGAACTGGGGATCAGGGAGTTGCAGTCCCACGCCTTACCGCTTGGCTATGGTACCATGTGGAGCGGCTGACGAGGCTCGAACTCGCTACCTCCACCTTG
>CEAZ01043864.1_pt1 | contig 20858 bp, 10 predicted proteins | sample 557361 | NCBI WGS metagenome assembly CEAZ01 (sample SAMEA3182074, study PRJEB8094) | gut metagenome | biome: human; feature: gut; material: Stool; isolation source: human stools | place: Canada | collected 2012-02-22 | reverse complement strand
ACCGTCACGGTTTGCTCGCCCAATTTGGTGGTGTCGAAGCCTTCCAGCGTGTATTCGCTTGGCTCCAGCACACGCGTTTTGCCATTGGTGAGCGTGGCGGTAACCGTCACGTCCCGAAGCGCGAGCATCTGCCCCTTGGCGATAGTGGCTTCAGGGTCCTTAGCCGCGATGGATTCCACAGCAGCAGTCTGCGAACCGAACGCAGTGCCGTTGAAGGCCACGGTGAATGCGCCGGCATTGCTGTTCGACGTGGCGAAAGCACCGGCATCGAGCCCGGTTACGTCCGCACCGGTCAGCGTTACCGTAGCGACATCCTGCCATTCATCGTTCGCGGAAGCACGCCAGTAGCCTTTCAGAGTATCGGTTGAGGTGCGCTCCAGCTTGAGCTGCACTTGGTCGCCGAAGCCGGTACCAACATGCGATGTTTCCTTATCGATGTAGCCATCGGCATTGGAATCGTACTGCATGTAAACGCCGCTTGGGCTGGCAAGTAACGTGGCATATCCCTTGCCGCCGTTAGCGCCAGTAAGACCGTTACGGACCACCAGACCGGCGCGCGGATCGCCATTACCGCCCAAGTCGAGCGGCTTGACCGTGGTTTCCAACGTTTCGTTCACGTCCAGAGCATCAGGCTGGTACACCGCGCTGCCCTCGTTGCGATCCGTCCAGACACCACGATTGGCGTTGTCCGTAACGGTGAAGTCATAGGTACCGCCGGATGCGGCGACCTGGCACGCGCTGCCGCCCTTCCAATGGGCTTCCTTCCAACTTCCGGAAATCGGGTTGGAGCAGGAAACGTCGATGGTTCTGCGGAATGTGCGGCCCGGGTTGAAGTTGCTGCTCTCGGCAAGAGTGCCTGTAATGGTGTAGGTTCCCGGCACATTGAATGCGTAGGTGTTACCAGCAGCCTTGGTCGACTTGCTGACTGCCGTACCGCCTTCCACATTCCATGTCACCTTGGTAGCAATGGTATCGTCGCCTTCCTTGACGTTGACGGTGTCCGGCAGAGTAACGGTTCCGCCCGTGTTCACGGTCTTCGGGAGATCATCGCCGGTTTCCACAGTCCAGTTGACCAGCTTGCCCTTGGCGCTACCATGGTTGCCCCAATAGCTCAGATCCCAACCGTCGGGCTCGCCTTCTTGAGCAGGATTGTGCATTTCGATGGTGCCGTTCTCACCGATGGTCAGCGGCAGCCAAACATAGGTGGAATCGGCTTTACCGGAATCCCAACGGTCACCAAGGTAGATGAAGTGACCTTTCTCCTGGTCTACTGCGAGCACACTAGCCGACTGCGAACCGAATGTGGTGCCGCGGGTATCGCCCACGGACAACAGACCATCCGCGCCTTCCGGCATGTTGTTGTACCACGTGTTCTCGTTGACATCGTCCTTTTCCACGCCACGGGTCCAGTTTCCCAGCATGGAGTCGGCGGTGTAGTAGGTCTGCTTGTTCGGGGCCCAGCCGGTTGCACCAGATGCGATGATGTTGTAACGCCCGTCATATTGGAATACGGCAGGAGCTTCCAGCGAACCATTTTGTTTGACGATTTGGAAATCTTCGCCACGCACCGGGGCATCCGTAGTAGCGTCTGCAAGAATGTATGGGTACTGCCCGTCAGCAGAGTACTGCTTTTGTCCCTCGGACTGGTCCACATTCGTGGTCTTGACTACATTGGTGTAATCATCGTTGAGCTTGGCGATGTACAGCGTGGCATTGGCTTCGGAAGAATACAGTACATAGGCACTGTCGTCCTTCGGGTCCACGAACACAGTCATATCGCGGCTGTCACCGTTCTCACCCCAGCTGGGGTTACCTGCGGCTTCTTTCCAATTGTTCTGGTTAGGCAAACGATAGGCACCCACCATAGTGAACGGGCCCGCCGGATTGTCGGAAACAGCCACGCCCGCAAGTGCACGTGCATAGTTGGAACCGCCCGGCGTGGTGCTTCCATCGGAATGCCACCACAGCACGTATTGCTTGTTCTTCTTGTTGTAGATGATCTTCGGACGCTCGAAAATGCCCTGTACGGAATCAACCGCGCCATCACCATCCTGATCGGGGTTGGTGTTGAGGTACGGGAAGATTGCGTCGGCCTTGGCAGCGTCCACACTGCCGTCGGACTTGGTCAGGTTGTAGGCCTTGTCGAAGTAGGCGTAATCGGCATTGCTCTTATCCGTCAACTGAGATTTGCTGGTCACCGCACGCAGCGCCACACCAAGATCGGTCCAGTTGTATAGATCTGTCGACATATAAGCATGGACACCGGGGCTGTTGTCGTAACCGTTAGAACGGTCTTCGCCATACCAGTAGTAGGCGTCGCCGACCTTGACCACTTGGCCACCGTGCGCTTGGATGTGTGTGCCGCCATTATCATTGGCGTTCTTGGCATACCAATATGGCTGGAAGTAATCGCTAGCGTTCTTGCCCGGATCGGCTGTGGGCTGGAACTTGGTGTATGTCGGCACTTGGCCGATGGTAGGCAGGTAATCCACACCTGCCGCACTGGCACTTGCAGCGGCCAGCCCGCATGACAATAGCGTTGCCGCGGCGGTAATTGCCGCGATAAGAGCGCCCTTGCCCTTATTGTTTATCTTCATTGATTTGGTTCTTTGATTGATGATAACGGGTTTTTGAACAAACAGTTATGTCGCTATCCGCGAAGCCAGAAAAGGTTCGACAAATCAATATACCGATACTGAAAACTCAGTATTCAACTTGTCGGACCAATTATGGTCAAAGAGCGGAGGAACCGGCCGGCAATAGTCAATATTGCCGGCTTGTTCCTTCACCCATTACTGCGCGAGGGTGCTATGCACGCTTGCGCAGCATGAACAGTGCACCCGCGGCAGCGGCCAGCAGAGCGACAGCGCCAGCGATGGCGGCAACACTGGAACCGGTGTTGGCCACCGTGTTCTTGTTGCCGTTGCCGGTGGCACCGGGCTTGTTGGTGTTGCCGGGCTTCTGTTCTTCAGGGCCAGGGGCGACTGCGTTGGCCTTGACCGTGACGTTGAAGGTCGCGGTCACACCACGGTAGGAGACGGTAATCGCCTTCTTGCCGGCGGTGGTGGAGTCGAACGAGCCAATCGCAAGCTGCGGGTCGTCAAGAGCGACCGGCACTTCCTTGGTCTTGTCGCCACTCTGGTAGACGGCAGTCACCTTCAGACCGGCGGTATCGAGCTTGTCGCCGATGGCGTACTCGGTCTTCGTGGGTCCGATCACCTTGAGCGAAGCCAAAGTGAAGGCGTTGAAGGTCACCGTGTAGGTCTTCGTCTCAGACTCGTCGGCTGAGGTCACCGTAATGGCGGCCTTGCCGCCAAGCTTGCCGTTCTCAACCGCGTCGCCAGTCACCTTGACGGCGGCGGCATTGTCGGTGGCGAAGGCCTGCAGCACCGGGTTTGCCTCGGCGTCGACCGGCAGATCAACCGTGTAGTCGGTCTTGGACGGGTCGAAGCCTTCAACGGTTTCGCCGTCAAGACGCAGGTCGCCCAGCGTGGCATCGGATGCTGGCTGCGGGGTGAGTACCGTGCTGTCTTGTGCGAACACCTGGATCTCAGCCACGTTGATGTACACCTTGGTGTCCTGCAATGTGTTAGTCAGGCGGATGGCCTTGGCCTTTACCGGGGTGCCGAGCACGAAGTCAACGGTCGGGGTGTCGGCGGCGGTGATGCCGTCGGAGCCAGAGCCGGCATCGCCGGCCTGTATCTTCCAGCCATCCTTGGTACCGGCTCCATGCCATTCGCCAGCCTCATCCTGGTATTCCAGCGTCTGGCTCTTCGGCCAAGACGCACGACCATCGTAGTAGAAGAAGGTCTTCACTTCGGTGATGGTCTGAGCTTCGTCGAAGGTGAACGTGGCGACCGGGTCCACCGTCGAGGCGGTGGAAGCCCAAGTGGACCAACCCTTTGACGTAGTGTCACCATCGATGGCCTTGGAAGCGGAGGCACCCTCCTGGAAGTTCACCGAGAAGTTCGTGCCAGAGGCCGCGGCGATGTTCTTCGCAGCACCCTGAACCGGCGTCACGAATGCCTGAATTTCGGTGGCGTTCATGTAGTCGTTGTTCACGGTGTTCACAATGCGCACCTTCGTGGCATTCACTGTGCCCTTATCGGCCTTGAACGTCACCGTCTGGCCTGCGGCAGGCTTAACATCGCTACCGAATTGCATCCACGTCTCGCCATCAGTGGTGTACTCGGCCTTGGCGGAAGCCGGAGCCTTGTCACCATACGTAATGGTCACGCTGCTAAGCTCACACTCAGAGCCGAAGTCAATCGTGGCGGTCGGGCTGGCGGAATAGTCACCAGCAGAGTTCCACGTCACCCAGGCTTCAGCTGACGTGTCACCATCGGTGAGCTTCTTCCACTGATCGCCCTTGCTGTATTCCGTCTGCTGGTTGGTCACGGTCAGGCTGGAAGCAGTGTCGGCCACATTCTCAGGCGTGGCGGCGGTGACATAGATCGTGCCCTTCAGCGCAATCGTGGTCGCGTCGTCCAGCTGGTACGTACCGGTCACGGCAATGTTGTCGCCAGCCTTGGCATCGGCGAGCTTGGTATCAAGCCCATCGAAGTTCCACGTAACCTTAGCCGCATCGCCCTCGAATGCAGGCGATGCCTTGACGTGCAGATACACCGGCGCAGCCTCAAGCGCGGCCTTCGCCTCGCTCGCACTGGTGCCGGCCAGCACTGTAGCCGATACCGGATCGGAAACGGTGAGCGCGCCAACGTAGACCGTAGCGGCGACATTGAACTCGTTGCCGTACACATCGGTGGCGGTAGCGGTGGCTTCGTAGGTGCCTTCCTTGGCCACATCGACCTTGGAAGTATCCCAGTTGGCAACCGTGGCCTTGCCTTCGCCCCAGGTGTAGTAGAGCGTGACTTCGGTCGGCAGCGCGGCCTTCTCGTTAACGGCGGTCTGCACGTTCACGGTCTTCTGGCTGGTCGGCGTTACATTGCGTAGAGTCCATGTCTGGTTGGCGGACGGCGAAGTGCCGCTCGGTGACTGCCACAAGCCAACCTTCGTGCCGACTGTGGTACCAGAGTTATCCACATCAAGGTTCGTCTTAGTCGCGGCATTGAGCAGCTGGTAGGTCGAACCATCGGAAGTGTTGAGAATCCACTTGGCAGCCGGGTCGGATTTAGCGGCCCCAACCGTTTCGTTGGAAAGCGCGTTCGTGCCATCCTTGGACACCAGCACCTTGCCTTCGGCGTTAGTAATCACATAAGCCTTGAGATCAGGGCGCTCGGAGTCGGTGGGCTGCTCGATCTGGGTAAAGGTCCAAGTCTGCTTCTTGGCGTTCTCGGCATCGGAAGCGACGTTGGCCAGGGACAGCGCGGAATCACCAGAAGTGGTATCAGCCACGGCCTTGCCGGACTGCTTACCAACGAGCTGGTAAGTATCGCCGGTCTCGACGGCAGCATCCTTAGCGTAGCCGGTCACGCCAGTGAGCTGGATGGAGGCGATAGAACGGGCGGGCACAGTGACCGTAGCGGTCTTGGCAGCCTTGTCAATCACCACAGAGCCTTCAGCTTGCTTGACGTTGCTGGTCTTGGCGAAGACTTCCGGAGTGGCGGAATCGACACCCACGTTCTTGTCTTCGGCAGAGGTTTCGGTGGTCAGATAGAGCTCACCGTAAGCGTTGTCGGCAATCTCGCCGTACTTCGACAGGTCGATGACGAAGGTCTGGTCAGAGGTGCCGGAGTTGCGGTGGATGACGGTCTGCGTCTTGCCATCGGCGGAGGGGGCAGTCATGTTGTTGTCTTCATCGTTGTTGGCGATGACCTTGTCGCCCGCGTGGATGAAGTGGGTGATGGCCTTGACGCCGTTGTACTTGGCGTTGGCAATAACCGTGCACGGTTCAAGTCCATCGGCGGTACCGCCGTTGTTGTTCACGCGACGCTCGGAGTAGAGCTTGCCGTCCTTACCGGCCACGGTGCAGTCGAAGTCAATCAGCACGGTGCCCCAGTTGGTGTTTTCACCGGCCGGGTTCACGTTCGAGCCCATCTGCATGTTGTAGAGGTCCTCGACCACCTGCCAGAAGGTGAAGTCCTTGGACTGCAGGCGGGTGACGTTGGAGCTGATCTTGCTCATCATGCCCAGCGCGTTGTCGAAACCGTACGGGTTGTAGGAGCCGGACTGCCAGGAGCCGTCCACCTCGCTCATCGACAGCTTCTTGCCGTCTGCCTGAGCGATATCGCGCGATTGCATCTGGCTGCCGTCGGAGTAGGCGTGAACATTGTACTGATCGATAAGGTCCTTGATCGCCTGCGGGTACTGGTTGTACGACTTGACAAAGTCAGCGGAGTTTGTAGCATCAGTGGCTGCGATGATGGTGTCATCATTGTCCTTGAGCGCCTCAGCGAGTGCGGTAATCGTCTGCTGCTGCTGGGCGTTATTGACATGCATACCCTCCTGCGGCTTCTTCAGCGCGTTGGAGTATGGGGTGACGGACTTATCTTTGTCGGAGTAGTACTTATCCCAGTAGTTGTTAATGAGCTTGGTGTTGTCATCGCTCTCATCGGTGTACTTCGAAGCCATGTCGCCCGGAGTGCCCCAGTAACTGGTCTCGGACTCGTTGAACGGCTCGACCGTGTCAACGTTTGCGCCAAGGCTTTCGAGGTGCTCGACGTTCTTGGTCATGTACTGAGCGAATTTCTCAGGGTTTGCAAGATTATTGCTACCAGAGTTGTATCCACCAGTGGCGTAACCGCTGTTGGTCAGGAACCACGGAGCGGAGTTGGCGAAGGCCTCTACATCGGTGATGTCGGGGTTATCGCCGGTGGCACCGCGCTCAATCCACCAGTCTTGGGCGGCGGACTTGGAGAAGTCATACTGGTTGTCGTCAGTCGGGTCGAATGCCGCAGCCAGCTTGTCTTTGTCGGCCTGCTTGGTGGTTACGCCATTGCCATACGTGCCGGAGCCGGTGGCGTCATCTTTCCACGTGCCAGGCACGGCAGCGCCTTGGCGCATGAATGGGTAGCCGTAGGCAACATCGGAGGCATTGCCGCCGCCCACGTTGTAGCGGGCCATGTTCAGGTCCAGTCCTTCATCACCGAAGATGGACTGGTAGAACTGTTCGCGCAGCTGTTTGCCGTATTCCACAGCCTTAGCCTTGGAAGCGTCATCGCCGAGATTGGTGGTGATGGCCGATTCCTCGCCGAGGCTGCCGGTGGCGTTGGCGAACCAAGCCAGCGAGGTGCCCCAGCCATCGAAACTGTTGGCATACCATGGGTTCGGGGTCACGGTAATGGCATCGTTATCAGCCGCATACGCAGTGCCGGCAACCGCAAACGCCCCTCCTCCCACTAGTGTTGCCGCCGCAACCATTGCAGCAAGCGATTTGCTCAGTACCTTCATTGGTCTCCTTAGTGTTCCTGCTGTCCGCCTTATACCGGAAAAATCGGCCTTTGCTTCACTGAGCCAGCCTCTTTGCCTGATACATGACCTACGTCGACTCCTTCTTTCGGCGCAGCCAAAATGTTTACGCAAACATTTTGATATGAGCGATTTTATCACAAAACCGTCACCCAGCAAACAACTTCAGAGACCACAAACGACGCACAAAGTCATGAGCCATTCGAATTGCGCTGGCCCAATCGCTACGAATCATATTTGCCGTAGCCCTTAAGTGAATCCCACTGCATCGAGATATCGCGCCCGCTATCCCTTCCGATAACGCCGACCACGCGTGTTGCCTTCAGCAATCAGCTTTCCTTGCGCAACTAAACCGTTTAGGAATTTGCGGACTGTTCTGTTATCGAGCTCTGTTATCTTGGCGAGTTCAGGTACAGTCACATAGTCAACCTCTGTCAAGCGTCGATTCATCGCCGACAGCATCGCTGCCCGCGAATCAATTTCACCCGATGCGGTTGCATCTGCTTTCTTACCATCCACACGTTCCCCGCCAATGAGCCTCGCACCCTCTTCGGCATCTTTCTCAACTACAGATCTCACGCTAGCAAAACCAGAACCATCCACGGTCTTCAGCGCAGGAACAATAGGAATCGTCGCCTCGAATATGTCACCATCGCGGAACTCAGGCTCTCGCTCAGTATATTGCCGGGACGCTCTTATCAGATTCCGCAGTCCGCTACCCAGCTGCTCGGCTATGCCGGTCTGCACAAACACATTAGCGATAATCGGATTCTTTGGCATTGGCGTGAACTCGCCCAGCTTCATTCGACCTTCAAAGAATGAGCGCGAAGCATTAACCGTCCGGATGGATTCATTATCAATGGTGACACGCGCCACCACCGGACTGGAATACTCCCGATGCATGAGGCTGTTTGCCACCAATTCACGGGCGATCATCGTACGCGGGCTCACTCGCTTATCGCCCTTTAACACAAAGCGGTCAGGCAGATTCCGCTCAGTAAATTCACGGAGTTGCTCGTACGAATCGAACAAGTTGGTCCGCACCATAAGTCGGTCATCGTATCGGTCAATATTGTCTCGCCGAACCACGGCATCAGTAATATACGCTGGGCAAACCGAGGAAATGACTTCATCCTTGCCCAAGAGCAGCACTGCAGCAAGATTAAAGCCCTCTTCGCCGGTCGTGTAATCACGATCGTATAGCTTGGCGCTGCGGAACAGTTCTTCGTCAGACATAGTTCCCCAAGGGTGCCCAGCTCGCTGAGCGACCGCCAGCTGCCGCATTCGCGCAATCAGCTCAGGACGCAAATCAAACGGAGTCACGTAACGGAAAATTCGCCGTTCGGAATAGTAGTTCTGCTTGCGAATATACATTTGACTAATCTGGATATCGCTTTCGATGTGTGTATCCACATCAGCAATGCGATCAAACACTGCGCCCTTGAACCGCACAACCGAAGAACTCGGAGCTACCCAAATACGAACAATAATCCGTTCGTCGTACTCGATATGTTCCGTTTCCACCATTGGAGCCGGTTCGAACATCTTACGATTAGACACTACGTTGACAACGTTGCGCTCTATCTCACTAACGCGCTTAGAATCGACGCCGAGCACTTGACCGTCATCGTCAACGCCAAGATAAATGCTGCCACCAGAACGATTGGCGAATGAGCATACAGTCTCAAAAGTATCCGTATGAGGCAATTCGCTGCAGCGCTTGAACTCGACCATAGATGATTCACCGGCCTGCAGCACTTGCATAAGTTCATCCTGCGTCATCGCATTCCGCCCTTCATAGCGATAATTCATACATTAGGACATGGCACTTATCGTATTTTAGCATCTAATTAGTACATTAGGACATTGTTTTATGTCCTAATGTACTAATTAGGCGGCTAATTGTACTAATAATTGCACACTGATGTACTAATCCGATGATCGAATGCACTAATTGTCCGCGCAAATGCACTAATCGGATGACCGAATGTATCAATGAGACCTATAGGCAGCCGATTGGCTGACAATCAGCCCAGTCATTGGCTATCGGCCGCTAGCCAGTCAGCCGCCAACAGCCAACAGCCACCCAACTAATAGCCGCCAGCCAATCAGCCCGTCCAATCACTCCTTGTGTTCCAGTGCGGCCTTTAAATCGCGGCTACGGTAGCGTTCGCGCAGCATAGAGAATCCACCGAAGCCCACAAGCCACACCAGGCCGGCAATCGCGGAATTGCGCGTATCGTCCGCAAGGAACAACGTCAGGTAGATGAACACGAAGAACACGATTGCCACCGTATTGAGCACCTTCCAAGCGGGCATGACGAACCCGTCCGCGATGAAATCGGCGGAACGGCGATACCTGCGATGCGCCAGCAGCGTCAGGATGTAGATGAACAGGAACACCGCGGAGCTGGCGGACGAGAACAGCACGAACGCTCCGGACACACCGGGGATGGCGTTGACGATCGGCGACAGCAGGATCAGCGCCGCGGACACCAGGATGGCGCGGGCCGGCACCTTGCGGTCGGACACCTTGCCGAGCTTGTTCAGCATCGGGTTCGGCGACACCTCGGACAGCTGGTACAGGTGGCGGCCAGCCGAGTACAGCAGCGAGTTCAGCGCGGAAGATGCGGCGGTGATCACCACGAAGAACACCAGCGCGGACGCCCAATTCAGCCCGGCGTACTGGAACACCATAATGAACGGGGAGGCGAAGGAGCCGTCCTCGTTCGGCTTGAACGAGGTCCACGGCACAATGCACATGATGGCCACCAGTGCGCCCACATAGAAGATGAGCACGCGCACGATAATCTCGTTGATGGCCTTGGGCAGCACCTTGCGCGGATTCTTGGTCTCGGAGACGGTGACGCCCACGAATTCAATCATCTCGTAGGCGAAGAACACCATCTGGAAGCTCATGAGGAAGGCCATCCAACCGTTCGGCGCGAACGAGAAGTTGGCGAACAGGTTGTCGAATCCGGCGTGGCCGGCCGGGCTCACGTGGTCCACGCCGTGAATCTGCACGGCTGGGTAATGGTAGCCGATCACGATCATGACCACGGCGGTGGCGATCATCGCGCAAATCAGCGTGATCTTGATCATCGAGAACCAGAATTCCACCTCGCCGAACACCTTGACGGCAATCAGGTTGATGGAGACCAGCGACACCAGGAAACACAGCTCGATCAGCCATTTCCAATGGGTCAGGTCGATGCCGAACGTGTCGAAGAAGGTGATGAAGTACGTGGAGACGGCCGTGATCTCGGTCATGCCCAGCAGCACGAGCGCGGCCCAATACGTCCAGCCGGCGAAATGCCCCCACCCGTTGCCAAGGTAACGGGTGATGAAATTGATGAAGGTGTGCTGGCTGGGGTCGCGGTACATCATCTCGCCGATGGCGCGCATCAGGAAGAACATGATGACACCGACCAGAATGTACACGAAGATGATCGAGGGGCCGGTTAGCGAGATTGACTTGCCCGAGCCCAGGAACAGGCCGGTGCCGATGGTGCCGCCAATGGCGATGAACTGTACGTGGCGATTGCTCAGGCCACGCTCCATCTCGTTGGTCTGGTCCAGGCTTTCGACAGACTTGAGTTTGCCCGTAGCCTGCTGTGTACCACCATTCACATTCGTATCGGCCATACTGATTTCATTTCTCTTCTCTGCCGCCCGATTGTTACGCACCAGACGCGATACTCGTTCAAAACAAGTTCAAACTGTATCACCGAAATATGTCACGAAAACCGCTCAGCTCAATAATACATGCGATGATACTGTAAATATTCCGCCAAAAAGTTCAATTCATCAACACCAAATTGAACTTCTACCTCTATTCCACGGACTTGAGCGAGCTGACCGGGTCTACGCGATCGAGCACTGGGTTGGTGAACAGCTGCACCAGCAGCGCGAACGCCAGCGTCGCCACCACGGCAATCGCATAGCTGTACCAGTGCACTTCCACTTCGAAATACAGCGACGGCATATTCAACGCAGCAGTCAGTAATCCGCCTATCCACCTGCCAAGCGGCAGACCAACCACCACACCCATACCGGTCAATATCATCATCTCGCGGTTCACGTAGTTGTGCACCTCGCGGTCATAGAAGCCCAGCACCTTCAGTGTGGCCATCTCGCGGATGCGTTCGGACACGTTCGTATTGGCCAACGTAAACAGCACCACCAGCGCCAGGCCGCCGGCGAGCCCCACAATCAGCGCCACCACGGCACCCATCAAATCGAACTTAAACGTGGCGGCCAGATGCGCACAGCTCACGGCCTTGAGCACCGACGATTCCTCGCCCAACCGATCCGCATATTCGGCCTGTTCGGTCTCGGAACCTTTCAGCTTGGCGAGCATCGCGTTCCACGTCAAGGTCGAGGCAGTGCCATCTCCCGAAGCCGAAGACGTCACACCGTCGGCCGCAAACTTCTGGTCGTACAGTCGCTCACTGATGTACACATCAGAGCCGATGAGGTTGCGCGTCACCGCCGCAACCTTCACCTTGGCCCGCCCGCTGCCGCCATTGCTCAACGTGACGGTGTCGCCCGCATGAATATCCAACGAATTGGCTGCGGACTTCGCCACAATCACACCACTATCGTCCAGCGCTACAGTGCCGCCACCCGCTTTGCCGAAGATATTGGGCAGCTCGAACCACCCATCGTCACCGGCCTCTTCCAGCGTGACCATGTCGTTCAGTTTGTTCAACGAATTGTTGGGCACCGTCATCAGCTGCACGGTTTCGCTTTCCTGCGCCGCATTGCTCATCTCGCCGCTATCCACGCGCAGATTCAGCGTTTCGGTGGCCCGGCCATCTTGTGCCACCTGCTTGCGCATCGCGGCGGCGTCATCGTCATTGGCCACCACCATCAAGTCATACTGGTAGATCTGCTCATATTGCTTGACGCCAGTCGTGTCGACGGTGTCGTTAATCGCAAATCCGCAGATAATCAGCGCTGTGCAACCAGCCACGCCGCCCACGGTCATAATCAAACGCGACTTGAATCGGAAGATATTGCGCGCAGTGACTTTGCCGAGGAAGTTCAGCCGGCTCCATACCGGGCGAATCCGCTCCAACAATATGCGAGCGCCCGCCTTCGGCGCCTTCGGGCGCATCAGCGCGGCGGGCGTGTGCCGTATCTCCTCGCGGCAGGCGAGCGCGGTGACCACGCCCACACCGACCACGAACAGCACGATGCCGGCCGAGCCGTACAGCCAGTCGTATTCAAGTCGCACACCGGGCAATATATACAGTCCCTCAATCACCACCATCAGGAATGCCGGGATGCCGAGGAATCCGACCAGCAGACCGATGCCGCCGCCGACCAAGCAGGCGAGCAACGCGAACAGCAGATACCGGCTGGACACGGCGAGTCCGCCATAGCCGAGTCCAAGGTAGGTGCCGATAAGTCCGCGATCTTCCTCGACCATGCGGGTCATGGTGGTCAGGCTCATGAGCACGGCGACCAGCAGGAACACAATCGGGAATGCGCGGCCGATGGATTCGATGGAACTGACATCTGATTTGAGCGAGCTGAATCCGTCGATCGAAGCGCGCGTCTGCACATACCAACGTGCGTTGGCCACATCGTCGATGCGCCGTTGCTGCTTGGCGAATTCGCTTTCCGCTTCGCTTCGCATCGCATCGAGTGCAGACTGCGCATCATCCAGTTTCGCCTTGCCGTCCGCGAGCTGTTGTTCGCCTTCTTTCAGCTGCCGCTCGCCTTCTTCAAGCTGCCGCTTGCCGCTGGCCAGTTGGGCGGCCTGCGCTTCAAGTTGCGCCGACTGGGTTTCGAGGGTTGCGGCATTCGCTTCGAGTTCCGCGGATTTGGTATTGAGCTGTGCCTCTCCTGCAGCCGCTTCCTGTTCCTTGGCGGTCAGTTGCGCGTTCTGCTGGTCCAAGGTGGATTGTGCGGGGGCAATGGTTTCGTTTAATGTGCGCTGCAAATCGGCTTTCTGCTGGGCCAGACTGTCTCGCTGCGTTTGCAGTTCCGTTTGCTTGGCGGTCAGCTGTTGCCGCAGATCGCTGATTGACGGCACTTCAGGCACGGTAATGCCAAGGCGCGCGAGCAGTTGCTTGATGGCCTGCCATGTGGGTGAGTTGAGGTCGATATTCGGGTCAAGTTGCGCCAGTAGATTGTTGGCCTGTTGAATCATGGGCAGCATCTGATCAATTTGCGCCATGCCTTGGTCGATTTGGGTAATGCCCTGTTCGATTTTCGTGCGATTGGCGGTCAGTTCCGTTTGCGCCGCATCGAGCTGTTTGCGAGCCGAGGTGAGCTGCGCTTTGCCCGATTCGAGCTGGGTGCGCGCTTCGGCTATCTGCTGGCGACCTTGCGCGATCTGTTGACGGGCCGATGCAATCTGCGCACGTCCATCGGCGAGCTGCCGTTCGCCATCGGTAATGGTTGTCCTGTTGTTCTCCAATTCGGTACGGCTATCTTGCAATGTCGTTTTGTTGGCTTCCAGCTCGGCCCAGTTGTCGTCGATCTGCTTCTGGGCTTCGTCCAGCTGCTCGTTGGCCTCGTCTTTGGCATCATCCAGTTTGCGCTGCGCGCTGGAGACGATCTGTTGACGACGGGCTTTCTGGCGTGTGGCCTGTATCTGATGTTCGATACGGTCGGCCACGGTTTTGATGGCTTCATCGTAGGCATCGGAAAACGTGTCAAAATCGGACGCACCAGTGACGGCAACCGATATCGCAGTGTATATATTGCCGGTCACGCCGTCGCTGGGTGCAAAGAACGTATAGTCCTCGGATGAGGTGGACCGGAAGGAGGTCATGCCCGAATAGCCGTCTGGATTGTTGAGGTCGCGCGGGTCGAGTACGACGCCGGTGATGGTGAGTTTCGTGGGGAACTGCGGGGATTGCTCGGCGTCGGCGTCCGTATTGGCGTCGGACTTCGCATCGGATGCCGAGGCATTGGCGGCGACACCTACCGTATCGGCATTATTGGAATCGTCAGTCTCCGTGGCCGCTACCGATATGACGGATGAAGAGGTGTCTTGTGGCGTCACAGTAATGGTGCCGCCAATCTTGAGTCCGCTATCGTTCAGGAACTGCTGAGTCACCGCCACTTCGCCGGCCTTGTTCGGCAGTTTGCCTTGTTGCAGGTACGGCTGATCAAGCCCTTCGGTACCGATTTCCTGCATGGTCACGGTTTTCTTGGTGCCGTCCACCAACGTGGTCACCGTCTGAGAACGTTCGGGCTGCACGGTTTGCACACCGTCGATTCGGCGCAGTGCCGTTGCATCATCATCGGTCAGGCCGTATGTGGATAGCACCTGCAGGTCATGCAGTCCCTGCTGATCGTAAAAACGACCGGCCGCCAGAAAAGCATCGCGGCATCCGGCGTAGATGCCGGTCAGCACGGCCACGCCAAGCAGCGTGATGACGGCGATCGAGACGAACCTCTTCCAGCTGCGCAGCCAGCAACGCAACGTATCTTTGGCAAATACCGCAGAAACGCCCGCTCCTCGACCGCCGCTATCGTCGAGGTTCCGCCGTTTCACAGAATGTTTCACAGGTTGTTTCACGAATCGCCTCGCTTGTTTCACGGGGCGTTTCACAGAGTGTCTTGCAGTGAGCATCGCCAATCACCTACCATTCGATATCGGCGATGGGCCGCGGCGTTGCGTTGACCTCCTCGCTGGTCACCTTGCCGGAGCGGAAGCGAATCACTTTGTGAGCCATCGGTGCAAGCGCGGAATTATGCGTGATGATCATTACGGTCATGCCTTGTGTTTGGCAAATATCCTGCAGCAACTGCAGCACTTCCTTGCCGGTCTCGTAATCGAGCGCACCGGTCGGCTCATCGCACAACAACAGCTTCGGCTTTTTGGCAATCGCGCGGGCGATGGATACACGCTGTTGTTCGCCGCCGGACAGTTGCGCGGGGAAGTTGTCCATCCTCTCCCCCAGTCCGACTTTGCGCAGCGTTTCCCCTGGATCGAAATGGTCAGGGCAGATTTGCGAGGCGAGCTCCACGTTTTCGAGCGCGGTAAGGTTAGGCACCAGATTGTAGAACTGGAAGACGAAGCCGATATCGTTGCGCCGGTAGGTCACCAGTTCCTTTTTCCGCAGACCCGTAATATCGCGTCCGCCGACCACTACGCGGCCGGTTGTGGCGGTATCCATGCCGCCCAGAATGTTCAATGCCGTGGTTTTGCCGGCACCGGACTGCCCCAGAATCACGCTTAATTCGCCTTGTTCGGCGGTGAAGCTGGCCTCGTCGAGCGCGCGAATCACACTGCTGCCAGAAGGATATTCCTTGACCACATGGTCGAATTCGATATACGCCATCGCACACCTCCAACGCGCTCGTGGCAGCCACCTAGCCCCATAGGCCCCGCCAGAACTTCCTGCTATACTCAAGTAAAACAACACTGTGTCGGTTCTGCAACCAACAGTTGGATTGTGGGTTGTCGGAACTTGGGGAGAAGGCCATGTCCAAAGAATTGACGGAAAGCCGCCGCACCCGTTACACGAGACGTGCCATGCAGGACGCGCTTATCGAGTTGCTGCGCGATCAGCCGCTCGGCTCCATCACCGTTAAAGCGTTGTGCGAGCGGGCCGATGTGAATCGTTCCACGTTTTACGCGCATTATGCGAGCATCGAGGAACTGCTGCACGACATTGAAGACGAAACCATGGCCTGGGTCACCACCGCACTCGAACAGCTACTCGCCCAGCCAGATCCTGCCGGCATCGAGCATGTTATTGAGCGCATCTGCCAGTACATTGCCGACAATCGCAATCATCTCCAAGTGCTGATGAGCCCGAAAGCGGATATCGGTTTCCAGCAGCAGCTGCTGGGATTGATTTACAGCCAGCGCGGTGTAGGCGAACAGTTGCAATCTTCGGCGGGTTACCCAGCCGAGGCGCAGATGCGTATGCGATTCGCCGTGTCCGGCAGCATTGGGCTTTTGCAATACTGGCTCGCCACCGATCTCGCGGCCTCTCCCGAATCGGTGTCCCACACCATCTTCACCATGTGTATGCCTGCCACGCAGTGAGCACAGTGAATTCAGTGAACTCAGTGAAGCGTGCGGTTTCATAAGCATCGCTCGCTATAGCTTCGCCTGCTCACCGGCCGCGCCCACGCCCGCGCTTGCAATAGCGCACAAATAGACGATTGACCATTTCTGAGACGATACGGCGGCATAGAATAACGAACGTTGCGCATCACGGCAAGCCCCGCGTGCGCCAAACCCAAGAAATGTGAGAGAAGAGCACAATGAGTACTACTGATGCGCCTAAGAAGCCGCGCGAAACCGACGACGTGCCGGTGCCGGCCACGCTGCGCAAGTCATTGAAAAACCGCCACATCCAGCTGATTGCGCTGGGCGGCGCCATCGGAACCGGCCTGTTCTATGGTTCCAGTGAATCCATCGCGCTGGCCGGACCCTCGATTCTGCTCGCCTACTTGGTTGGCGGCCTCGCGATTTTCGCGATTGTGCGTGCACTGTCTGAAATGTCCGTTGAGGATCCGAAGGCGGGCGCGTTCAGCTACTATGCCACCCGCTACTGGTCCAAGCGCGCCGGCTTTATTTCCGGCTGGAACTACTGGTTCAACTACATCCTCGTCTCGATGGTGGAGCTATCAGTGGTGGGTTCGTTTGTGAACTACTGGTTCCCGGCGATTCCGACATGGGTGTCGGCGGCCGTGTTCTTGGTGATCATCTGCGCCGCCAACCTGCTGGGCGTCTCTAAATTCGGTGAGTTCGAGTTCTGGTTCGCCATCATCAAGATTGTGGCCGTGATCGCCATGATTATCGGCGGCCTGGCCGTCATCATCTTTGTCCTGCCCACCGCATCCGGCGTGCGCGCAAGCTTCGCGAACTGGTTCACCGTGGGTAACGGCTTCTTCCCGAACGGCCTGATGGGGCAGAATTCCGACGGTTCCTGGACCGGCCTGCTGATGGCACTGGTTGTGGTGATGTTCAGCTTCGGCGGCACCGAGCTCATCGGCATCACCGCCGGCGAAACCGAGGATCCGAAGACCACGATTCCGCGCGCCACCAATGATATTATTTGGCGAATCCTCGTGTTCTACATCGGCGCTCTGGGTGTGATCATGGCCGTAGTGCCGTGGAACACCATCGATGGCAAGTCCAGCCCGTTCGTGCAGATCTTCGATTCCGTGGGCATTCACGCGGCTGCCGGTATTTTGAACTTCGTGTGCCTGACCGCTGTGATGAGCGTCTACAACTCCGGCCTGTACGCCAACTCCCGCATGTTGTACTCGCTGGCCAAGCAGGGCAATGCGCCCGCTTACTTGGGCAAGCTCAACTCGCGCGGCGTGCCAGTGGCCGGCGTGCTGACGTCCGCCGCGATCACCGCCATCGCCGTGGTCGTGGTGTTCGTGTGGCCTGAGTTCGCGTTCAACTACCTGATGTCGATTGCCACCATTGCCGGCATCATCAACTGGACGATGATCATGCTCACCGAAATGAAGTTCCGTAAGGTGGTCGCCGCGGGCGGCGCTCCCGAGGATTCCGAGCTGGCCGGTCTGAGCGGCCAGGAGGCACTGGACGCGATTCACTTCAAACTGCCGTTTGCCAAGGTGACCCCGTGGGTGGTGCTGGCGTTCCTGGCGCTGGTCGTGGTGCTGATGTGCTTCTCCACCAGCTACCGCATCGCCGTCATCGCCGGCGTGATCTGGCTGGCCATCCTCTTCGCCGCCTACCAGCTCACTCAGGCGAAGAAGTAAGGCTCCATTTGCGAATAGCTCTCACTGATGAGCACTCAGTGAGAGCTATTCGCAAATGGGATTTATTCATGAAACAGCTCATCGATGCCGACGAGCTGAACGTCGGATTGAGACGCCGCAGCATCGTCGACCAGTGATTGATCGAAACCGCCGAGCGAAAACAGCAGGTATGTTCGCTGGCCGATACCGGTTCGCGCAGCACGGTCTCGCAGTAGATTCAGCACGGAACGGTCCACCGGCGCATTGCGGAATTTGCACTCGCCCACAATGGCAGCATCAGACGCATTGTCAACGGCCATCACGTCTATCTCATCCTGACGATCCCACCAACGGCCAACCGCACGCGCACGGAAGGGCAACCGTCCAGCAGCACTCTCACGCCACATCCATTCACGGCACAGACCCTCGAACGGTTTGCCGGCAAAATCATGTAATACCGGCTTGATATGACGCTCGTATACGCCTTCCACATCGTCCCGCTCCAATTCCGAACGATACGGAAAGACAAACGAATACCAGAATCGGAAGAAATTGTCGCTCAGCTGATACAGCCCACGCGAACCTTTCGCCCGCTCCTTAGGCTTCGCCGTGACTGGGAACTCACGTTCCACAATCCCCAGTTCCATAAGATTGGCGAGATACGACGATACTGTTGCGTTTGCCATCATCGTGTGTGTCGCGATCTCATTCAGCGAAGTTGCGCCGAGCGCGATCGCCCGTATCACGCTGTTATATTTCGCAGTTTCCCGCAGTTCTTCGTGCAACAAAAATTCAACCTCGCTGTATAGCGGAGCAATGCGTCTCAGAATATGCCGCTTGACATTTGCGTCTATGGTCTCATCTGGGTCAAATTCCTCTAGGTAACGCGGGATACCGCCCAGTATTGCGTAGGCCAGCGCCTTATCCTCGCCACTATAGTTGGGGAAGAATTGCGCTGCATCCCAATATGGCATCGGCAGCATCTTCAGGATGCCAGTCGCACGACCATATAGCGGCGATTTTTCTCCCAACAGCTCCTTTTCGATGAAGCTCATGGCACTGCCGCAAATCACAATCATCAGATTTGCATGACGCAACGTGTGGTCCCAAAGATTCTGTAGCACTGACGGCAATGACGGATCAGATTTGACCAGATAAGGAAACTCATCGAATATCACAAGCCTGCGGCCGCCATCGCTCGGCTCTGGCAGCCGGGTTAACTCGGTTAACGCCCTTTCCCAAGAAGGATATTGACTCAGATAATCCTTGCCCGGGGCACCCGCCTCGAACATGAGACGGGAGAACGATGCCAGCTGTTCATCTTTAGTGGCATTCTGCGCCGCGAAGAATAAGGTTTCCTTGTCTTTTGCGAGTTGAATAAGCGTCTCTGTTTTTCCCACGCGCCTGCGGCCGTAGACGAACACAAGCTGTGCCCTACGCTCAGTGAAACATTCCTGCAGTTGCTTGAGGTCATCGTCTCGTCCGATGAATGCCATGCTGCCCGCCTCCTTTATGCCATACGCCGGCGTATTTCTATCGCATCACGATTTATTGTATCACGATTAGTATAATCGTGATTATACAAGCTGTGACGAGGTGCGGGTACGGGCCAATTTGCAAAAAACTCTCACTGAGGGGGAGGTGGTGACGGCTTTGAGGTCGAGCTTGCCGCAGGTCAGGTAGACCATGGTGGCGAAGTAGTCCATGTCACGGAAGCCGCAGGCCCGTCTCTTCACGTTCCGGACGACGCTGTCGGCGCCCTCGAGGACGGCGTTGGCGTACGGGTGCTCGAAGTACGCGACGACCTCGGCGAAGCGGCGGCGGACCAGACGGGCGGGTTCCTTCACGGGTTCGAGCCTCGAGTGTATCATCCACGAGCACAGGCGGTATAGCCTGACCCATGCCCCGGCGGGCGGTGTTTTTAGTCAAGTCGGTGTTTCGTGTTTCGTCACTAATTTTTGGCCTTTCGCTGTTTGTGGTGGGTGGTTTGGGTGCGGGGTGATGCCGGTGCCCGCCCCGTGGGCCAGGCCCGGCAGCGGGTTCACGCTCCTGTTCGAGGCGTGGGCCGTGGAGATGGCCCGCCACCTGCCCGTCAGCACGCTCGCCGAGCAATTGGACGAGACCGACACCCGTTTGTGGCGGTCCGTCGCCCATTACGTCGACGAGGCGAGGAGGCTGGAGGACTACATGGGTGTGGAGGCCATCGGCATCGACGAGACCAGCCGCAGGGGCCGCAATTGCATCACCGTGGTCGCCGATCTCGTGGAGCACGATGTCATCAACGTGACGCCGGGCAAGGACCCGGCCACGGTCGAACGGTTCTCGCGTGATTTCATGGACCACAACGGGGTCCCGGAATATGTGCGTCTGGTCGCCTGCGACATGAGCCTGGGCTTCCGGAAGGGCATCCGTGAGCATCTGCCCCATGCGCGGCGGATCGTCGACAGGTTCCACGTGTGTGTTTTAGCAAGTTGGCGTCCGCTTTGTGAGCGGTGTTTTTCCGCAGTGTAGGCAGCGGGTTTTCCGCAGGGTGTGCGGTATCGGCCGCTGCCTGTCTGCGTTGTGTTGGTTATTTGGTCATGAGGGCGTGTTCGCTTCGGTAGGAGCGGCCCTCGAATCTGATGAGCCGTCCGTGGTGGACGGTGCGGTCGATGAGGGCGGCGGCCATGTTCTTGTCGCCGAGCACGCGTCCCCATCCGCTGAATTCGATGTTGGTGGTGTAGATGATGCTCCTTGTCTCGTAGGAATCGGAAATGATCTGGAAGAGGAGCCTGCTGCCCTCCTCGTCTATGGGC
>CEAZ01018401.1_pt1 | contig 20938 bp, 34 predicted proteins | sample 557361 | NCBI WGS metagenome assembly CEAZ01 (sample SAMEA3182074, study PRJEB8094) | gut metagenome | biome: human; feature: gut; material: Stool; isolation source: human stools | place: Canada | collected 2012-02-22 | reverse complement strand
ATGCGGATTGCCTGGTTAATCGTCATGGGTGTCCTCCCTTTCTTTGGCACGCCGTTCCGCTCCGTGCAGAATAGCCTGAATGGTGTATGCGTCCAGCAGTGTCATAACCGGAATGGTCTTCCTGCATAGTTTCAGCAGGGTTTTCGCTGTTTTCTTATCTACCGGGCCACTGAAATCGTTCATTTCTTGTCCTCCTCCCGGATCGTTCGCATCAGTTCCTCGTGCAGCTCACGGAATTTCCCATCCCAGAAGTTAACCCGGTGCAGCACAAGGAAGAACAGCACCAGCCACAGGATACAGTCCAGATTGACCAGCAGATCAGAGATTGTCATGGGTTGCACCTCTGTCCATCTTCGCGCCGCACGCCGGACAGATGGGGTAAATCTTTTTGTCACTCCATTTATACTCTTGATGCATTGCCTCACTCCCACAAACAGAACAATCACAACAATAATTGCTATTCCTCCAGTGCGGATGCACCCATTCCCCATACACCACCGGCACAACGTCGGCGAGAGGAGCAGACGCAACAATCTCCATTGCCATTGCTCCATCAGAACCACGCTCCCATTTTGTCTCCATAATCGCCTTGACAGCAGCGTTTCTATCGATATATTCAGTCATGTTCTTTCTCCTCGCATCTTACCTTTCGCAAATCGAGTTCTTTTCTCAGCTCGCGAATGAGTCTTCGCAACTACTTAGTATTTCTTGCAAGTCTGGTTTTTTGTGCGTATGTGGTCAAAATTCCCGCAACGTTTAACTTATTCATCGTTGTACCCCTTTTCCCTGCAAAAAGCCTCATACTTTCGCCGTGTTTCGTCGATTTCTGCGAACGGAATAGGTTCATCATCCATCTTCGCTCCGCAGTGACAGTATGGTTCTGGCACAGTAGAACTTCTACCACACAGGTTGCAAATATAACGAGTGTACTTGTGCAAAATCGGCTCGGCGTCCTCTCCATATAGCACAGGACAATATGTTTCTTCTTCCTTTTCAAGCCACACTCCATGCACCACCGGCACAATGTCGGCGGCAGGCAACGCCTTAATCCTCTCTGCGTACCAGCTCGGATAGTGCGCGTCCGGCGTTTCGCTTAAGATTGCATCCAGCGCGGCTTGCTTTTCAATGTATTCAGCCATGCTGCACCGCCATCTTGAAAAATGCCGGCACGTCACAGAACTCCTCGCCCTTGGTACCGACGATGAGTACCGTACCGACAACATCCACGCCACACACGCGGCCGTTGTCCGGCAGTCCGAGGATACGGCCGTCTTCGTTGCAGATCAGCGCCGCGCCATACGGCAGCGTGATGACCTCGATGTAGCCTTCGACTTCCTGCTGTAAGGCTGCCAGCGTGTTGTCTACTTCGATAACCTCCGGCTCGCAGTCGGGCTTTTTACGAATTGCTTTCATGTTCATTCTCCTGTGCTTCGTGCTCATACAGATACTCAATCTTCATACCGGTTACACGCTCGGCCTTGAGCCGCAGCTTCTCATAGGCATAGTCGGAATCGACTTCTTTCTCCATGCGCGTGATCTCGTCATGGTTCTCCTGAAACGCAATAAAGAACTTCTTCATACGCTCCGGTCCGAAACCGTAGGCATCGGCCACCGAGCAGACCGCCAGCCAGAGTGCTTTCTGTGTTGCCACGTCCGCACGCAGCTGCACGGTGGCATCGTCCGCCGCCTCCTGCACCGCCTCGCGGATCATGCGCTTGCGCGCCAGCATATCCGCGTAGTTCATGCCGCGCGGCTTGCCGGAGTGCTTTTTCTTAGTCTTTGCCATGAGTTACTCCTCCCTTTTCTCTTTCACGCAGCCGTTTGTCCCGGATCATCCGCGTTACCCGATGACCGAGCACAGACGGCAGACAGATATTATCGCCAAACGCACCGGCGTACCACAGCGGGCAGGCCGTGGCGCAGGTGCTGCTGCGGGTCTTGTAGCACACACCCTCGTCCGTTTCCAGATCCTCCAGCAGCCATTTCAGCATTTCAAGTGATTTGTCGGTCATAATCAGCTGCCGCCTTTCCGCTTGATGCGTGCATCTTTGCTGATGTGCTGTTCCGCGTACAGCAGGCTTTCCGGCATGGTGTAATATGCCTGTCCGCCTGCGATGGCGCAGAGCAATTCACCCAGCACCTTTTGCGCTTCCCGCAGATCACGATACCGCGCCACAGTTACCACCTTGGCGTTCTTGTCATAACTTGCGACAATGAGCGCCGCATCCGGTTTTTCCGAGATGCAGAAGCGCTCCACGAAGTCCGAGTTGATAATCTGTTTCTTATCGCCGGTCAGAATGTACATCATTGCACCTCCGGCAACTGCGGCAGCGGCCGCCAGAACAGCACATCGGTTCCGGCTTTCAGTCCGCCGACAAAATACGGCTGCTCGTCCCATGTACGCAGTGTTTCCACTCGGGCGCGCCCCCATTTGTTGTACGTCAGCACCGGCACACCGCGCTCCGGCAGTCGCCCCCTGGCGTTGATCCAGCCGTTCTGCTCGATCAGCCGCGCCTCTGTGTTCATATGCCCGATGCAGCCGCCAAGGCGCTTGAGCTGCGCAAGCAGCGTGTCGCGTTCCTTCGCGACCTGCTCCAGCGCGTGTTCATACAGGCTCAGCCGCACCGCGGCCTCCCGCGCGATCGCACACCCATGCACGCCACAGCTGTGCTCATGCCCGCAGCCGAGGCAGGCCAGAGAGCCGGTCTGCACTTTCAGATGCTCAAGGGCTTCGATAAGTTCATCAGTCTTCATTGCGGCAATTCCTCCTTTTCTTCCGGTCGGCGCGGAATATCGTGCCAGTGCCGCTTCCAGAGCTCCCGCTGGGCGGCGTTCGCCGCGCCGGTGTGACACTTTCCGCGCCGCTTTTTCATCAGCTCGCGCAGTTCCTCATCCGTCATTTCCGAGATTTTGCGGTCACGCATCGCTCAGCAGCTCCTTCCGCAGCTCTTTGAGTTTGTCCGTCAGCACGCTTTCCGCGACGCTACCTGCCTTGAGTTTGCCGTCTGCACCGCCAAAGTTGTAACGCGGACGGTTGACGTTATGCGTACCGCCGCCCGGGAAAAAGTCATCGCCCTCGTACCAGCTGGCGGTGAAAAAGCTGCCGTCCGGCAGATCGAGCCGGTACACGCTAAGCCCGATCTCGGGCGCCTTGTGCCAGATGCCCCAGTTCTGCCAGTCAGCCAAGACGGCCTTGCGCTTGCTCTCGTTGGTCAGAGCGAGAATGTCCTTACCTGTCAGTTCCAGCATCATACCTCGTTGCCTCCCATCCGCAACAGCTCCGCGACCACGCACTCCGAGCAATGCAGCTCGATGAGGTCGCGCTGATCCTTGACTTCGTGCGGCCAGCGGCAGTATTCATCACAGAACGCCTCCGCGACCTTGTTCGCCCGCTGCTCCCAGCAGGCCGGATAGAACACAGGTGCAGTCCGCACGCCTTGTCCGCAGAATTTACATTTTGCCATTGGTTGTTCTCCTCTCCTGTTCAACTATGATTGACGCGGCACCAATGCCGCTGTGCCTTCTTCTTCCGTGCCGTCCGGCAGGCGCCGCAGAAACGGTTCTCTTTCCTCTCGTAGAACGTGCCGCCGCACCGAGCGCAATACTGCGGACGGATACGCCGAAATTCTGTGCAGTCATCACAATTCGCGCAGCCGGCAGAGCAGCCGCCGAAGTCGTCCCAGTGCTGACACATAAAACGCTGCCAATACGGATCGTAGCCCAGATCATTCGCCCGTTTCCGCAGCAGCCCTGCCAGATATGACAGCTGCTTGCGCACCTCTGTTCTCGTGGTGGACAGGTACACTGCCTGCTTGACTTTCGGCTCCGGCGCACCGGCGCCCCACGGACCTTCGCCCATGTATTCGCGCACCTTGTCCGCGCTTTCGGTCAGATACACGGTATAGACCTTGCCGCGCACCGCCTTTTCCGACTTGCCGAGCACCTGACCGATTGCCATGTAGCTGTCGCCGTGGCGAATACCGTCCGCCAGAATCGCATAGTCGCCCTCAGTCCACACCGCGCTTTTACCGTGGTTATCCGCCTTGACTGGCCTGTCCTTAATGCCGAGGTCACGGCACCGGTGCTGGATCGCGCCGGTCGTGCGGTGCAGCATCTCCGACAGCTCTGCCCATGTATATCTGTGCTGACTGAGCAGCATTTTCAGACGGCTGTCCTCTGCTGCCGTCCAAGGGTCCTTGCGCTGGATCGCGCAGGCGCAGTAATCTTTTTTGCGCTGCTCTGCGACCCACGACGGTTCCCAGCCGAGCGCCAGCGGCTCCATTTTCGAGAAGTCGAGGAAACTGCGGTTGCGCTCCGCCCACTCCCAGAACTCCTCCAAATAGACCACAGAAAAGCTGCACCGATTGACTTTCTTCCTGTGCACCGGCAGACCGCGATTTTCCACCCAGCTTTTGCGCTGGTAGGTGTTTCCGCGTCCCCTTCCCGTCACTGTGGCGAGCAGCTGGTTCAGCGTGACGTACCCGCCTGCCATCAGCACCGCTCCCAGACCGAGCCGCCGTGCCCGGACAATGACCGCGTTTTCCGTGCGGTTCAGTTTCTTTGCTATGGCGGGCACTGACGCATAGCCCCACTTCTCTGCCAGATAGTTTTCGTCCTCCGGTGTCCAGGTGCGCTTGCCGAGCGGCGGAGATTTACGCTTGCGAACTGCTGCCGCTGTTTCCATCGCTCATTCTCCTCTCAAACCAGAACTTAAAACAGCTCAAACGAATTACAGCGGGGAATAATCCCCGTTTTTGTCCTGCTCTGCCTGCATGGGCATACCGCACGCAAGGCAGTTCTGCTCGATGATACGTTCCTCGGCGTTCGTATGGTAGACCCATGTACGGCCGCACTCACAGCGGAATTTCAAACGGTGCAGATCGTGCAGATTGGTCATCTGACCACAGGTATTGCACTTAAACGCTTTTATCGGTGCTTTTGTATTGAACACCGCTGTTTCGCCGCAATGCGCACAGGTGATACGAAGAAAGCCCTTGTAACGCTCCTGCGGCGCGGGTTCTTCGACCGGTTCCGGTTCGTCCTCGTCCGGATCAGACGGCAACGCCTCGGTTTCCGGTTCGCTGTCCTCGGCCTCCGGTTCTTCCACCTCGACCGGCTCCGCAATATCAGGATACTCGCCCAGCAGAGCGCGGGTCAGCGTGCCGAACCAGACGTTGGCCTGCTCGTCCGACATTTTGACGGTCAGCGCCATGTCATTGGTTGCAATGCGGATTTTATTCATTGTTCTCCTCCCGATTTACACTCGCCGCCGGCGAAAAACCATCCGGGTACCGCCGTTCCAGCTTCTCGATGTTTGCCTGCATGATGTACTCCAACGGCACGTTCATCAGTTCAGCCATCAAAGTCACATACCACAGCACGTCGCCCAGCTCTTCGATAATTTTGGACGGCTGCCACGGATGCCCCTGATACATGCACTTCTTGACCTCATCGGCCACCTCGCCAGCCTCGCCGGTCAGGCCGAGAGCGGCATTTGCCGTGTTATAGCACTTCGGCGTCGCTGTACGCATGGCCTTGCGCTGATATTCTTTAATCGTCATTACTGTTCTCCTTACTGCGGTTCATAACCCGATTTTTCCATTCCCGCTCCCAGTCCGAAAGCTGCGAATCATCCTGCTGCCGTTCAGTACCGCCGATGTTCGTCGGGCTGAGATAGCCGCTCGGGTCCTCCTGCTTTGGTCTGCTCTGCTCCTTCGGCCTGGACAGGTCCGCTGCCGTCAGTACACCGTTTTTCAGGCGCTCCCGCAGGACCGTCATAAAGTACGGCACATAACCGCGGCTGTCGTTCTTGGCGTGGCCGACTGCATAATGCGCAGTGGCGGTTATCACCTCATCGGTCATTCCTAATGACCTCATCTTGGCGATAGCAGAGCGGTTGGCCTTGTTCAGCCGTTCACCTAAAATTCCCTCCACGTCACTGTGTAGTAGAGTAGAATTACTATCTATATTCCTATCTTTTTCTTTTACTTTACTATGTGTACTTTCGTCAGAGGGAAACTGGGGTTTCTCGCTTGTGAAACCGGGGTTTCCCTCGCGGGAAATGAATTTTTGCAGCAAAACACTGCGAGAGCTGATCTCCCGCATTTCCTGCTCGGTCAGAAGCCACAATTCCCACTTTACCTCCGGATTGGTTCGTCCGGCAGTCGCAAAATAGTAGTGCTCCTGGATTCTGTGCGAGGTGATAATGCCCTGCTGGAACAGGTCGCCGTCGAAAAGTCCGTGCGCCGCCAGACAGTCTATCATCTCTGCAATTTTTTCTGCGTCCGGCTCATAGCGTCCGGACAATACTTCGCTTTTAATGGACCAGATCACGCCGTCACGGTCGCTATCGCCGTAGGCTAAATAATAGCCTTTGTCGCGGTACGCCATCACCAGCAGTTGTAAGTACACCACGATCGCCGCCGCGCCGTACTTGCGCCGTGCGGTAATCAGCTTCGGGTCGCTCATCAGTCCAATGTCGTGACGGAAATAATCTAGTCCGTCCTTGGTCGGTCTGCCCGTAGTATCACCTCCGGTTTTCAGGGCAGGAAGGGCGGGGTTGCCGCCCTGTGCCTTGCCTGCTTACGCCAGAATGATAACGTCCTCGCGGAGCTCCTGCGGAATGTGCTGCTCGAACCAGTCGCGGATATTCGCGATAGCCTCACGCTTCCATGCATCCGCATCAGCCGCAAAGAGCGCCGTCTGAACCTCATCGCCGGTCTGACGAATACGGAACACGAACGGACTTTTCGGCTGCTCAACCTCGGTAAAGGTGCGGTACGGCGCCAGTACAACCGGGTTCGGCACGCTCACCTGCTTCACAAGAGAAATACCGCTACGGGCCGTCACGCGCTGCGTCATGCCGTCATCCGCCAGCGATACGCCGTTCTCGGTCGTTACCGTGCTGATGAGCTGCACCAGCGTGTCGCGGACTTCGGTCGGCACGAAATGCGTCTGCATATTGATGATGAACTCCTCCACGCCCAGCCAGCGGCCAAACGGGAACATCGGTGCGGACCGCTCGGCTTCCAGCAGGCACTCACGCGCCTTGTCGCTGTTCAGCTCGCGGTACAGGTACACGCGGTCGTAATCCGCAACATGGATAACGAAGCGGCGGCCGATGCTGTCCTCATCCTCGGCACATTCATCTGCGCCGCTCTCGATGTAGTCGCGCACCGCCGAAAGCGTATGTACCGCCAGCGGCGATGCCGTCAGCTCGTTCGGAATGCGGTGCAGCGTGCGGTCTGCATAGTGGCTGCCATTGCGGAACTCCAGATGCGGAGCCGAAAGGTTTACGATATATTCCAGTGCTTCCTTGATCATTTTGAATATCCTCCTATTGATTTACGCCAGCTTGACGACCTTGGGTTCGGTGTCAACGGACGGGTCGAACGACTGCTGACCGGGCACCTGCGGCGTGTACTCCATAACGATGGGTTCTGCATCCGTACCGCCGAGCAGCAGTGCGCCGTCGATCGGCTTGACCGGAACCAGCTTGCTGCTCACCTCTGCGCGAACCGCCACGCTGTCGCGGTTCTCGGTCGGCACGATGGACAGCTTGATGGTCAGCGTCCGCGCCTTTTTCGCCTCAGTGTTGAAGTCGCGGCAGTTTTTCATGATGCGCGTCAGCTCGTAGGCCACGCGCTCGCCGATCGCGCCGTTCATCATGTCCAGAATGCTGATCTCCTTGACTTCGCCGGTGTTATTAAAGTTACTCATGGTTGTACCTCTCCTTCATCTCACGTTTGTAGAATCTCATCAGACCGTCTATGATCTCACCAGGTGTCATACTCCAGCGAGCGGCGTATTTCAGCAGCGCCGATGCAGTGCGCGGGTCTACGTCAAATGTGATTTTCATGAAATTCTCCTCTTATTCCGGACAAATCCGAATGGTGATACCCGGAAACTCCCGTTCAAACCGCCGCTGCCATGCCTCTGCCCTGCTGTTGCCGGCGGACAGGTGCAGTAGCCAGATGGTGAGTACACCACTGAGATCCTGCTTGTGTAGCCATTTGATAACGTCATTCACCTCGAAATGACTGTGCCGAATGCGCTCCTTGAGCAACGAGGGAATGCGGTCGCTGCGGTCCAGTAGGCTTTCCTCGTAGTTGCACTCTACGGCGATATAAGTCAGCCGGTCAGCGGTGACACCCAGATTGGCTGTATCGACCGCCCAGAGCAGCCGCTCCTTCGTGCGGCCGTCCTCGATGAGGAAGCCGAGCGGCTCATCCGTGTTGTGGAACGTGCGGAACGGCACGACTGTCAGGTGCCCGAACCGCAGCACGTCACCGGCTTTGATGAGGTTTGCCGCGTCCATTGCGTCCTTGTGGGCGGCGGCTGTGCCCTCGCTCATGTATACCGGCACGCCCGCTTTGAGCATCTGTGCTGCCGCCTTGGCGTGATCCTGATGCTCATGGCTGACAAGGCAGGCGGTAATGTCCGCCACACCATAGCCGAGCCGCTTTTGCAGCTCCCTGAACGACAGACCGCATTCCAGCAGCAGGGTCGTTTCCCCGTCCGACACGACGTAGGCGTTGCCGCGAGAGCTGCTCGCCAGTGATGTAAACGTCAAATCGGGCACGCTCCTTTGCTGTCAGGCGGCGTTTCCGGTTCTTCGGGCGGAATATCGACCTTTTCCTCGGGTGCGTTGTCCGCGAACTGCGTGGACTTGCGGATGATGTCCTGCACCCACTCGGGCAGTTTGCCGAACACTTCCATGTCCGGCTCATCCGCATCAAATACGAGGATTTCGCTCTCCGGCTGCGGTGCCGGAAGGCCTTTGGGGAAACCCGTGACCGCCTCGATGCGGTTGTACTTGCTGCCGTCATCCTTTTCAACGACGGTCACGCTGAGCATGGCCGGTACGCCTGCCATCTGCATCAGATCAAAGCCATCACCGGCCGGATCCAATTCTGCATCGGTCAGCGCCTTGCCGCGCCATGCGGTCAGCATCTGGAACAGCGCCGCACGCTCATGCAGCGACACCGTAAACCGGCGGGACGACAGCCAGCGCGGCTTGTCCTCGCCGTCCACCTCGACACGCTCATCCGGTATCTCGAAGATGAACATACATTCCTCGGCGTACTTGCCCTGCTTCTGCTTCTCGAACTGCTTGTACTGCTGACCGAGGTCAACCACAGCAACGCAAACACCCATATAAGTGCCGCCGTCCATCGGCGGAATGCTGCTCACGACCTTGCGTTTTGCTTTCAGGCTCATTCGATTCTCAACTCCTTATCCTGCTCCGAAACCACCAGCCGCACGACCTGTGAGCCGATAGGCTGCAAATGTGTAACACTCTCGGCGTTGTCCACGAAAAGCGGTACACGGCGGCCGAAATGTGCGGAAAGCGTGTCAATAATGTCCATGCCGATATTGATTTGCATGGCGTTGTTCGTGCCCTCGAACGTCGAGCCGTTCATATCCATCGGCTCACAGCAGTCTGCCAGACCGCCGTTGACCTGCTCAGTGAACAGCCGCCAGCGTGTCAGACGGAACTTGCTGTTGACGCTCTCGGTGATAGCCTGCACGCGGTAGCGCGTGAACTCCTCGCACATGGCAATAAGCCTGTCCATCTGCTCGACCTCGGCGGCTGCAGTGCGCTGCTCGGCCTGCAATTCGGCAATGCGGCGGCGCGTATCAATGAGCGTCTGCTCTTTGGCGAGCACAGCATCACTTTCCAGCTTGCGGCGCGTCAGCTCGGCGTGCTCGGTTTCCAGACGGGTCTTTTCCGCAGCGGTGTCGCTGTTCAATCGGTCGAGCCGCTTTTCCGTATCCGTGATGAGCATCTGGATGGCGTTCCTGCGGCGGTCGTAGTCCGGCAGGTTCTCCGGTTCTGTGATGACCGGTGGCGTGTAGCTGTCAAGCGCAGCCTGCGCTTTCTGCATCTCGTCCTGTGCGGATTTCAGTGCGGTTTTGTTACTTGCAAGGCGCTCCTGTGCGGCTGCAATGCCCCGCTTGACAAACTTGCTGTCCTCAAGGAGCGTGTCCTTGCGCTGCTGCTGATGGGCGGCAAAGGCTTCGCGCGCCTCGGCAACCTGCTCTGCCGGTAACGGCTGATGACAGGTCGGGCAGACGGTTTCCGTGAACTCCTCGGCGTCGATGGCACGCCAGCGTGCGCGGTAGTCGTTCAGGCAGTTTTCGCCGGTGGTGATGTAGTCGGTTTCCCGTGCGACAGTGCGCGTCAGGCGGTCGGCTTCGCATTTTGCGCGGTCAAGCGCGGCGGTCAGTACCGGCGTTTCGTCCTCCACCGGCACGCGCTGACTGGCAAGATGGGCGTTGTTTTCGGTTTCCAGCTCACGGAGCTGATTTTGCAGTGCGCCCAGCTCGTTGCGTGCCTGTGCGGCAAGGGTGTTGTTCGTGAGCTTCACCAGCTCACCCTGCACCCGTTCGCGCTCGGCCTGCAAACGGTCGCTTTCGCTGTGCGCCGCCGCGAAGTCAAGGCTTTCCAGCTCCGTCACCATGCGGCTGCACTCGTCCACGCGAACCGGCAAGGTGTTGAGGTTTGCGTTCATTTCCTTGCGCTGCTTCATCAGCACGGACTTGTATTCATCCACTGTCCGGCGGCCGACTTTCTCGGTCAGCTCGGCAAACTGCGGTGCAGTCGCAAGCAGCTGCTTGTCCTCCGGCAGACCGCAAATCTCGGCGAGCAGCGTTCGGCGGTCTTTCCAGTGCATTCCTTTCGTTACCGCCCAGACATCGGTGAGCAACTTAAACTGTCTCTCGTCGATCAGCTCTGCAATGCGGCGCTTGTATGCGTTTTCGGCAAGCGGCACATCGTCGATGTAATAGTCACGGGTGTCACCGGCGTAGCGCTCGATGGACGAACCGCGCGGCTTCTCCCACTTCTCGCGGAGCACCTTGCGGAGCTTGATCGGCTCGCCGTCCACCTCGAGAACCGCCGTGACCTCGGGCATCGTGCCTGCCGGCGCATGGTGCGGCTTGATGTCCGGCCGCGCGTTGCCGGCGCTGTCCTTGTTGAAGAGCAGCCACGTCAGCGCGTCGTAAACACTGGTCTTGCCTGCGGCGTTCTCGCCATAGATGTTGTTCACGCCCTCGTGAAAGTCGAGGTGCCGCTTAGGAAAGCACTTGAAGTGCACCAAGTCCAAAGATTTCAGTTCAATTTTCATTGACTTCCCGCCTCCTTGCGGGTATTATGTAAGTGTAATCTTTCATATGCCGCTGTTGGAATTGCCGTTCCTCAGCGGCGTTTTTCTGTTTTCACACCGATTTTGCGTGCTTGCGGCTGCAAAACCGGCTTGATTTCGCATTTTGCTGCATCTGACACGCGAGCGTCCGATGCCATCTGCGACAGAATATCGGATTCTTTCTTCTTCGTCCACATTCAGTTTCCCTCGTAGTAATACTTAACGAGACTGCGCACGCTGATAAGCATAACGCCCAACAACAGTGCTGCCAGAACTGTATAACCGCCCATCGGCAGCTTGTCCATTTCAGCGTAGCCGCTGGCAGACAGCAGACCGAGGAATGACAGGCCGGCAATGATTCCGTTGATGTGATTCATGGTGTCACCTCCTCTCGAAACCCTGCCGCCTGCGTTACCCACAGGTAAAACGTCAGCGTAGGGATAAAGAACGCACGGTTATGTGCGTTTTTCTTGAGCCATCCCAATCCGAATGGACAGGAACCGTGCTCCAGACAGGCTCTCAGGCTTTCGCCCGCCATGCCGAGGAACGCCGCGCATTCGTCGATTGGGATCTTCTGCGGGTACTTCTTGCACAGTAGTTCCAGCTCGGACAGCTTGGCGGTGATAATGGTCGGGGTTGTCATGGTGGTTACACCTCCCTATGTAATAAGGTTTGCGACTGTGCAGCCGATACACAGCACGACTGCCATCGTGATACACAGTGCCGCGCCGATCTTGTCAATGTGCTGACCGAACAGGCGGTACTTGAGCAGATACACCTGCGACAGGATCAACGCCGCCCAGCCAGCGACTTCGGAAGAAATATAGGTTATTGGAATCGCCTTCTTTCTATATCGCATTTATGCGACTATTGAGCTAAAAAAATTTGGATTGCCTCCTCATTGCTCAACATTAGTACGTCGCACAGTTTGTGCATCTCTTCGACCGAAAAATCAAGTGCCGAACTTTTCATCTTTCGAGAAAAAGTACTCCGATCCATTCCGATCTGTGCTGCAACGCCTTCTTGAGTTAGGCCGTTTGCTACGATTTTCCCTCGAAGCATATCTGTATTTACTCTCAAAGTCATCACCTCCGTCCAGTATCGCATTATTGCGACTTTGTGGTTTTATAGTACCATCTTTTACCCAAGATGTCAACTGCATTTTCGCAATTATGCGATTCTATTTTGTTCTATTGCAAATTCGTGTTGCATTTTTGCTACACGCATGATATAGTAAGAAGTATCAAGGAGGTGGCTGTATTGACTACTGGTGATCGTATGAAAGCACGCCGCAAAGAATTAAAATTAAGTGCAGAAGATGTTGCAACAGCGCTGAACGTTTCTCGCGCGACAATCTTTCGTTATGAAAAAGGTGATATAGAGAAACTCCCTGGTACATCTCTCGAACCTTTAGCAAAAGTTTTACAAACGACAGTGGCTTATCTCATGGGTTGGAGCGACGAATCCTCCCCTGCTGGTGTAACACCAAGCAGCGCCAATCTTGTCACAATCCACTATGCAGGCCCGGTAGCAGCACACTTTAACGCAACCTCTACCGATGTTTATGAACAGCGAACCATACCTGCTGAGTGGATTGGACGGCGCAGACCTGAAGATTTCTTTCTGGCCACGGTCAGCGGCGACAGTATGTACCCGCAGTTCCAGGACGGCGACGAAATCCTGTGCCTGCGATGCAGCGACATGGGCATTTCCGGTCGGATCGGCATTATGCTGCTGGGCGGCGATGAAGCCACTGTCAAGCGTATCGAATATAAGCCCGGCGAGGATTGGATCGATCTTATTCCCATCAATCCAGAATTCAAGCCGAGGCGTATCGAAGGTGTAGACCTGGAACAGTGCCGTGTTGTTGGCCGTGTTATCAAAGTCATTCGCACCGTAGATCAAATCTGAGGAGGACGAATATGAAAAAGCGAATATTAGCATCAATATTTTTCTGTCTGATGGTGCTATCCCTCACTGCTTGTAACAGCAATATCCCGAACGATACTAAACAGTCGGATGCGACTGCTGACGATACCAACAATGTATTTACTTCTACAGATACGAATTCTGAATTTACCCCGCTTGACATTGCAGAATCCGGTTATACGATGATAGAAGGCGGTTTCCTGTACTGCTCAGTCAAGGTTCATAACCCCAACACTGACTTAGCGGTTCTTTATCCAACTGTCCGCATTACTGCACGAGATTCCAGTGGCACATTGCTTGGCACTCAGGATCAGACACTCTCTACCATCTATCCCCAACAGGACTTCTGGTATTCTGGGCAGCTTCTCCAAGTAGATGAAGCGCCTTCTTCTGTAGAATTCACTATCGTGCAGCCTGATGACTATAATATCGTTTCCGCCTCTACGCTAGAACAGTCTACGTTTACTCCTCTATTAGTTGAAAGCGTAGCTATGCACAGCGAACGCTTGGTTGGAGAAGTCGTAAATAAGAATGACTTTGACCTTGATATGATTGTTGTCGCAGCAGTGTTCCGAAACGAAGACGGAGACATTATCGGCGGCGAATCTACTTTTGTCGATAAACTCCCCTCTTCTGGCAGTGTTCCGTTTGATATGCCGATTCATTCTGAATTTGCAAAATGCAATTATGAAGTATACGCCAATAGTTGGGCATAATGCCTACCTATACCTCTTATTCAATCAAAAGGAGTATTTCTATGGGGAAAATCAGAAAGACATTTAAGATTCTTACAGAAAAGGATGACAAGAAACGCTATAAGAAGATAAAGTCGCTCAAAAAAAGCGATCTTGTCGATCTACTTGATGTGTGTATTCGCAGTATGCAGCAACACGATATTTCCGTTTCCCAGATGGTTCCCTCGCATAAATTACCAAGCGACGCCGATGAGAACGTAATATCTATATCTGAATCTGACCAAGAAGATAAGATTGCGGCGTCTGCATCTAACTAAACTAAAAAAATCCCGCTCCGGTGCGCCAACACCAGAGCGGGACATGGGGTACTGATAAACCTACCAAGCCATCAGTACCCCTATTTTACCATACTTTTTTACGGTAAGAAAGGGGTTATTTTTATGCCGAGAAAAAAACCTACACGCAAGGACAACCGCTACGAATACAAGATCACGCTCGGCCGCGATATTCACGGCAAGCCGCTGCGCAAATCCTTTTACAGCACGGTCAGCCTTGCCGATGCGAAAAAGAAAGCCGAGGAATTCCGTGTGGCCTCCGAGGTATCCGCACGGACCGGCGAAGCATTCGTCCGGAAAAGCTACAACTTCGCCCAGTGGGCGCGCAAGTGGCTCAAGACCTACAAGCAGCCGTTTGTCAGCCCCAATACGCTCCAGACCTATGAGGAAATCGTGCGGCTGTATCTGGAGCCGTATTTCGGCAGTGTTGATCTGACCGATGTGCGGCCGGTCGATGTGCAGACGTTCGCCGCCATGCACAAGGGTCTATCCGCATCGCATCTGAAGAAGATCCGGCTGTGCCTGGTGGACATCTTTGAAACGGCCATCGAGAACGACCTGTGCTACAAGAATCCGGCAAAGCGCGTGCAGTTCAGCAGCTCGGCGCACAAGCGCGTCAAGCGTGTGCTGACCGAAAAGCAGATCGCCATTGTGCGCGAGGAAGCACTCGAAGCGTTTCCCGCTGCTGCGCTCCTGCTCGATACCGGTATGCGCCGCGGCGAGCTGCTGGGAACCATGTGGACGGACTTCGTGCTCGAGCCGGGTAATGGCTCGCTGCATATTCAGCGCACTGTCGTTTCCGAGGTCGGCGTGCTCAAGCTGGCCGCGCCGAAGAAGAACAGCTTCCGCACCATTCCGATCTCGGACGAGTGCATCGCCCTGGTGCAGTCGCTGCCGCACGACAGCCTGTACCTGTTTCCCTCGCAGACCGGCGGCCTGCAGGATACCGACCACTTTTCTCAGCGGCTCAAGAAGTTTATGACCGGCGTGCACGAGCGTCACCCGGACATTCCGGTGCTCACCTCGCACGAGATGCGTCATACCTACGGCACCAGCCTGCGCCGGAACGGCGTGGACATCTACACGATCCAGAAGATTCTCGGCCACAAGGACATTCAGGTCACCGCCGAGATCTACGTCCACAACGAACTGGAGGAACTCCGTGCAGCCGTATTCCGCAAAAAGACAGACGACGACCGCAAGGAAACCATGTCGTAAACGCTCCCCCGTGTCGTCAGAATGTCGTCAGAAAAATCTAAGTGCATAAAAAAATACCACCGAACAGTAGTTTCGGTGGTATTTTGCTGTTTTAGCGCTTGGAGAACTGCGGTGCACGACGTGCAGCCTTCAGACCGTACTTCTTACGTTCCTTCATACGCGGATCGCGGGTCAGGAAGCCTGCAGCCTTCAGAGCTGCGCGGTACTGGTCGGAATCAGCCTGCAGCAGAGCACGAGCGATGCCGTGACGGATTGCGCCAGCCTGGCCGGTGAAGCCGCCGCCGGTTACGGTGCACTCTACGTCGAACTTGCCCTCGGTGCCGGTTACTTCGAACGGCTGACGGCAAACCATCTTCAGGGTCTCGAGACCGAAGTAGTTGTCGATGGTGCGGTTGTTGATCTTGATCTCACCGGTGCCGCCCGGGAAAAGACGAACGCGGGCAACAGAGGACTTTCTTCTGCCGGTGCCATAGAAATATGCCTTCTTAGGTGTATACATCAGTTAATCCTCCCTTACTTTTCCCAGTTCTCGGGCTTCTGAGCCTGATGATTGTGGTTCTCGCCAGCAAATACCTTCAGACGGGTAGCGGACTGACGGCCGATGGAATTCTTCGGCAGCATGCCCTTAACTGCGAGCTGCATAGCGAACTCCGGCTTCTCAGCCATCAGGGTCTTGTACTGAACTTCCTTCAGACCGCCGACCCAGCCGGTGTGATGACGATAGTACTTCTGGGTAAGCTTCTTACCGGTCAGAACCGCCTTGTCAGCGTTGACGATGATTACGAAATCGCCGCAGTCAACATGGGGAGTGAACGTGGTCTTGTGCTTGCCGCGAAGCAGCATTGCAGCGGTTGCAGCAGTACGGCCCAGCGGCTTGCCAGCTGCGTCCAGTACATACCACTTACGCTCGACATTTTCTGCCTTAGCCATAAAAGTAGACATGGTTTTTTCCTCCGTTTATATATATCAAAAATACTTTGACAACTGATTGATCGCTCGAAACGAGCATATTTATTAAAACACATCATTTTGCGCAAGTCAAGCGAAATTTTGAAAAAATATCTTCAATCCAATACATTCTCTTGTTTTCGCTTCCATTCTCTCTCATACTCCCGAATACTCACTTTGTATTTCATTTTTTGCATTTGCGATTTTTGACGTTTTCTGATAAATTTTAATATGTACGATCAAAAAGGAGACTGTTATGCAGAAAATGCTTTCCTATGTCCGCCGTGCGGTGGACCATTACCATATGATAGATGAGGGCGACAGGATTGCGGTCGGTGTTTCCGGCGGCAAGGACTCGCTCGCGCTGCTCGTGGCACTCAGTCAGCTGAGCCGCTTTTATCCGCACCACTTTACAGTCGTGGCTATTACATTGGAGATGGGCTATGATGAGATGGACTTCTCCCCTGTACAGACGCTGTGCGACAAGCTGGGCGTCGAGTACATCCGCGTCCCCACCCAGATCGGCCCTATCGTGTTTGATATCCGCCACGAGGAAAACCCCTGCTCGCTCTGTGCCAAGCTGCGCCGCGGCGCTCTGCACGATGCCGCCCGCAAGGCAGGCTGCAGCAAGGTTGCGCTCGGCCATCACTTTGACGATGTAGTCGAGACCTACATGCTTTCCCTATTTTATGAAGGCCGCATTTCGTGCTTTTCGCCGGTAACCTACCTCGACCGCGCCGACATCACGCTCATTCGTCCGCTGCTGTATGTGCCGGAGCATTATGTGCGCTCGTTCGCCAAACGGCACGAGCTGCCTATCGTGCACAATCCATGTCCGGCGGACGGCAACACCAAGCGACAGGAGATCAAGGATTTGCTGAAAAGTCTCGAAAAGACCATGCCCGGTGTACGCGAGCGTATTTTCGGCGCCATGCAGCGCTACCCGCTCGAGGGCTGGGAACCCGACAAGACCCGCCGCGATTACAAATGATCTGTTCCCTTTATAAAAAGAAAGGAGACGAGAACCATGATCCAGATTGGCTTCTGCGACGACGATCCCAGCGTGCTCGATGAACTGCACGAGCTGCTCGGCAGCTACCGTGCAGAACACAACGCCGATATCGCCCCGACGGCCTTCCAAAGCCCGTTCGAGCTGCTGGCGTCCATCGAAAAGGGCGCACGCTTTGATATTCTGCTGCTCGATGTGCTCATGCCCGGCGAAAACGGCATCGAAGCCGCCCGTGAGATCCGTCAGTACGACTCCAACGTGAAGATCATCTTTCTCACCTCATCCGCAGAGTTTGCCGTGCAGTCGTATACGGTGGGCGCGTATTTCTATCAGCTCAAGCCGATCTGGCCGGAGAGCTTCTTCCGGCTGATGGATTCGGTCATTGCCGCCTGCTCGCGCGAGAGCAGCGTCAGCCTGATCCTGCGCTGCAAAACCGGCATCACACGCGTTGAACTGGACAAGCTGGAATACTGCGAGGTCATCCGCCGTTCCCTGCTGCTGCACAAGACTGACGGCACCGTGCTCGAAGCCGCCGGCAGCATGGACAGCCTGTGCGAAAGCCTTGCCGAACACAGGAATTTTCTGCGCATTCACCGCTCTTACCTTGTAAATTTAGAGCATATCCAGACGATCACGCCGAAAACGCTCATCATGTCCAGCCGCGCCGAGCTGCCCATTCCGCACGGACGCTACAACGACATCAAGGACGCGTACCTTGAACACGCCTTCCAGAAAGAGCAGGTGTTCCTGACATGATTGCACTCGCCGTTGACCTTTGCAACTCCGTTGCCGTTACGCTGTTCGGCATCGCGCTCTCTGCGGCATTCTGCAATATCCACTGGACGCCCAAGGCGAAAAAGCGCATGCTGCTGTACACGCTGATGATCTTCTTCCTGTCCGGCATCGCCTACCTCGGTGTGGACCCGGGCTTCGGACGCTATCTGTATCCGCTGCACACCCATCTGCCGCTTGTGCTCGCGCTGTGCTCGCTCAGTCACGAACGCCTGTGGCCGGTGATTTCCGTGCTGACGGCGTACCTGTGCTGTCAGCTGCGGCGCTGGCTGGCGCTGATCGCGGTCGCTATCTTCTCCGGCGGAGACACCATGCAGTACGCTGTGGAAATAATCGTCACCGTGCCGCTGCTCATTCTGCTGCTCAAGGCCGCACCGGCCATCCGGTCGGTGTCGCAGTATTCGCGTGCGGTGCAGTGTCAGTTCGGCATTGTGCCCGCGGTGTACTATGCGTTTGACTATGCCACCCGCGTTTACACCGACCTGCTGTTCTCCGGTTCGGCCGTAGTCGTGGAGTTCATGCCGTTCGTGTGCAGTGCGGCGTACCTGCTGTTCCTGATTCACATTTCCAAAGAGCAGCACGCACGGCTGCGTTTGGAGGAGCTGAAAAGCAATCTTGACCTGCAGGTGCATCAGGCAGTCCGTGAGATTGAAGCACTGCGTATCTCTCAGCAGAAAACCCGCGCCTACCGGCATGATCTGCGGCATCATCTGCAGTACATCACCGCCTGCATCGAGAATGAGCAGTACGAGCAGGCACTGCAGTACATTCACTCCATCAGCGAGGAAATCGAAGCCAGCCGCGTGACCGTTTACTGTGAAAACGAGGCCGCAAACCTGATTCTCTCATCGTTTGCCGACCGCGCCAAGGCGCAGAGCATCCCGCTTGCGGTGCATGCCGTGCTGCCCAATCAGCTGCCGCTTGCCGAGAGCGACCTGTGCGTGCTGCTCTCCAACGCGCTTGAGAATGCGATTCACGCATGCAGCGAGCGCGCGGACGGCATTCCCGGACACATTGAGGTGCAGACATACGAAAAAGCCGGAAAGTTCTTCCTGCAGGTTGTCAACGACTGCACGCAGCCGGTGCAGTTCAGCCACGGCGTGCCGGTCTCTGACCGCGCCGGACACGGCATCGGCGTGCACAGCATTTGCAGCATCGTCGAGCGATACGGCGGTGTATACAGCTTTTCGGTCAGGAATCAGCAGTTTATCCTGCGAATTTCACTTTAATAATCGCATAGAAAAAACGCTCTGTTTTCACAGAGCGTTTTCTTATAAACAGTAGCAAACACCGTGCGGAACTGTAGTTCCGCCGACAGCATTTTAGCGTTTATTGGAGCGCTTCCAGATACGCATCTTCTCCGCTTCCTGAATCAGCTGCTCGCGGAAATCCGGATGCGCAACCGAGATCAGCGCCTCCGCACGCTGCCATGCAGTCAGACCCTTGAGGTTTACCTTGCCGTACTCGGTGACAAACCAGTGCGCGCACGGACGGGCATCGGTAACGACCGAGCCGTTCTCGAGCGTCGGACGAATACGGCTCTCGAGCGTGCCGTCCTTCTTCTTAAAGGTGGACGAGCAGCAGATGAAGCTCTTGCCGCCCTTGGACAGATACGCGCCCAGAACGAAGTCCAGCTGGCCGCCTGCACCGGAAATCTGCTTGATACCGGCACTTTCTGCGTTCATCTGGCCGAACAGATCCACATCCACGATATTGTTGATGGAAATGAAGTTGTCGATCTGTGCGATGGTGCGCGCATCGTTAGTATAGGATACCGGCGCAGACATGCACTCCGGATTATCATTTACAAAATCGTACAGCTTCTGGGTGCCTGCGCCGAACGCGAACACCTGACGGCCGCGGTCGATGGCCTTCTTCGAGCCGTTGATCTTGCCTGCACGGGAGATGTCAACGAATGCGTCAACGTACATTTCAGTATGAACGCCGAGGTCCTTCAGGTCAGACTCCGCGATCATCGAGCCTACGGTATTCGGCATGCCGCCGATGCCCAGCTGCAGGCACGCGCCGTTCGGGATTTCCTCCACGATCAGCTTTGCAACCGCCTTATCAACCTCGGTCGGCTCGCCGCCTGCGCCCATCTGCGGCATTTCGGTGTCGCTCTCAACGATCATATCCACCTGCGAAATGTGAATGCCGTCCTCAAAGCCGCCAAGGCAGCGCGGCATATACTTGTTGACCTCAACGATGATAACATCGGATACATCGCAGACGGCTTTCAGGTGCGAAGCCTGCGGACCGAAGCTGAACCAGCCATGTGCGTCCATCGGCGCCACCTGAATCATGGCTACATTGACATGACGGACGTTCTCGCGGTACCAGCGCGGCATCTCGGAGTAGCGCAGTGCGCTGTAAAAGCCGAAGCCCTCCATGCATGCCTTGCGCTCAATGCCGGACATGTGCCACGAGTTCCAGGTGATCTTGTCGGCTGCATTCGGAATATCGAATACCGCCGGTCGGCGCATGAGTACGCCGCCGCGGAAGTTTACATCCTCCAGCTCGCCCATGCGGGCAGCAAGTGCCTTGTCCAGTGCAACAGGCGTACCCGTACACCAGCCGTAGTCTACCCAGTCACCCGATTTAACAACCTTAACGGCTTCATCCGCCGTTGTCAGCTTCTGCTGATACAGTGCAGTATAATCCACGCTGATTCCCTCCGTCTTACTTGTTCTTCATTGTTTATTCTTTAACAATCATGCTTACTTATGATTATAATCTCTTTTTTGGTACAGGTCAACACAGGTTCGCAAAAAAGAGTGAGAATCCGTCCCAACCGCTCCCCGCCCTCTTTTCCATATATTTCACCCTGTTATTTTAGATTTTGCACAAAATACCGCCCGATTATCC
>CEAZ01045550.1_pt1 | contig 21054 bp, 23 predicted proteins | sample 557361 | NCBI WGS metagenome assembly CEAZ01 (sample SAMEA3182074, study PRJEB8094) | gut metagenome | biome: human; feature: gut; material: Stool; isolation source: human stools | place: Canada | collected 2012-02-22 | reverse complement strand
CCCGGCCGCAGACACATTTGCCTACGTATTTTTCGCAATCCATTATCATAGCTTTGTCCCTCCGCTCGTATTCTGCGCATCCGCAGTATCCAGCCGGGCATATCCGTCCCAGGCAAAGAGCTGCCTGACGCTGTCGTCACCGCTGCACGCGACTATTTCCGCGATGTAGAACACATGATCTGTGACTTCCTTCATGTCTGTCAGTCTGCATTCAAATACGACGCGGCTCCCGGATACGATCCTGGGCGCGATCTCGCTTGCCGCTTCGAGCGGTATCGAGAACATTTCCGCCTTGTTCACGTCACGGCCGGAGCAGCTGCCGCAGCGCAGCGCGGCTTCCTTAAGCTCCTCGCCGACGATGTTCAGCGCGAACTCGCCGGTTGACTGTATAAGCTTTCCGCTTGCGCCCTTCTTACCGAGGCAGGCGCCTATCATCGGCGGCCTGTTGGACAGGAAAGTCCACCATGACACGGCCATGAGATTTGTGCTTCCGTCCTCTTTAAGGCTGGACAGCAGCGCGAACGGCGACGGAGCCGTAAGCCGCTGCGCCTGTGCGGCAGTAATTCTTTCCACTGTTATCTTCCTTTACTTTTTTGCCATGTAGTCCGCGACAGCCTGGAGGTTCTCTCTGAAGCTGCCGTCGGCAACGAACTTCTTCTCGAAGAGCGCGGAGCCCATCGTGAAGGTCCAGGGGCCGATATCGAACATGGTGTCGATACGGGCGAAGCTGTTGATGGAGCCGGCAATGCAGATCTTTGCGTCGACTGCCTTGCAGAAGTCGTAAGCGAGCTTCTCGCCGTCGACGACATGGCGGTAGGCAAGAATGTCAAAGCCCTTGATGCCCTTTACCATAAGATCCTTCGCGTTCTGGATGATCTCCTCATTGGTGCCCTCAAGGATGCTGGGGCTGCCGGAGACCTTGCCGACGAATGGGAGGTAATCCATGCCGTTGTCGCGCAGGAGCTTTGCGACGGAGTCGTAATAGATCGTACCCATGAGGTAATCAAAGCCGCAGTCGATGGCGGTCTGTGCGCCGTCGAGACATGAAGCCTCGTCATAGGTAACGACTTCGAGGAAGGTGGTCTTGCCCGCTGCCTTCATTGCGGCGGTGAGTGCCTTCATCTCGTCCTTGGGCAGGCCGACGTTTTTGAAGCCCCAGTACTTGACTTCTTCGATATCCTTGCACTGTTCAAAAACTTCGTGCGCATTCTTGACGGTAACGTCATGGTGGGTAAGCATTATAATGATTTCGGGTCTCATTGGTTTTCCTCCTGAATCAGTAACAATTTGTTTTGAAATGTCCTGTAATTCAGCAGTTTTGGGTGCGCTGCTCATATAAATGATATTGGAAACCAGACCCGAAGTCAATTGGCATTATCCGCCCGATTTCATCGAATGCGTAGCATTTTTCCCTAAATTCCGGCACCGCGCAAAACGCATTTGAAATTGCGCGTTTTGGGCAAAATCTTTTGTCCCTTTCAACAAATTCCGTGTCCTGAATTTTATATATCATACATTGCTCATGTAAAATGTTCCGAATTTAACATAAAAATTTCAACAAAACTCTGTACAAATGGCTAAGTTTGATATAAAATAATCTCATCTTTTTCTAAGGATCGATAAATATGAAAACAGATAGGAGAGAGCACAGAATAATAAGCCTGCTCGAGAGCCGCGGAGAGATGTCGGTCAACGATCTCAGCCGTGTTCTTGACGTCTCGCTTTCGACACTTCGCAAGCAGCTTGCGGTCATGCAGTCCAAGGGGCTCGTCATCCGTACCTACGGCGGCGTCATGCCCGTCAACCGCGTCCCGGACGAGACCTTTGAAAGCAAGCTCCATAAGAATATGTCCGAGAAGCGCCGCATCGCCGTAAAGGCGCGCACCATGATAAGCAGCGTCGAATCCATCTCGCTCGGCAGCGGCACCACGGTCTTTGAGCTGAGCAATCTTCTTGCCGATATCCCGCACGGCATCATATACACCAACTCCATGCAGGCGGCGGACTATCTCGCGCGCTGTGCGGGGCTTGAGGTGCATATATGCAGCGGCGTTATCCGCAGCCATACCGGCACGATAATCGGCAACGAGGCCGCATCCTACTTCAAGCAGCTCCCGCAGGTCGACTACGCCTTCATCGGCTGCGACGCCATCGACAGCAGCGGCGATGTGTACAGTGAGAACATGGCTGTCGCGCTCGTGGAAAAGACCGTGCTCCTCAACGCGAAGCGCAAATACATTCTCTGCGACTCCTCGAAGATCGGCAAAACCGCCGTTGCGCATATCGTGAATCTCCGCGAGTGCGACGGGATAATCACCGTGAATCTCGAAAGCGGCATCGCCGAAAACTTCAAATTCCTCACCGAGGTCATATATGCGTAGCGTCAGAAGGAGCTCGTACCGCTCCGCTTCCGCCTTTCGGCGAAATCTGCGCTATACGATCTCCTTCTTCCTTTTCAAATCGAACCCGCTTCGCTGGGCTTCGATTTGAGCTGTTATACTAAAGCCCCCGGCAGAGCTTCATCGCTCCGCCGGGGGATGGCTGTTATTCACATATTCAGTTGTTATCCACGGTGCATTGCCGTATTCTTTCGCTCAGCTCCGCTGCGCGGCCGGTGTCCCCTGCCGCGTCGAAGTGCTCATACAGCGCCGTGCATATCGCGGAGTAGACCGTTTTCTTGCTGTCGGAAAGCTCCCCGGTGTCGACAGCGACTGCCGCGGCATACGCGCCGTCATAGTCGCCGCCCTCATACAGCGCACCGGCTTCGAGGTATGCCTTTGTCTCCGGCTTGTATTTCTCCATCCACGCCGGGGCGAGCATCATTTTCTCTGCAAAGGCATAGTTTCCCCTCGCCGCAAAATACTCGGACACCGTACCCGATATGAAGAATATCGAGATCAGCAGCACTGCGCCGAGCACTACCCGTATCCAGTTCATTTTGCCGAGAGTCCTGTAAGTCCTGTCGTACCGTATCTGGCGGTACACGCTGTATTTGTTATCCATAGCAAAGCTCCGAAAATACTTATGCAGAAAGCGGATAATGTCCGCTTTCTGCGCGTTTTATAAATGCTTTTACATCGGCCCAAGCAGCAGGTCGGGCAGCCAGGTGCAGAAGCCGGGAACAAAGGTCACGAGCGCGACAACAACGATGTCGACAAGGATCATGACCATCATCCACGGGATCAGCTTTGTAACGCCCGTCTTGACGACAGTGACCGTGACGAACAGGTAGCTGCCGACAGGAGGAGTCAGACCGCCGATAATGGTGCATATTGAGAACATAAGGCCGAACTGAACCATGTTGCAGCCGAGCTGCTGGAGCAGTGGGAACACCAGCGGCAGGATAACGGGCATGACCGCGACGGGCTCCATGAAGCAGCCGATCAGCAGAACGAAGGCCGCGATGAGCAGCTCAATAACGATAGCGCTGCCGGAGGAGACGTTCATCAGCCATTCCTGGAACTTGACGCCGAAGCCCTCGACCGTGAATATGTAAGCGAACACGGTGGATGCAGCGTACAGAGACAGCACCTGACCGGTGCCCTCAGCCGCGTTGAAGAGGACTTTCTTGATCTTTGCGAAGTTCAGCTCCTTGTAGCACACCACACCGACGAACAGACCGTAGACGCAGGCGATAGCGCCGGCTTCGGTCGGGGTACAGAAGCCCGCGGTAATGCCGACAATGATGATGAGCGGCATCAGCAGTGCCCAGAAGCACTCGCCGAGGGAGCTGATAACAGCCTTGAGGTGGAACTTTCCGCCGTAGTCAATGTTGTGCTTCTTCGCGTAGAAGTGGCAGATCACCATCAGGATAAGGCCGATGGCAAGGCCGGGGGTATAACCGGCGAGGAACATACGGGTGATGGAAAGGCCGGTGATGGACGCGAAGATTATCATGACGTTGCTGGGCGGGATGATAGGCGCGGTGGACGCGGCGCCCGCGATCATTGCGCCGGTGAACTCTTTCTTGTAGCCGATCTTCTCCATATCGGGCGCGGTGATGGAGCCGATAGCCGCGACAGCCGCGGTACCGGAGCCGGAAACTGCGCCGAAGATCATGTTGGCCGCGACGCAGACGATGCCGACGCCGCCGCGCAGCCAGGAGAACAGGGACGAGCAGAACTGGATGATGCGCTTGGAAAGTCCGCCCTGGTTCATGATCGAGCCGGATATCATAAAGAACGGTATTGCCATCAGCGTGAACGAATTGACGCCGCTGATGAAGCCGCGGCAGTTCATATACATCGGCAGTCCGCCATCGCCGAGCAGCACGGCGAGGAAGCCCGCGCCGAGCAGGGAGAAGGTGATGGGAACGCCGAGCAGCATCAGTGCAAGAAGAGAAATACAGGCAATTATTAACATTATTCTATCTCTCCTTCATTGATTTTCTCAAACTCGGTTTTTTCAACAGTGTTTGTCCAGAGTGCCTTGACCTTTCCCGGCGTGATGCGCAGGTAGCCCAGCACCATAGCAATGGAACCGACGGGGTACGACACGTACAGCACCCACAGCGGCAGGTGCGTGGAGGTGGAGTATCTCGGCCCATAGATCTTTACCATTTCAATTGCCGCCGGCATGAGCGCCAGCAGGAAGAAGCAGGCCAGCGTGCGCGTGAGCGCGTACAGGACGGCCTTGACCTTGGGGTTCTTTACAAGCTCCTGGAGCAGGTCTAGCGTGACATGGTCGTCGGCTCTCGCGGTGAGAGACGCCCCAACACAGGTGACCCACACAGCGCAGTAAATGATGATCTCCTCAGCCCATCTGAAGGAGTGGTGCAGCGCGTAGCGGGAGAACGTGTTCACAAAGCAGACCACTATCATTATCCCCAGCAGCAGCGCGCACAGATACTTGATGGCGATCTCGACGCAGTCGTCGATTTTATAATAGGCATTTAAGAGTTTTTTCATAATTCACTCTCTTTCGGTTTCGGATTGGAAACGGCGCTTACTTTAAGAATACCTGAAATTCCGGAGAGCCGGTAATGGCTCTCCGGAAAGCGATTCGCGGAACGATTATTTCGCGTTTGCAGCGACGTACTCGAGAGCCTCGTTGACGATATCCTCAACGCCCCACTCGGCTATCTTCTTCTGCTGGAAAGCCTTATCAGCGTCGATGAACTCCTGCAGAGCCTCGGCGGTCGGGGTCACGACCTCAACGCCGGCGGCCTTGATGACTTCGACTTCTGCCTCGTTTGCGCCGACGCGGTCGACGCACTGCTCGATGCACTTCTCTTTGAAGACGTTCTTGATGATGTCCTGATACTCAACGGGCAGCTTCTCAAGGTTGGTCTTGTTGATCATGAGCAGGTTCAGGGAAGCGATGTGGTAGGTCTCGATGTAGTACTTGAAGGACTCCTGCTGGCCGCGGGCAGTGATGGAAGCGGGATCGCTCTCAAAGCCCTCGATGGTGCCGTTAGCAAGAGAGGTGATGACCTGAGAGGAGGACATAGCGGTGGGAGAGCAGCCCCATGCCGCAACGGTCTCCTGGTAAACGTCGGAGGAAGGAACACGGATTCTCAGACCGTCGCAGTCTGCCATGGTCTCGACCTTGTGGCCTTCGGTGGTGAGCAGGCAGCGGATGCCCTGGCTCATTGCGCCGAGGCAGTAGAGGTCGATGCCCTTTTCCTCAAGCTGCTTGTTGGTGAGCTCGGGGAGGATCTCGCCGAGAGCGTTCATCTCGGAGTAGTTGGTGACAACGTAGGGAAACTCGGACCAGCCGATCTCATCGATGCCGCCGACAGTACCCCAGACAGAGGGGCCGGAAAGGCTCATATCGAGAGTGCCTGCAAAGACCTGCGGGATAAGCTCATCCTCGCCGCCCATGGTGCCGTCGGGAACGCAGTTGATCTTGATGTGGCCTTCGGACTGAGCCTCGACCTCTTCGATTGCCTTCTGGATCCACTTCTGCTCATGGCCTACGCCTGCGAAGATGTGGTAGAAGTTAAGAGTGTAAACGGTGTCGTCAGCTGCGGGAGCTGCGGGTGCTGCTGCATCGGCTGCAGGAGCTGCCGCGTCGGTGGCGGGCTTGTCGGAGCCGCCGCATGCCGCCATGGCGAAAACCATAACGAGCGCCAGCGCCAGGCAAAGCATCTTCTTCATTTTCTGCATACTTTTTTCCTCCTGTTTTGTTAGAACGATTTTAATGTCCGTCATTGGCAGCCGCACCCAAAACGTCGCCTCAGCAGGACTTTTTCCTCTCAGTTTGCGAGCAACAAACTTTCTGATGAAAACATAACATCTAACTTTTTTGATGTCAATTTTGTCAAAAAATGCGCAATGCCCTAAAATTTACAATCTAAAAAGTGAAATAACCGAACCGTGCATTTTGGGTGCTTTTTTTCGCGTTCGTTGTATAATCACTATAAAATTTGGAATAAAAATTATGTGAAATCCTACAAAATTTTTTTCGCGGCTTCAACCGTCGAAAACGCGCAACTCATTGATAAGCAAGGCTTTGCGCCCCCCGGCTTTTCTCTTCCAGGAATGCGCGCTTTACCCGCGCCGCTGCTGAATAAATGAAGAAGACCGCCGGGCGATATCGCCCGGCGGCCAATGTTATTCTGCGGTATTGTCATGCCCTCTGCAGCAAAATTCCCACAGATGCTTCAGTGGTTACTCTTATACCAGCGAGAGCCGAATCCATTTTCCTGTTAGTATTTTTCTTGATGCTGATTTCTGTAGGCTGAACGGCCTAGAGCTTGGCGCCCAGCTTATCCGCCTGTCCCCAAAGCCCGTCATCGTATTCACGACCCAGAGCCTCAGCTATGCGGTTCGCGGATATGGCATTGCCATGCGGTATCTGCCAAAGCCCATCACTTATGAGACCTTTTCCGATGTTATGAAACTAGCCATGGAGCGGATACTTCCTCAGAAGATAAGCATCTTTTCCAACGGCACGCAGATGTTTATACCCATCAATGAGATCATGTATTTTGAAGTCCTGCGCCATCAGCCCCTCATCCACCTGAGCAGCGGAGAAAACATATCCGTGCGCAGCACGCTTACCGAGGCGATCAGCCAAGTCCCGCCCAGCATCTTTGCCCAGCCGCATAAAAGCTACTATATCAACATGGAGTATGTCGACCGGCTTACCCGGCAGAACATCACAATGACAAACGGAGACCTTATTCCTATCGGTCGGAGCAGAAAAAGCGATTTTCAGCACCAGCTCAGCGAATATATAAAGGGGAAACGCCTGTATGAACATATGGATTGAACTGGCTACTGTCCTGGTGGAAGTATTCCTGCCTTGGTATTTCTTTTCCGGGATGCTTGGCAGGACTGCCCGCCCCTGGCTGCTGAAAGCGGCTGTTGGTGCGATTTATGCGGTTTCCTTGGCCGTGCTGTCGCTGCTGCTTCCTTCTTCTCCGCTTCGCTTCACAGCCATTATGATCCTCACCTATTTTTCAGCTAAAATATATTTCAGCAAGGGCTGGCTCGCCACGTTATATCCGACCATTCTGTTTTTCGTCTTTGCCATCCTTACGGATATCTTATGCGGTATGCTTCTGCAATCAGGCGGCATTCCTGCCGGTGAGCTGATGGGAAGCGGCACTGCGCGGCTCATCTACAATCTCTCAGCAAGCTGTTTCATTTACTGTGCCTGTATATTATTCTGACGATCACAAAGGCAAAGCGTGACACATGCAGTCCGCTTCTTTGGTTTTAGGGGCAAGCTCATTGAAGCCATCTTTTTGAATACAGGGCTTGCCATACCGACATAGGTTGCAGCCAAGGCAGCCGTTCACTTGAATTTTGTTCAGAGAAATGGTTTCCACCTCGTGCCCGGCCTCCGTAGCCCCTTGTGCAAAAGCGTCCACCAGTTGTCTGGTATTTCCCTTTGGGCGACCACCGCCCTGAATAATCAATATCTTCTTCATAAAAGATTTCTCCGCTAATAATCAACCCTGACTTTTTAATTGCTCGGCCCAGCTTGCCAGTTTCTTGTGGCTTGTACTCCGCTTGAACACCTTACCATCCAGCAGTTTCGCCCCCTTACAGCTTGGGGTAAGGCGGGCATTGGTCTGCCCCATACCGCTGCCGCCGGAGGTGGCAAAGGGTACTATGATTTTGCCAGACAGATCATAGCTTTCCAGGAAGGTATTGATGATCGTCGGAGCAACATACCACCAAATCGGAAAACCTACAAAAATTACATCATACTCGGCCATGTTATCCCGTTTGGCGGCAATCGCTGGGCGGGAATTAGGGTCGTTCATCTCAACCGTGCTATGGGCTTTCTTATCCATCCAGTTCAGGTCTGCCTTTGTGTAAGAAATCTCCGGCTCAATGGCGAAAATATCTGCCCCGATAGCCTCAGCCAGCTTTTCCGCAACCTAGGCAGTGGCGCCAGACACAGAAAAATATGCAGCGAGTTTTCTGCTCATAAAGAACCTCCTGTGAATATTGTTCTTTGTGTTATTCTGCGAGTGTGTATTTGATACCTCTCGCTTTACCGTTCTGTAAAAGCTGACCAGACTTGACCATTTTCTTAATCAATCTGGAAGCAGTGGACGCGCTGATACCAAGCAGTTCCTCTGCCTCTGGTCTTGTAATGGTGCCGTGCTCCCGGACATAGGCCAACACTTGCTGCTCATTACTATCCGGTTCCAAAACGGGGGGTGGACGGAATATTCTCGATTAGCGCAGGAGCGGCCTTTGTCTCATATTTTGCGTTGATGTTGGGCAACGTGATCTTAAAGCTGTTCTTTGTGGTGGAAATCAAGGGCTTTTCCGAAGTACCCTCGTATGTCTCCATGATCTTTGTAAGCCCTGTGCCGTATGCCTCGATCAAATACAGCCAATAAAAGACATTGGCGAGGTTTTGGTTTCTGCACACAGAAATACCTGCTAAAATATCCTCCAAGTCGATTCCGGGCATAAGACCGCCAATGGACACAAACTCAATACGGTCATCATAAATGTTGATCAGAGCACTGGCGCTGAACGAATAGTCCCTGTGAACAAGGAGGTTCAGCAGTGCTTCTCTGACGGCAATCACCGGATAGTCCCGAACATCAATGCGTGAGAGCTTTTCAATTGCGGCACGGGTCTGATTGCGGAAGTCGATATACTCATAGACTTCATTCATCTGCTTCATCAGAGAGCCGCTGAACTCCCGGCGATCCTTGAAAATCATCTGTTTGGTTCCCTGAAAAACAGCCACCTTTATGGTGTGGGGATTCTGGTCAGACAGCAGCAATGCCAGATTGCTGTATCCGCATTTGGGTAATCGCTTGGGTCAATGCTCATACTGCGTGGCTTGCTGCGCCCCTCCGCCGTGCTGGCAGATTGTTCAATAAACAGCCGCATAAATTTGCCTCCATTTCATGCTACTTTTGATGCGAGTATACCATGAACTATGGGGCATGACAAATTGCGCAGGGATACTCAAGCTTTGCGTCGGTATAAATTTATATTGGTGCCGTTCCGGTTCGATGCAGCATCCTATGTAAGAGCTGCTATGTTGGCATGCTTTAACCGCGCTTCAGCAAAGGCATTTTTACTTATCCGGTCGAATTCACATCGTATATTTTTTCAAGGTCGCCCTCACAGCGCCGGGAGCCGCAATGAGCTCTGCGAAGTATTCGCATACGCGCTCGGCAAGACCGCACTGTACAAGATCTACACCGAACACTTTTTCGCTCGAAAGCAGGCCTGAAAGCTTATCCATAGCCGCAGCAACGGTGATATGCTGGCCGAGACAGAAAGCTGCGACATAGCTCTGCGCTTCGCCGAGCATCGGATCGGGGCTCGGGGTGAACGCGTTTCCGTCATCGTCCACGGCCATCAGGTAGCGCAGCCAACCGGCAAAGACCAGCGGGATCATGCGCAGCTGCTGCACATCGAGTGTGTCGGAGGCCATGTAGGCCTTTATCGTCTCGCCGTAGCGGATGGGCAGCTTCTGGGAGGTATCGGTCGCGATGCGCTGAGGAGTATCGGGCATGAATGGGTTCACAAGGCGCACGTTCACGACGGTGTCGATGAACTCCTTCGGGTCGATTATGCCCGGATCGTTCACGACCGGCAGACCCTCTTTATAGCCAATGGTCTTTATAAGGCGCACAAGCTCCTCGTCCTTCATTTCTTCCCAGATACGGTCATAGCCCAGCAGGCAGCCGTATACCGCAAGCGCCGTGTGCAGCGGGTTGAGGCAGGTCGTTACCTTCATGCGCTCCACCTTGTCGACGGTCGCGCGGTCGGTATAGATGATGCCGGCCTTGTCGAGCGGGATTCTCCCGTTCGGGAAGCTGTCCTCGATGATGAGGTACTCCGTCTCCTCGGCATTGACGTAAGGGGCGGTAACTGTTCCGCGCTCGTTGCGCACCGGAGTGAAGCCGTGCAGGCCGTCCTTCTCCAGCATCGCGCCCACAGTCATATCGGGGCTGGGGGTGATCTTATCGATCATCGTCCACGGGAAGCTGACGCGGCTGCCGTCATGGACATAGCGCGCAAAGCCCTCCTCAGCAAGGCCTTTACCGACCCAAGCATCGGCGAAGGCGGTGACGGCGGCCTTGAGCTTATCGCCGTTATGGGAGCAATTATCCATGCTGACCATGGCGACAGGCAGCGCGCCGCGGCGATAGCGCGCGTACAGCAGCGCTGTGAGCTTGCCCATGTAGCTTGCCGCCTTATCGGGGCCGGCTTCCATGTCCGAGGTGACCTCATCTGTCAGAGAACCGACGGAATCCGTGATGGAGTACGCCTTCTCGGTGACGGTAAAGCTCACCATTTTGAGCGTCGGCGCGCAGAATATCTCAGCAAGGCGCTCCTCGCCGCCGTAGAGATAGCAGGTCTCGGCGATGGAGCCGATGACGTCCTTCTCAACGGTGCCGTCGGCCTTCAGCGTAACGGCCACAGTGAGGCCGTCGTGAGTGTCATCGCCCTTTTTCCGGCGTTCAACGGCGATGACGCCCTTGCGCACCGTGCCGTTATTAAGGAGCTTTTGAAGAGCGCGGCACTGGAAGGCCTTAAATATATTGCCCGCGCCGAAGTGTACCCACTCAGGCTCGGCCTTTGTCAGAGCGATCATAGCGTCCCGGTCATATTCCGGGAGTCTGTAGTCCTTCTCCGACCACGCGGCACAATTCTTTATGCCGTCAGCGTTCAAAATAAGCTCAGCCATTGTTCTTTTCCTCTTTCAGCCTGTCCAGCAGATCCCACACGCCAAGCATGTACTGGATGCCGAGGGCACGGTCATACTTGCCGTAGCCCGGACGGCAGTTGCCGGGGCCTTCCTCCCACAGCTGACGGCCATGATCCGGGCGGATGTAGCCCTGATAGTCGTTCTCATGGTAGGCGCGGAGAATATCGATGATGCCGGTCTCGCCGCAGCAGTCGCGGTGGGCGGCCTCGGAGAAGTCGCCGTTGTCGAAATGGTGGATGTTGCGGACGTGGGCAAAGGCGATGCGGTCGCAGTGCTTGCGCACGATATCCGCGACGTTGTTTTTGGGATTTGCGTTCAGTGAACCGGAGCAGAGGGTGAGGCAGTTATACGGATCGTCGACCATTTTGAGGAAGCGGTCGATGCTTGCCTCATCCACGAGCAGGCGCGGCAGGCCGAAGATGTCCCAAGGGGGATCGTCCATGTGGATGGCCATTTTGATGCCGGTCTCATGGCAGGTGGGCATGAGCGCTTCGAGGAAGTAGCGCAGGTTCTCCCAGAGCTTTTCCTTAGTGACATCCTTGTAAGCAGCAAACAGCTCATCGAGCTTTGCCATTCTCTCAGGCTCCCAGCCTGGGAAGGTCATGTTGTACTTCTCAGTGAAGCTGAGGATATACTCAGCCATGGACTTGTAGTCATCACGGATCATGTCCTTCTGATAGAACAGCGCCGTTGAACCGTCGCCCACGGGGTGGAACAGGTCTGTGCGCGTCCAGTCGAAGATGGGCATGAAGTTGTAGCATATGACCTTCACGCCGAACTTGGAGAGGTTTCGCATTGTTGCCTTGTAGTTTTCGATAAGCCCGTCCCGAGTGGGCAGGCCGATCTTGATATCGTCATGGACGTTCACGGATTCGACCACGTCCATGTTGAAGCCCGCGCCCTCGATCTGCCGGCGGACCTCCTCTATCTCCTCAACGGTCCATATCTCGCCAGGCAGCTTATTGTGAAGCGCCCAGACAATGCCGGTCACGCCGGGGATCTGCTTGATATCGGCAAGGGTGATGGGGTCGTTGCCCTCGCCGTACCAGCGCCATGTCATTTGCATAATTCAGGTTCCTCCGTATATTGATCACTCTGCCGCATAGCGCGGCTCTCCTCCGACGTACACCGAGAAGATATTGATGTCCTCATCGAAAACGACGAGGTCGGCGTCCATGCCCTTCGCGATCGTGCCCTTGCTGCCGTTTATGCCGAGCGCCCTCGCGGGGTTCGCGGTCATCATGCGCACAGCGTCAGGCAGGGACACACCCGCAAGCTTATACATGGTGCGCACGCATCTGTCTGTAGTGCAGATGCTCCCGGCAAAGGCCTTGAGGTCGGGCATCATCGCAACGCCGTCACGGATGAGCGTCTCCTGCCCGTTCGTGAGGCTGCCGAGCTTGGGGCGCGAGCCCTCAGGCATGCCGGCGCCGCGCATGGAGTCGGTAATAAGGCAGATGTTGTCGATGCCCTTGTTCTTGACTATCAGTCTCAGAAGCTCCGGCGGCAGATGCTTTCCGTCCGAAATGATCTCGACGCCGAGTTCATCGAACAGATAGGCCGATTCCACAACACCGAGCACTCTGTACGGGCCGACGCGGTGCAGCGCCGACATGCCCGAATACAGGTGCGTCACAAAGCTGTACCCGGCCTCGACCGCTTTCGCGACCTCAGCATAAGTCGCGTCGGAATGCCCGATGGCGGCGATGATGCCGCGCTTCTTGAGCTCTTCGCCGAGTTCGAGCGCTCCCTCAAGCTCAACGGCCACAGAGATCCTCATAATATCCGCGCCGCCGGCCTCGAGGATCGGCATGAAGTTCTCCCTCGTCGGCAGCTGCAGGAACTTGGGGTCCTGCGCACCGGCCTGCGCGGCGTTGAAGAACGGGCCTTCAAGGTGTATGCCGAGAAGGTTCGGACCCTCGTGCCAGCCTGCCTTGACCTTGCGGAAGACCTGAAAGAAACTGAACAGCTCGCTGTTGAGGCAGGTGAGTGTCGTGGGGACGATGGAGGTTGTGCCGTGGCTCAGGTGGGTCATGCATGCGCCCTTTATGGCTTCCTCGGTGCCGTCCATAAAATCATGGCCGCCCGCGCCGTGGGTGTGCATGTCGATAAAGCCGGGAGCGAGGTAGCGGCCGCCAAGGTCGACGACCTTGTCCGCCGCGGTATTGCCCTTGGTCACGTCAGAGATAACTCCGTCCTCGACGATCACGCTGTAGCCGTCGAGGATCCTGTCAGCGAGGATAATTCTTCCGTTCGTGAAAACAGTTTTCATAGCTCTCCTTTAAAAATCGTACAAATGCCGCCCGCGGAAAGCGGAGCCTGTCACAGAAAAACCTGTGAGCAGGCTCCCCTGCTTTCCGTGAGACGGCATGAAGCTTATACCTTCAGCAGCGCCGCGGCGTCAGCGTCCAGATACAGAGTCGCGTCGGGGTGCAGTCTGAGCGACGACGCGGGGCACTCAACGCCGATGGGGCCGTTGAGCATATCATACGCGGCTTTTGCCTTTGTCGAGCCGGGAACGGCGCAGATCAGCTTGCTCGTGCGCAGGAGGGTAGGCACGGTAAGCGTGATAGCCTTCTCGGGGACAAGGTCAAAGCTTGCAAAGCAGCCGTCGTGTACCTGCTGCATGCGGCAGACGTCGTCCAGCTTCACTTCCTTGGCGAAGTTGTCATCAAAGAGGTCAGCAACAGGGGGATCGTTAAAGGCGATATGCCCGTTTTCGCCGATGCCCATGAAGCATATATCCGCGCGGTTATGGGTGAACATGTCGCTGTAGGCGGGATTGAGCTTCCCGTCGTCTCCGGCAAGATAGTTGACCTTGCCGAAATTCACCTTTGAGAAGATATGCTCGTCCAGATACCTTGCAAAGCGCTGCGGAGCGTCCGGGGCAAGCCCGACATACTCGTCCATATGATACGCCGTGACCTTGCTCCAGTCAATATCCTCGCGGCTCACATGCTCGAGCACCTCATTCTGTGATGGGGCCGCGGCAAAGATGGCGGAGATGCCGCCGAGCTTTGCTATCTGCGCGCGCATGTACTCTGCCGCGTCGGAAGCTGCTGCCGCGCCCATCTCGTCGCGGGTGTCCGTAATTACAACGCGAAGTTTATCTACGAAAAATTCTTTGTGCACTCTTGTTCTCTCCTTAACGCAGATGCTTGACTCTCATGAAGTATTTTTCCTCCAGATCCTTGTTGGCAGCGTCGCCGCCGGGCATGTTCGCGCTCATCCAGATGGGCGGGTCTATGCCCTCCGCGGCCAGCTTTTCCGCCGCTTTCATCATGACGCAGTCTATCGCGAAGCAGTTGCAGTAGGTCGACATCGGCCCCATGTGCTGGGACACTCCCTCGACAGCAATGCACGCGTCGCCCTCCGGCAGGTGGTTGTTCACGTAAACGTCCACATTCTCGAAAAGGTTGAGTCCGCTCGGGTGCCTTGAGGGCGCATCCTTCGGAACTATCCGCGCAAAGCTGTCCGAGGTGATCCCTATGGTCTTCAGTCCGCGCCTGCGGCATTCGAGCGCGACGTCTATTGTCATCGAATTTATCCCGTAGGCGTTCACTATAATCATCACCTCGCCTGGCTTGTTAATGCCATATGCGTCAAGTACTCGTATCCCGTAGCCGGGGCAGCGTTCGATGATATTGCTGCGCTTTGCTCCGTGGATGACGTTCGTCCCGGCGTCGAGTATCGCGTCGACCGGGGCAAGCCCGCCCGCGCGCCACAGAACCTCCTCGACTGCCATGTTCGAATGGCCGCCGGGGCCGATCACGTGTACCAGTTCGTCTCTTTTTATCGCGTCCGCGACGAGCTGCGCAGCCTTGTCTACGGCTTCCGTCTCGCCGGCTATCTGCGCCACGGTGTCCGCGACGACCTGTGCGTAAGTCTTTATGATATCAGACATTTTTTGATCCTTTCTCAATGTGTCAGTCGGAAAATGCATGGAAGAAGAACAGCTTGATATACGGGCATTCCGCATCCCGGCAGATATAGTGCTCCATACCCGCCGGCGCTATAAAGCTGGTGCCCGGCTCAAGGCTGAATACCTCTCCGCCGACCTTGGCTCTGCCGTGTCCCTCAAGGACATAAAACCCCTCCTGGTCCTCATGCACTCCGCCTTGGATGAACTCCGTCTGCCTGTATACCAGCAGCCCGGTGCGGCAGCCTGCGCGGCAGCCGTTTTCCTCTCCCAGCAGTTCAAGGTAGTCGTGGTGCTCAAAGTGCTGATACACCCGCTCCTTTTCGTTTACTCCGAATCCGCTCATCAGCCTTTGTCCTTTACCAGTCCGCTTACCGCCGCATAGAGCCTGTAGAGCATAAAGATCGTGCATAAGGCTCCGAATACCGGCAGTGCCGCATACATATATCCCATGGGCCAGCGCAGAGTTGTGAAAGCTATGCTCATTTTCGTGACCGCGGTCTTGATCCCGTAGGGGACGAGCATCGCAAAGAAAGCCAGTTCAAGCACATCCGTAATTGTCGCTATGACCTTCTGCCCCTTTTCCGGAAGCTTCTGTATCAGAAAATCTATCTTCAGATGGTCGTTTGTATAGACTATCGCGGACATGCCCAGCGCGAGCATCCAGCAGACGATTATCTGTATGAAGTCCGTGACCCACAGCAGCGAGAATCCGAAGAAACTGCGGCAGAATATCTCGGCGACGACGAGCAGAAATATTACGGCAAATATTCCCGCCGCAAATATCGCCAGAATATTGCGGAACTTATCAAGTACATTTTTCATATCGCGTTTCCCCCTCAGAAAAACAGCCCCGGGATGAAGGTCACAAGCTGCGGTATATAGGTTATCAGTACCAGAACTATCAGCATTGAGAACAAAAACGGCATCGCCCTGTGCGCAAGATTCCCGAACGGGACGCCGGACAGCTTTGATTCGACGAACAGCAGCGCGCCGACTGGCGGCGTTATAAGTCCTATCATCAGGTTGACAACGACTACCACGCCGAAATGTATCGGGTCTATGCCAAGACTGTTTGATATGGGCAGGAGCACCGGGACAAATATCGTCATTGCTGGGATCGCGTCCATTATCATTCCCATCAGCAGGAACCAGACATTAATAATGGCAAAAAACACCCACGGTTTGAGGTCCCATGAGACAACTAGCGCCGCTAGGGTCTTGCCGACCTCTTCTACGGCGATGAGCCATGAGAAGATACCTACTATCGAGAACAGCGCCATGATGCTGGAGGAAAACAGCATTGCTCCCTTGAAGCATTTGAGCGCATCCTTGAGCGTTATCGTCTTGTAGATAAACATACCGACAATAAGGACATAGCCCGCGGCAAGTATCGCGACCTCAGTCACAGTCACGAAGCCCGTGAGCACGCCGACTATGATTATCACCGGTGCGAGCACGGAGAGGAATGACTCGTGCATCATACTCCAGAAGCCTTTCCATGTCGGGCTCGGCTGATCCTCCTCGTGGAGATCCATCTTCCGCGTCTCAAAGAAGCATATGACGAACATGCCTATGCCGAGCAGCAGTCCGGGGATAACGCCGCCGAAGAGTAGCTTACCGACAGAGAGGTTCGTGAGCATGGCTATGAACACCATTGGTATGCTCGGCGGGATGATTGGCCCGACAACGGCGGCGGAAGCGTTGAGCGCCGCGGAGAAATCTTCCGGATAGTTGTCCTTCTTCATTGCCGGCAGCATTACCGAGGAGACCATGCTGCAGTCAGCGGGGCCCGATCCGGAAACGCCGGCGGCGATTATATTAACAAATACGCAGGTGTACGCGAGGCAGCCCCTTATGCGTCCGATGAAGAACTTCGCGAAATTGACCAGACGCAGTGTCATACCGGAGATGTTCATCAGGTCGCCCGTGAGCATGAAAAACGGTATCGCCAGCAGCGAAAAGCCGGATATCCCGTTTATCATGTTCTGCGAGATCAGCGTGAGCGGAGCGTTTCCCGTCACCAGAAGGTACGCCACCGCCGCTATGCCCATCGACACGAATATATCTGTGCCGAGGAACATCAGCAGGAACATTGTGGTAAATATCAGCAGAACGTTCATATAAACCTTCCTTCTTAAAGAGTCTCCCCCATACCTGTATATCAACGAGTATGGGGGAGCGTAGCTGCTTGCTTTATGAGCTTATCCGGCGTAGGAGGCCTTGAAGTCGTTGATAGTCTTCATGGTGCCTTCCGGCCAGAGGTCTCCGTCAAACTGATCGTAGAAGTCCTCACCGAGAGCATCCTGTACGGACTGTACGTCGATGTCGATATAGGTCATGGACTCGTTGAGCTTAGCGATCACGTCGTCGATCTGGGAGGCAATAGTAGCTTCCTCTGTGCGGACAGCCTTTTCCGCCGCCGCGGAGAGAACCGCCTTCTGATTATCGCTGAGCTGGTTCCAGAGCGCGTCGCTTATAAAGATTGCGCTTACGTCGCGGATGTAGTCGGTCTTCATGAAGTACTTCTGTACCTCGTAGAGGCTTGCGCTGTAAACGGTCATGAAGCCGTTCTCCTGCGCATCAACGGTTCCCTGGCGCAGTGCCATGTACAAGTCGGAGAAAGGTACAACAGTGGGCTGTGCACCAAGCTTTTCCATTGTTTTCTGAACTATGACGGATTCAGCGGTACGGATCTTGAGGCCCTTGAAATCATCGGCGTTGTTTATCGCCTTGTTGGAAGTCAGCTCGCGGGGAGCAAGCTCGCCTGCCGCGATAAGGCAGCGGACGCCGGACTGAGCCGCCGCGTCCTCGAACCAGCCCTTGGCTTCGTCAGTCTCAAGGAAGGCTTCGAGCTCTGCGTTGTCCTTCCAGAGGAAAGGTGCGGAAACTGCGGTGAACTTCTCTGCGCCTGCAACGAAGGGATAGCATGACAGGGTATTATAGAACATGTCGATCGTTCCGTCGGTCATGCCGGAGAGCAAGTCGTTGACTCCGCCGAGAACGCTGTTGGTGTAGACCTTGACATTGAGCGTGTCGGAATTGTTGTTCACCTCATCAGCAAAAACCTGCATCGCCTGGCTTGCAGGATCCTCGTCCGCCTTGATACCGGCAATCTTGATGGTGAAGCTCTGTTCTGCCGTATCGGCGGGTGCCGCATCGGCTGCGCTGTCTGCCGCGGGGGCCGCAGTGGGAGCTTCAGCGGTGCTGCCGCAGCCTGCGAACAGAGCTGCGCAGAGAACGAGGCAAAGGATCATGGCTAATGTTTTCTTCATTTTCTTCCTCCTAAATGTTTTATTTGTATCACACAGCTGCGTCACCAGCTGTACCATGTTTTGAGAATACATCAGAAAACGTTTTCTGTAAAGCGCATTTTCTTTTGCTTTCTCAACAATATTTTACTTTCACTTTTGTGAAAATAGCCCAAGAAATTTGTTTTCTTACCTCAAATCAGTACATAATCCTTGCCTTCTCTTCCTGTGTAGTGTATTTTTTATAGAAAACCTTTTCTTTTTCCTTGACGTTTTCTTTGCGTTGATTTACTATATATCACAGGAAAAGAAAGGACGGTGAACCTAATGAAGCAGCCATCCGTCGGCGCGAACCTCTCCGACGTCGCCGCGCGCGCCGGGGTCTCGGTCGCGTCCGCTTCCAGAGTGCTCAGCGGCTCAAAGTACCCTGTCAGCGATAAGGTCAGGAAGAAGGTCCTTGCCGCCGCTAAGGAGCTCAACTATGTGCCGAACATTTTCGGCCAGCTCCTGCGCAGCAATTCCAGCGGAGCTATCGGCATCATCGTGCCGTCCCTGCAGAACCCGTTTTACAATCAGGTCGTCTTCGGTATCGAGTCCGCCGCCATGGTGAACGGGCATGAGATACGCCTGTTCTCCTCTCACAGAAGCGTAGAGCAGGAGCGCAGCAGCATCATGTTCCTGCTGCACAGCCGCGTCATGTCTCTGCTCATCGTCTCCGTGGATACTAGCCCGGACACGCTCAAGCATTATATCGACGCCGGCGGACAGGTCGCGCTGCTTGAGGCGGAGTTCGAGCTTGACAATGCCATCAACGCCGTCTCCGACAGCTATCTCGGTGGGCGCATGGCGGCAAGGCACCTTGTGGACTACGGCCACAGGAAGATTGCCTTTCTCTCGACGCCAATAACGAAAAAGTTCAGACAAAAGGTTCTGGCCGGGGTGCGTGATGAGCTCAGGCAAAATAATATTCCCTTTACCGACAGCGACGTTTACACCGCCGAGGTCGAGAGCGAATCATTGACAGGTCAGTATGAGTTTGAGGTCGGCAAGCAGCTTGCCAAACAGCGGGATTACAAGCAGCTTGGCTACACTGCCATCATCGCGATAAACGACCTTTCGGCCTACGGCGTCATTCAGGCGCTCAATCAGTCCGGCATTTCAGTGCCAGGAGACATTTCCGTGATCGGACTGGATAACATCATGTATTCCGAGATGATCTTCCCGCCGCTCACAACGGTGGAGATGCCATCGAGCAACATGGGCTATACGGCATGTCAGATGCTGATCTCTGCCATGGAGAGCGACAACCGTATCATTTCTTCCATGGAGTTCAAATACCCCTGCGTGCTGAAGGTACGCAGTTCTACGAAGGATATCCGCACCGCCCGCACCGATTGATTCCACGCCTATTTTGATGTGTATGCGAAACAGGTTCATTTTTTCATTTTTACAAGCAAGCAGAGCTTGCACCGTGCAAGATTCGGTATGCAAGCTCTGCTTTACATGACTGCTTCCAATAATAAAACAGTAAAATCTGCTGTTTAATGTATAGTAAAACAGACCCGCAAGCGAAACGCTTCACAGGTCTGCCTAATTTATAGGTTACAAAGTTTACAGTTCATAGATCATCTTGGAGCTTCATCATCGTGCGCTACTTTTCTTAAAAAATGCAACGGCAACAACACCTGGGCCGGTATGAGTCCCGATAACGCTGCACAACAAAGTGGAATCAAGCGTATCAGTTCCCTCCTGCCAGAGCGCGCGGCTGTCCTCTACATACTTTTTCAGGAGCACGTCACTCAATCCCGAGTAGCCAAGCAGTATCGGCATTGAAAAATCTATGCCGCCGCTGTTATGTATCTTTTCGACAAGCAGATTATTGCCCTGCTTTGAGCCGCGCGCTTTTCCGATAACAACGACTTCTCCGTCCTGAACGGTAAGCACAGGCTTGATGTTAAGAATACCGCCGGTAAACGCAGTTGTCTTGGAGATGCGCCCGCCTTTTTTCAGATATTCGAGAGTGTCCAGCAATGCTATAAGGCACACATCCGCCTTCTTTTCCTCGAGCTCTTTAGCGATCTGCTCCACGCTCATCCCGGCTCCTGCCAACTTCAGCGCATACTCGGCAAGAATACCGGATCCGATAGCGGCAGTCATGCTGTCCACAACAAAGATATTATCAAAATCCGCCGCTGCAATGCACGCACTCTGATATGTCCCTGATAGCTTGGAAGAAATAGTTATAACAACGGCGCTGTCTCCTGCTGCCGCAACTTCTTCAAACACTTTCTGGAATGCAGCAGGCGTGGCTTGACTCGTTGTAGGTAGAACGTCGCTTTCAACGAGGCGTCCGTAGAAGCGCGCCTTGTCTATCGTCACACCGTCAATAAATTCTTCGTCGCCGAAATGCACAGTCAGCGGAACGATACGAAAACGCTCTTTGATACGATCCGGCATATCCACAGTTGAGTCTACAATTATCTGGACGTTCATCAGAAACCTCCTCAGTCCGGAATTGGCTTTATTGCTAAACCTTAAAATACTGGTCTGACGGATTATAACGCCGGGAAAATAATTTGTCAATATTGTATTTTTGTCTAAACTTTTACTTGTAAAGTGTTCGAAGCTATGATGAGTGTCAACATCCTGAAAGGTCAAAAACTGCATCGCTATATTCAAAGAAAAGCCATGACACGTAAACTCAGAAAGCACCGGGCAAAAACTGTCCGGTGCTTTCCG
>CEAZ01052036.1_pt1 | contig 21193 bp, 16 predicted proteins | sample 557361 | NCBI WGS metagenome assembly CEAZ01 (sample SAMEA3182074, study PRJEB8094) | gut metagenome | biome: human; feature: gut; material: Stool; isolation source: human stools | place: Canada | collected 2012-02-22 | reverse complement strand
CAAAACCGTGTGTGTCCTTGTCAATTGATGGTAAATTACCCCTTTTACCTTGTACGCGGGTGTGGTATAATCTTATAGTTTTTGTTTTCCCGAAAGGAGAGGTGCCATGTTATCTGACATAGAGATCGCCCAGGCCTGCGAAATGCTCCCCATAACGGAGGTCGCGGACAGGCTCGGCATTGAAAATAAATACCTCGAACAGTACGGCAGGTACAAGGCGAAGGTCGATCTGTCCCTGCTGGATGAGCGTCCGGTTCGTGACGGTAAACTCATCCTCGTCACGGCCATCACGCCCACGCCTGCCGGCGAGGGCAAGACCACCACGGCCATCGGCCTTGCAGACGGGCTGCGCCGCATAGGCAAAAACGCGGTGATCGCCATGCGTGAGCCGTCGCTCGGCCCGGTGTTCGGCATAAAGGGCGGCGCGTGCGGCGGAGGCAGGGCGCAGGTCGTCCCGATGGAGGACATCAACCTCCACTTCACCGGCGATATCCACGCCATAGGCGCGGCAAACAATCTCCTCGCCGCAATGCTCGATAACCATATATATCAGGGAAACGCCCTTAACATCGACCCTGAGAGCATCACATGGACGCGCTGCGTGGACATGAACGACCGCCAGCTGCGCTGTGTGCGCGACGGGCTCGGCGGCAGGACTGGCGGCGTACCGCGGGACGACCGCTTTGAGATAACCGTCGCGACGGAGACGATGGCGATCTTCTGCATGGCAAGCTCCGTTGACGACCTCAAGGCGCGCCTTGCGCGCATCATCGTCGGCTACACCTATGAAGGGAAGCCCGTCACCGCGGGCGACCTCAAGGCCGTCGGCGCGATGGCAGCGCTATTAAAGGACGCGATAAAGCCGAACCTTGTGCAGACCCTTGAGGGGACTCCCGCCTTTGTGCACGGCGGACCGTTTGCAAACATCGCCCACGGCTGCAACAGCGTCACGGCGACGCGCATGGCCATGCGCCTCGGCGGCTATGCCGTGACTGAGGCGGGCTTCGGCGCTGACCTCGGTGCGGAGAAGTTCCTCGATATAAAGTGCCGCCTCGCGGGGCTCACGCCCTCGGCCGTTGTCGTCGTGGCGACGGTGCGCGCGCTCAAGATGCACGGCGGGCTTGCGAAGGACGAGCTTGCGCGCGAAGACATTGCGGCGCTTGAGCGCGGGCTGCCGAACCTTCTGCGGCACGTGGCGAACATGAAGGATGTATACGGTCTGCCGACCATCGTTGCGATAAACCGCTTCCCGACCGATACCGATAAGGAGCTTGATCTGGTGCGCGAACGCTGCCGCGGGCTCGACGTGAATGTCGCGCTGAGCGATGTATGGGCGCAGGGCGGCGCGGGCGGCACGGAGCTTGCTGAGGCCGTAGTACGGCTCTGCGAGGAGCCCTGTGATTTCCGCTTTGCATACGGTCTTGACGGCGGCATTGAGGACAAGCTGCGCGCCGTCGTGCAGCGCGTCTACCGCGGGCGGGACATTGAAATTCTGCCCGAAGCCGCCGCGCAGATAGACCGACTCTCGGCGCTCGGCATGGCGCATATGCCCGTGTGCATCGCGAAGACGCAGTACAGCTTCTCCGATGACAAGACCAAGCTCGGCGCGCCGGAGGACTTCACCGTGACCGTGCGTGAGGTCAAGGTCTCCGCCGGGGCGGGCTTCATCGTCGCGCTGACGGGCGACGTGCTCACGATGCCGGGACTTCCGAAGTGTCCCGCCGCGGAGCGCATAGACGTTGACTGCACCGGGAAGATATCCGGACTGTTCTGAAATGAAAAGCAAGGAGCGCTGCCCGAAAGGACAGCGCTCTACGCTTACTTTATACTCGTTTGTATCATCAGACGCAGCCGACGGTGAGAAGAATATTTGCAAAGGGACGCTCCTCGCCTGTCGATATCGCCAACTCTACGATAGGTTTGCAGCATGCGTCATAGAACTCAAATCTTCCCAGCGTCTTTACCGGAACGTCCGGGAGCAGTTTTCTGAATTCATCGAAGATCGGCGGTTCCTCGCCAGACTCCGGGAGCATAAGCTCCATCGATTCAAATTTCTCAACGCTCAGCAGCGCCTCAAGTACCTCCGGCACGGTCGGCTTTCCCGGCGTCAGGCCAAGATATACCCGATGCGCGTTGGGGGCTTTTGCCTTTAAGGGGTAGTTCCCGTCGGCGATCAGGACCTTACTGCCATGACCGCACAGGGAAAGATACTGCATTATTTCGGGATGAATGAGCTTTCCTTTCAGCATTGTGCTTCTATCTCCTCTTTTCTGAGCTTGCCGAGTGCGCCGCCGGGATGGCAGCGGACATAGCTGATGCTGTCCCAATTTTTCTCCGCCTGAAGCGCCACAGACAATGCCTGAAGCGTGACCATCTCGGCAAGCACGGAGGCTCTCGGCGCGCGGTTGAGCGGCCCGCCCTCGTTCTTCACACCCGCGAAAAGGAACGCGTCGCTGTTCTTGGCAAGCCAGCTCTCCGAATTTCCGGATACGCCGATGACCTTGCAGCCGTTATTCTTCACGGCGATGACTGTTGCCTTGAGCTCTGCGGTCTCGCCGGAATTTGAGATCGCGATCACCGCGTCCCCGGCGCAGAGCTGTCCGCATGAGCCGTGGACGGCTTCGGTGCCGTGGAGGTAGTAGGCCGGGTTGCCCGTGGACGACAGAAGAGACGCCGCATAGGTGGCCACATGGCTGCACTTGCCGATGCCTGTGACATGTATTCTCCCGCCCGCTGCCTGCGAGGCGATGATGATACCGGCAGCATCCTCATAGCTGTCCGCCGAAAGGCCTGCGGCGAAAGCGTCATATTCCGCTCTGACAGATGCGAGAAACTGCTCTGTCTGTTTTCTGCTGTTTTCTTTAAGCATAATAATTTTCCTCACTTAAGTGCGTCGAGCTGCGCGGGATCAAAGGCTCTGAAGCCGCGCTTACGCATGAGCGCCTGCACCTCGCCGACATCCGGCAGACTTGGGATGGCGCCCATTCTCGTCACCGTTATGGCGGCGGCGTGGCTTGCAAAGCTCAGTGCGTCGCCTTCGCTCAGCCCGGCAGTAAGCCCGGTGCAGAAGGAGGCGACGAACGAATCCCCGGCGGCGGTGGTGTCCGTCACGTTTTGCATACGGACGCTTGCGGTACGGCTTATCCCGTCGGGATCGGCGGCAGCCGCGCCGTTTTCGCCCATCGTGACGATGAGCTTTTTCACGCCGCGCTGCGCGAACCAATCAGCGACCGCTTTCAGATCGTCCTCGTTCACGCCGTCTGACACGTCTATTCTGCGCCCGGATATCAGCGCGGCCTCGTGCTCATTGGGCGAGAGGAAGGTCACGTTTGAAAGCAGCTCATCGGACAGCGGAGCTGCCGGAGCCGGGTTGAGCATCACAGGTACGCCCGCCTCATGCGCCCAGCGCGCGACCGTTTCGGTGATCTCCATAGGCAGCTCAAGCTGCATGAGAACGATGTCGAAGCTTCCTACCTCATCCTTGAGCCAGGAGATATGCTCCGCGGTAAGCGTATAATTTGCGCCGGGGCAGACAGTTATCCTGTTGCGCGCGTCATGCTCGCTGACTTCGAGCGTGATATGCCCGACGCCGGAGGCTTCATTCTCATCGACCGTGACGTGCGAGACGTCCACCCCGGCAGCGCTCACGGCGCTGACCATACGGCGGCCGAAGTCGTCCGCGCCGACGCGGCCGACCATAGTCACTGCCGCGCCCAGCCGCGCGCACTGCACGGCCTGATTCGCGCCCTTGCCGCCGGGAGCCGTGCGGAAGCTGAGCCCGATGACCGTTTCACCCTCTGCGGGCGCACGGCGCGTCGATGCGATCAGATCCATCATGAAGCTGCCGACAACGAGTATTCTCGGTTTCTTTAACACTATTTTCCTCCTGCGGGGTTTATCCCAGCTTTATCAGATACTTGAGTGCCTCGTGGCGGCGAAGGCTGACATAGGCATTCGCAATGTTTTCAAGCGGAACGGGCTTATCCATATCGTACCAGAGTCCGGCGTCGAGCTTGCCCTGAAGGATCATTGACTGTATCTCGCCATTACTCTCCTCCTCGTCGTAGCCGTCAGAGTACAGGCGGAAGCTGTTCGCGGCGTTGAAGGGATTTATGGCATAACCGGAGCGGCCGTTCCAGCCGTATACGCCGAGCGTGCCGTCCTTTTTCAGCAGTGGCAGAAGGTAGTTCACGTTATCGCTCGCGCCGACGCCGTCCAGGATCATATCGAACTTTTCGCCGCGGTGCTTTTCAAGAACATTCTCGGCCAGCTTCTCGTCCCGGTAGTTATGGAAAGCGCATATGGCCAGCTTTTCAAAATCGCCCCTGCGCTTCCCGCTTCCGACGACGGTGACCTCCGCGCCGAGGTTCACGGCGTTGGCGCAGTGCGCCAGAGCGTTGGCCCCGGAGCCTATAAGCAGCAGGCGCGTACCGGCACCGATGCCGATGCGCCTGTCATAGGACAGCGTCTCGCGCCATGTGATTATCATGGGCGCGGTCTTTTCATCTATGGCCGGGTGGATGATCTGGTTCACGCGGTACTTTGTCCATTGGCTTTCCTCGACGCCGTCGCGCCGCATCTGCCAGTGATCCTTCGCTATGCCGTATTCCGCGAAGCCGCCCCAGTTGCTGAACACTCCGCTTTTCGCATCGCCCGGATAGCCGACGCGGCTGACAAGATCGCCGAGCTTATAATTCTTCACCTTTGCGCCGAGCTCTACGACGCGGCCGACGCTCTCATGCCCCAGAACGGTCGGGAAGGTCACGGGGTACGGATGCAGCCCGTCCATCAGGTGAATGTCGGTACCGGCGCAGGTGGAGCCATAGCACATTCTGCACAGAACGTCATAAGGCCCAAGCTCCGGCATGGGAAGATCAAGAACTTCAAGCTTACCTAAATCGGTAACTACTGCTGCTTTCATTGCGATACACCCAGCAGCTCTTCAAGGCCGCTGCCCTCGCTTATCAGGCCGACCTTTGCAGCATACATGCACAGCTCCGCTGCCACGGCATCAGTTACCGCTAAGCCTTCCGCACTGTATTTCTCAAAGTTTTTATATTCTATTTCTCCGGGCAGATACAGTTCCTTGACGCCGGGAGCCTTGCGGCTTTCCTTTATCATACGAACGTAGCTGTCCGCGCGTTTTTTGAATTCATCGATCGGCATGAATTTTGCCGGGTCGATAATTATAACGCAGAAGCCCGTGTCCTCTTTTGTAAGCGGCTCGACCGTGCCGGTATCCGTGCCGAAAGCAGCGCCCGACAGCACCGCACTGAGCACATCGACCATCACCGCGAGGCCATAGCCCTTGTGCCCCGCTATCGGGAGAACGGCGTGTGCCTTTGCCGGATCGGTCGTCGGGTTGCCGTCAATGTCGTTTGCCCAGCCTTCCGGGATGCTGCGGCCTTCACGAAGGGCGGCCTGTATCTTTCCCATAGCCACGCCGCTCGTGGACATATCGAGAACCATCGGGTAAGCCTTGTCCGTCGGAACGCCGACAATGATAGGATTCGTGCCGATGAGCGCGTCCGCGCCGCCGAACGGAGCCATTGACGGGAGCGTGTTGCAGCAGACGATGCATATCACATCATCCTCCGCTGCGCGGCAGCCATAGTATGCGCCGCAGCCTATATTGCCGCTGTGCTCGGCAACACCGATGCCGATGCCGAACTCTCTGGCTTTTTTGAGCACATCGTCATAGGCCTTGTTTACGGCCACTATACCGGAGCCATTGCCACAATCGTATTTTACTATTGCTCCGCTGTCTCTGACCGTCTTTATCTCAGGCTGCGCGACCATGCTGCCGTTTTCGAGCTGTCTTATGTACAGGATCAGCCTTGAAAGACCATGCGAATACACGCCCGTAAAATCCGAATGGGTTACGACCTTGCCTACGGTGTCCGCATCCGCGGCGCACATCCCGTATGCTTTAAGGATCGTTCTGATAAGTCTTCTTTCATCATCATAGCTTATTATCATATAAAAGCCCTCACAGCAAAAATCATAAAAAATAATATATTGCGGGAAGCGTGAACAAGCTTGCCGCCGTCGAAAGGAACACAAGCTGAGACGCACACTTTACGTCCGCCTTATACTGCTCGGCAAGGATAGCGGTTATTATTGCGACCGGCATGGCGACCATGATGACCGTCACCCGCACTATCTCCTCGCTGATGCCGAGAAGCCGCAATACCAGCAGGGTAAGCAGCGGCAGCACGAGCAGCCTGACTGCCGAGCCCAGAATATTCCGCCAGTCAAACAGCCCTTTAAGCTCTATATCCGCAAGCATCGTGCCGATCAGCAGCACGGAAATGGGCATTACACAATTGCCGAAGCGCGTTATCGCTTCGGTGATCGGTCCCGGTATATCCACCTGAAATGCCGTGAGCAGCATCCCTATGAGCAGGGCAATAAAGCAGGGGTGAGTAAGAAAAGCTTTCACGCCCTCTGCTTTGCTTACGGCAACGAACTGCGACAGGCCAAGCGTCCATGTGAAAAACACTATAGGGATAAGCGCCATAGACGCATAAATAATGGCTTCGCTTCCCCATAGCGCCTGTATTACCGGAAAGCCGAGAAAATGCGCATTGGAGACGATAGTGGAATAGATGAATATCTTCTTCTGTCCCGGTTCAAATTTGCGGTAAATTATCCTGCCGAGCAGCCACGCCGATATCAGCACCAGCGAATAGATCACGATTATCGGCAGCCCGGTCTTGATTTTCGCAAACGGAACGTGCTCACAGAAGGACGAGAGGACATTGCACGGCAGTATCACCTTTACAAATATGTCCGTGATCTCCCTGCGTCCTTCTGCTGAAAGCATTTTTCTTTTCCCGCATATAAATCCTACAGCCAGCATGCAGAGCATACAAAGCTGCATCTTTATCATGGATAGATCCACAGCAGGCTTTCCTCCTATGAACCTGCGCAGTTACAGCAGCGCGTTCGGCAGGAAAGTGATTATCTGCGGGAAAAACACCAGCATGATAATGACCACCATTACCGGCAGGATGAACGGCAGCGCCGCCTTTATCATCTTCTCGAGCGGGTAGTTGCCGACCTTTGAAAGCACAAACAGCACCATGCCGAAAGGCGGAGTGAGCAGGCCGATCATGAGCGTCAGAACCATGATGATACCGAAGGCCAGCGGGTCAAAGCCGACATCGACAAGCAGCGGATAAAACACGGGGGCCATAATGGTGATGGTAGCAAGGTTCTCCATGAAGCAGCCCATTATAAGCAGGAAGCCGACGAGCAGCAGGCATATCACGGTCGGGTTGACGGAGATCGTCATTATGGCCTCGGCAAGCTCCAGCGCAACGCGGGACTTCGTTATAACATATCCGTAGCAGGAGGCGCAGTAGCAGACCATCATGATCGAGCCGGAGTCACGCACGGTCTCCCACAGAACCTTTTTGAGTCCCTTGAGGTCGACTTCTTTGTAGACGATGGTGGTGAGGAAGGTCGCGTATACCGCGGCCACAGCCGCAGCTTCGGTGGCGGTGAAGATACCGCTCATTATGCCGCCGATGATAATTACCGGAGTCAGCAGGGAGAAGAAGGAGCGCTTGAAATCGTGCCAGATCTTCTTCGGGTCGAACGACGCATCGCGGGGATAGCCCTTGCGTCTTGCGACGACCTCAACGTATATGCCCAGCGCAAGCGCAAGCATGGCGCCGGGGACTATGCCGGAGATGAGCAGCTTGCCGATGGACACGCCGGTCATCATTCCGTATACGACAAGAGGGATGCTCGGCGGGATTATCGGGCCGATAAGGGAGGAGCCCGCCGTGATGCCGAAGGTGAACTCATCGTCATAGCCTGCATCGCGCATGGCCTGAATCTCTATCTGACCGAGGCCGGCGGCGTCGGAGGTGGCGGTGCCGGTCATACCGGCAAAGATCACGCTGGAAATGATATTTACATGGCCAAGGCCGCCGTGCAGCCAGCCGACAAGTGATTTGCAGAAATTGAAGATCCTGCTGGTGATATTGCCGGTGTTCATTATCTTTCCGGCAAACAGGAAAAGAGGGATCGACAGCAGCAGGAAATTGTTGAGGCCGTAGCAGCTCTTCTGTGCAATGATGGCAGGGTTAAAGGCTGCGAAGCCGCGCTCCATTATGAGAAGCAGCGTTGCGGTGCCGCCCATAGCGACCGCTACGGGCACGCCCGCTATGAATACCGCAAGAAGGATGACAAAATATTTAAGCATTTTTCTTCAGAGCCTCCTTGATGTTTTTGATAGCGTTGGTGATGATGCCGACAAGAGAAGCTGCCATGCCGATTATGACCGCCATATATGTCCAGCCGTTGCTGAGGAAGGGCATGCTCTGGAAGTATGTTCCCTTTGTGGACATGAACATTTTTATTGCGCCGATGAACATCAGCAGGAAGAATGCGAACATTACGATCTGGATAAGGACATCCATGACCTTGCGGATGCCTGCGGGCAGACGCGTCAGCAGCACGTCAACAACGATAAGCTCATTCTCGCGCACCGCGATCGCAGTCCCGGTGAAGCCGACGTATATGAACAGCAGACGGCTGAGCTCTTCCGTCCAGGGTACGCTGAGCTTGAAGCAGTAGCGGCACACGACCTGAACTATGACTACAACGACCATCAACACAAAAATCAGTATCGAAAGGTCATCAAAAATTTTGTTTATTTTCTTCATGGTTCCCTCCGTCTTCTTATAAAGGGCAGGCGAAAGCCTGCCCTTTATAAGCAAATTTTATTTACCTTATCAGGTGCGGTAAGAGGCAACTTCTTCTGCGGAGGTGACTGTCCACTTCTCAGCGTAGAAGCGATCCATAACGTCGGAGACTGCCTCAAGGTAAGGAGTGAGATCGCCCAGCTCAAGGATGGTGCAGCCGGCGTCAACGCAGATCTGTTTCTGCTCCTCGGCCATCTGGTTGCTCTGCTCGGTACCGTAATCAAGAGCCTCGGCAGCGACCTCATCGATGAGAGTTCTGTATGCCTCAGGGAGATTCTCGTAGAAGGACTGATTCATGCACCACATGGATATGGAATAGTAGTAGGTGGATTCAACAATGTACTTCTGGACTTCATAGAGCTTGCTGGAAACGATCTGATCCCAAGGGCCTTCGGAAGCCTGAGCAACACCGGTCTGGAGAGAGGTGAACAGCTCGGTCAGGGCGATGGGGACGCAGACGCAGCCAAGCGCGCCGAAGGTATCGGTAAACAGTGCGGACTGGGGAGTGCGGATAACAAGCCCCTTCATATCCTCAATGCTGTTGATGGGAACGGAAGAGGTGATGTGACGGTAGCCGCGGCCCATTGCGCCAAAGGTGTACAGGCCTGCTGCCGAAAGCTTTTCACGCATACCGTCGCCAAGAGCGCCGTCCCATGCGTTCATGAAGTGCTCGCCGTCAGCAAAAACGAACGGAGAATCGAAGAAGCTGTACTCGGTCGCATAGGTGGAGATGGGCAGGGTGCCGAAGGCGGCCATGTCGACCTCGCCGATGACGAGAGCTTCAGCCTGCTCGTTTTCGCCGCCGGTCTGACCGGCGTCATAAATCTCCATGGTCAGCTTGCCGTTGGTTCTTTCGGAAAGCTGCTCACCCATGTACTTGAGTCCACGGACTATGCCGGTCTCGCTCTCAAAGATGGTGACGCAGTTGATGGTCACAGGATCAAGGTCAGCATACGGATCGGATGCGTTGGATGCAGCCGGTGCGGTGACATTGCTGCCATTGTCCGCGGGTGCGGAGTTTGTGCCGCTGCTTCCGCACGCCGCAAGCGCGAACACCATTGCGAGAGCAAGAAGCATTGCTATGATCTTCTTCATTTCGTTGTTTTCCTTTCTGGTTTTTATATTGTGCTGTAATCCGATTACAGCTTACCTACTTCCTTGAGCACCGCGAAGGATACCGCAAGCTCTTCTTCGGTAGCCGGGGCGAGCGGCAGACGCGCCGCGCCGAGCTTGAGGCCGGTGACCTTCTCGATGGCCGGGCGCATGATGGAGTTGGGGAGGATGCGGCCGTTCTGGCCGGTGGTCTTGCAGAACTTGTAGAGCTTGTTGAAGAGCTCGCGGGCTTCGTCGTTCCTGCCTTCCTCAAACGCCTTGAAGATGGCGCGGATCTCATATCCGAAAATGTGTGCGCCGCCGGAAACCAGACCCATGGCGCCCTGAACGATCGTCGGGAGAAGCATAACGTCGTCGCCGTTGTAAATGGCAAAGTCGGGGTCGATCTTCTCGGTCGCGAGGAAGAAGTCGGTGACCTGAGTGGGGTTGATGCCGGCCTCGTCCTTGATGCCGACGATGTTGGGGATCTCCGCAAGGCGCGCAACGGTGGATGCCTCAAGGTTCACGCCGACGAATATGGGGATGTTGTACAGAAGAATGTCGACCTCAGGGACTGCTTCGGCAACTGCCTTGAAGTGCAGGTACAGGCCTTCCTGAGTGGGCTTGTTGTAGAACGGGCAGACGATGAGGCAGGTCTTGATGCCGAGCTTTGCCGCTTCCTTCGTCAGGGCGATGGTCTCCTTGGTGGAGGCGCAGCCGGTGCCGGCGATGACGGGCTTGGTCTTGGAAGCTTTGACCGCGGTCTCCATGAGCTTGACGCGCTCATCAAAGGTCAGCAGGGAAGCCTCGCCGGTGGTGCCGGTGACGATGAAGCTGTCGCAGAGATCGTTCTTTTCAAGATAGTTTATCAGCTCTGCATAGGTGCTGTAGCTGACGTCCTCGTTATCGTCATAGGGAGTGATGAGGGGCAGGAGGATCTGGCCGTATTTTGCAACAAACTTGTTCATTTTGAATTTCTCCTTAAAGCTGTTTATATTGTGTGCAGTTTGCTTTATTCTTCGCAGAAAGCCTTGCGGATAGCCGCCTTCTCCTCTTCCGGGAGATAGGTGATGGGGCTTCTGCAATAGCCGCAGTCGCGGCCGAGGCACTCAAGCGCGTACTTCATGCGGATCGGGAACTGATTCCCGCCGAGGCACTGCCACTTCTTGTACAGAGACTTCTGTATCTCAAGGCCTCTTGCATGGTCGCCGTTCTTTGCGCAATTCCACATCTCTACCGATTCCTTTGGGAACACGGAGAGGATCGCGGAGATCGCGCCCTTTGCGCCGAGGTCGAAGCAGGAATAGATCATGTCGTCGGTGGCGGCGTACACACGCCCCTGATCGCCGACCTCCATCACGTCCGCGTACAGCGCCTGAATACCGCCGACGCTCTGCTTGATGCCCATAACGTACTCCGTCTCGTTGAGCAGGCGGTGGAACAGATCGGGGTAGATCGTGTTCTGCGGGATGACATTGTAGATGATTATCGGCAGCCTGACCTCTCTTGAGATGGTGCTGTAAAAATCAAACATGCCCTGTGCGTTGGGAACAAGAACGTTGTAGGCCGTCGGCGTGACCATTATCGCGTCCGCTCCGGCTTCCTTCGCCGCAAGACCTGCTCTCACCGCGTCTCTGGTGCAGGTGCGCATTACGCCGCACACGACCGTCTTGTCCGAGCCCTGCGGGATATATTCGCGGGCAATCTTTATCATTCTGACCAGCTCTTCGTCACGAAGAGTCGGCCCCTCGCCGGTGCTGCCGGCAACACTGATACCGTCCGCGCCGCAGTCCAGACAATACTTTATCTCGCGGCGGAGCTTTGCCTCATCGATCTCGCCGTCCTTGTCGAACGGGGTCACGACCGGGGGGATGATTCCTTCAAACTTTACGCTCATTTCAGTGACACACCCTTAGCAATAGTGTTTTTTTGCCCTGCCTACTGCGCATTTTATTTGTTTGGCTGTAGGATTGTAGGACAATTTGAATTATAATCACTTTTCGGCGTTTGTCAATACGGCTTTGTCGAATTCAGCGCTTACGATAATTTCGCGGCTCGGCAATTATTGAAAATGCACAAAAAGCTTTTGGGAACGTGTCAGTTCAAAGCTTCCTTGTGCATTTTGTGTCAATCCGAATTGCTGCGGCTGCTTACCGAGGAAATGTTCAGACTCAGGTTCTCGCCGACGCGTTCGACATGCTTGCGCATTTCCCGCTCAGCCTTTGCGGCGTCATGTGCGATGATCGCCCGCATTACGTTTCTGTGCGGGGTGATCGCGTCCTGAATGTTCTGGGTGATCTTGAAGGTCGTCTCGCGGAAATCCTTCATGCTCTCGTTGAGCCGCCTGATTATATCTACCGCGAAATCGTTCCCGCAATTGTCGACTATCTTATTGTGGAACTGCTCGTCCAGCTCGGCGAGCTCTTTATAGTTCTTCGTGTCCGCGTGCTTCGTGAACTCCTCGTGAATCTCTTTCAGCTCGGCGGCAAGCACATCGTCGCAGCGCTCGGCGGCGAGCCTTGCCGCAAGCGGCTCGATCGCGCAGCGCAGGTCGATCACATTTTTGAGATCCTGCTCGTTCTTTACCAGCCATATCAGCGCTTCCGGATTCTCCAGATTCCGCTGTGCCGCAACAAACGCGCCCTTGCCGGTTATGAGCTCTACAACGCCTTTTGCCTGAAGATAGCGGAACGCTTCTCTGATTGTGCCGCGGCTGACGCCGAGCGCCTGACACAGCTCCATTTCCGTCGGAAGCTTTGTGCCGGGTGCGTACGCTTCCTCTTTGATAAGCTTTTCTATCTGATCCTCTACCTGATGTACCAGCGGTACTCTTTTTACCGGCTCCACAGCTTTACGCTCCTGTTCTCATGATAATTGGATAATTGTTTGAATTGTAGCTGATTCGCCCGTAATTGTCAAGTGTAAGATTGTAAAATGGTCTGACACTGGTACAAAATAAGAATAGCATCGCAGTCAGGCAGCGGTGAGATCGTCTTGGGTGCGCAGGCAAGTCTGCGCTTTTATCCCTTTAGGCGCTGGGGCTCACGTTTTTTATACACTGTCACGGCACGGGCGGCGGAGAGGAAATAGAGCACGCACTCCTTGACGGGCTTGCCGCAGATGCGGTGCAGGGCTTCGGCGTAGGCCATGAGCTGGCCGCGGTAGAGCTCGGCACGGGAGGCAATGTCCTCATCGGTTTTGACGTAATCGGTCTTATAGTCGATGATGACAAGCTCGCCGTCCTCCTCGATGCAGCAGTCGACGACGCCCTGAAGCAGCAGCTCCTCACCCTTCGCCGCGTCACCGTACAGCTTATCCGCATCCATGAGCAGGGAGAAGCGGAACTCGCGCATCGGCTTTTCTGCGGCAAGCATGCGTTTACCTAAAGAGGAAGCGAACAGGCGCTCTATCGCGCGGGCATTGACGGCCTCGGCTTCGCGCACGGAGATGAAGCGCGCGGCGCGGAGACGGTCGATCTCCGACCTTATTCCATCAAGGCTGCGCCCCTTGGAGAAATCCATATATTGCAGTACAAGATGCGTCGCGACGCCGCGCTCCGCGGCGGTGAGCCTGCGTTCCTCCCCGCCAAGCTCCGGCATACGGAAGCTGTAGTTTATATCCTGCACGAGCCGCTCCCCGTCCGGGTCAGGCTCGGCATGGCCTTTGAGTTCGGTAGCCGTGACCTTTGAGGGCAGGTCTACGGCCTCGGCATACGGATAGCGGAAAGCAAGACGGCGTTTGAGTTCGGAGAGCATTTCGGCGTCGGCTTCCAGCGTTTCATCATCCGGGAGCGCCGCGCTCTCCGCGGTATCGCTCGTACTGCAATAGCTGAGAGTCAGGTTCTCGCCGCCGTCGGCAAGGGCGGCACAGATAAGCCAGCTCACCGGGGCCTGCGCCTGACTGAGCACCTCCGGCGCCATCGGCTTTGTGACGGCGGTGCGGAGCTTTTCGACAGTGCCCTCCGGGTCTTTGAGTACGGCGGTCATGAACAGGCGCTCCTTTGGCCGGGTGAGGGCGACATAGAGCAGGCGCATCTCCTCCGAGAGCATCTCCCGCTCAAGGCGGAGCTTAATGGCATTGCGCGCAAGGGTGGGATATTCTATGCGGCGCTTGAGGTCGATGAGCTTCGGCCCAAGGCCAAGCTCCGGGTGGACAAGGACGCTCTCGCGGCTGTCCTGCCGGTTGAAGCGGCGGGCGGTATCGCAGAGGAACACAACGGGAAACTCAAGCCCCTTGGACTTATGCACGGACATGATCTGCACAGCGGAGCTGAAGCTGCCGCCGGTTGAGGGCTCCTGCCCCTTTTCGGCAAGGCGGCGCAGCCAGAGCACATAGCGGTGCACTCCGCGGTAGCCGGTGGCTTCAAAGCTCTCGGACAGGCCGACGAGCGCCATGAGGTTCGCGCGGCGCTGCGCCCCGTCGCCCATGGCGGTGCAGAGGGCGAGCATATCAAGCTCCTCAATGACGCGCCATGTGAGCTCGGCGGCGCTGAGGTCGGCGGCGGCTCCGCGCAGCGCGTCAAGGCGCCGGACAAAATCGCGGCACTTTTCGTTATTCTCCGCGGCGGCAAGCAGGGCGGTATAGAGATCCGCCTTTTTATCGGCGCTGCGGATATCGGACAGTTCATCCGGACTGAAGCTCAATGACGGCGAGCGCAGCACGGCGATGAGAGGAATGTCCTTATGCGGGTTATCGATGACGGCGAGCATGGAGATGAGCGTGGAGACCTCGACGCTCTCAAAGAAACCGCCGCCCTGAACGGAGGACACGGGGATGCCGTGCTCGCCGAGGACGCGCCGGTACACGCCGCCGACGGTGTTGGCAGAGCGGAGGAGAATGGCGATGTCCCCATACTCAAGGGGGCGCTCCCCGCCGCCGGACGTGACGGTCGTCCCGGCGGCGATAAGAGAATTTATCTTCCGTGCGACAAGCTCGGCCTCAAGGGCGGTCTTATCCGGGCTGTTATCGTCCTCGCTCTCAGGCAGGGCGAGGAGCATGAGCTCCGGCTTCGGGACGGACGCGGGGTACTTTGCCCCGCAGCGGAGAGCCGCCGCGTCGTCATAGTCCATGTCGCCCAAGGCGCGGGACATGCACAGGGAGAACACGCTGTTCGCCCCGTCGAGAATTTCACGCCGGGAGCGGAAGTTCTCACGCAGCAGGATGCGGCGCGGCGCGCCCGGCTGCGCCGACTCATAGTCGGAATAGCTCAGGTATTTCTCGGTGAAGATGGCGGGGTCGGCAAGGCGGAAGCGGTAAATTGACTGCTTGACATCCCCGACCATGAAGAGGTTCTTCCCCGCCCTCGACACGGCGGCGAAGATCGCGTCCTGCACACGGCTGACGTCCTGATACTCATCGACCATGATCTCGGTAAAGCGGCGGGAGATGCGCGCTGCCGTCTCGGTCGGGCTGCCGTCGGGGTTCGTGAGCAGCTGCGCTGTGAGGTGCTCAAGGTCGGAATAGTCTACCAAGCCGCGGCTGCGCTTATCCTTGGTATACTCGCGGTCAAAGTCAAGCGTGACCTCAAGCAGCGCCTCCATCGCGGGGGCGGTGAGCTCCATCTCGCGCAGGAGCGAGGCGGAATCGGAATAGAGCGTATCCTTCATGCCGTCCATCGCCTTTTTACAGGCGGTGCGCCGCGCCTTGAGCATATCTGAAAGCGCGGGGTCGGGCGACTTAATAAGGCGCTTGAGCGTCGGGAACTCTATGGGCAGGCACTCGCGCGCCCTGTCCCAGCTGAGGTCAAGGCAGCGGGAGAGCTCGCGTATGCCGTCGGCAGTAAAGGAAAAGCTCTCGGTATACGCGGCGGCGATCTTCTCCTCGGCGGTCATGGCTTCAAGGAGCCTGTCCATCTCGCGGCTCCAGTAATCGGCAGTGCGCTTTGCCCATGAGAGCAGCTCCTGCCCCCACGGCGTTTCGGCGACATCCTGCGCCGGGGTCTTGAGCTGTGCGACCTGACGGCGCGCCCAGTCCTCCGGGCGGGCATGGCACTGCATACGGCTGTGGAGCTTGAGAACAAGATCGGAAAGGCGGCGGTCATCCCGCCCCGCGCCGACGGTATCGGCAAGCAGACGGAAGCCGGGGAGGTGATCCATCGCGTCATAGCGCGCGTCGAGAGTGCGCTCAAGCGCGGAAGCGCGCATGGCCTCGGCGCGCTCCTCATCGGCGATCTTGAAATCCGGAGTCAGGCCGAGGGCGTGGCAATTCTCGCGCAGGACGTTCGCGCAGAAGCTGTGGATGGTGCCGATCTGCGCGCGGCGGCACAGCGCGCTCTGGCGGCGCAGGCGGCGGCTGCCGGGATCGGCGGCAAGGCGCGCGGCAAGCTCCTCCATGATCCTGCCGCGAAGCTCCGCCGCGGCGGCACGGGTGAAGGTGATGATAAGGAAGCTGTCGAGATCGACAGGGTGGGCATCGTCACAGATATAGCCCATGAGACGCTCGGTGAGCACGCGGGTCTTGCCGCTGCCCGCGCCCGCGGACACGAGCACGGCTCCGCCGCGCGTGTCTATCGCGGCCTGCTGCGAGGCCGTGGGTCTGAAATCAGCCATTGGCGTCGCCCTCCTCCATAAGCGCCCAGACCTTCTCCGCGGAGAGCTTCGGGGTATAGCGGCAGTTCTCGCCGTTTTCACCGTCGGAGAAATGGCAGGCGTCAAAATAATCGCAGTTCAGGCAGGCGTTCTCCTGCTGGCCGCGGTAGAACGGGTCGGCGGCGATGCTGCCCTGACGCAGCTGCTTTGCCATGCCCGCAAGGCTCTTTTTTATGTGCCGGTCGAGAAGCCCCAGGCGCTCGGCGCTGGCGAGGGAATCCGCCGAAGGCTTTCCGGCGCGGAACTTCACGGGGATATAGCGCTTATCGTCGCCGCGCTCCCAAGCTTCGATGAGTGCGGTGTCCTCGCGCACAAGGCCGCTGCGCCGCTGCTCCTTTGCGCGTTCGGCGGAAACGGACTCCTCATCCGCATCGCGCGGCATGGAGAGGATGCGGCTGCGCGCGGGGACATACATGACGCCCGCGGGGAGCACCGCGCAGTCATAGCGCCCGCCGCCGTTCGCTTCGAGCGCGAAGAGATAGAGAAGCATCTGAAGTCCCATACCGTACCAGACATCGGACATGGAGAACTCCTTGCGCCCGGTCTTATAGTCGACGACGCGCAGATAAAGCTTGCCGTCGTGGTACCAGCCGTCGATACGGTCGGCAATGCCGGAGAGGACAAAACTGTCCTCCCCGCCGCCGAGCTCGACCGGCGGCATTTCGCGCGCGTCGGAAAAATCAAGCTCAAAGTCCAGCGGCTCAAAGTCCGATCTCCGCAGCTCCGCCGCCATATCCTCGACGACGCGCCACACGTCCCCGCACAGGCGGTTGAAGAGATAGACGAAGCGGCGGCTCTTCTCGTTAAAGTCGTTGAGCTCCTCGGAGACGTACTGCGCAGTGAAGCGCTCGCACAGCTCGCGCAGGGTCTTATCGTCCACCGCGGCAAAGCCGCCGCGGCGCTTGACCTCGCGTGCGGTCTTTTCAAGGACATAGTGCATGAAGGTGCCGATCTCCGGCGGGCGGAAAGCGGCGGGCTCATAGGGCTTTGCGCGCAGGCCGTACTGGCAGAAGTACGCAAAGCGGCAGGAGGCAAATTTATCTATGCGCGAGGCGCTCAGACGCAGGCGCTGGCCGTAGAGCTTTTCGACCGCCGAGGCCGAGAGCCGCCCGCGGCTCATGTTCGCCGCGGCTTCAAGAGAAGCAAAGCGCGCGGGGTCAGATTCCGCGAAGTATTCCGCGGCGGCGCGGGCGCGGCCGTCACCGCCGTGCATGGACTGCGCGGCAAGGCCGAGCGCCGGGGCGGGCGCGGACATGCGCGCGTCGCTCAGGGAAGCGTTCGTGACGCTCAGGCCGAAGAGAGCCTTTGCGCGGTTGAAGACGAATGCGGGGCGAAGCTCTGCGCCCTGAGCATCGGCGACCGGGCAGAGCATGGTAAGGCTCTCGGAGGGCATAGTGAGACAGGTATAGATAAGCGAGAACTCGCGCCACAGCTCGCTCTCACCGCCCGCGCCGAGCTCCAGCTGCATCTCAAGCAGGCGCTCCCGCTCCTCAGGCGAGAACACGCCGGCCTCGTCGTCCGTGCGCGGCAGGCGCTGGTCGGACGCGCCGAGGACGATAAGGTGCTTTATGCTGCGGCGGCGGTTGCGGTCAAAGTCACCGGCGGAGACGCGGTCAAGTGACACAGGAATGGTGCCGATATCATATTTTGAAAGCATGAGGGTAAACAGGCGTGAGAACTCCCCGCTGTCCATGGCGGTATCGCCGAGGACGGCGGCGCACTGTTCGAGCGCGGAGACGACGATATCCCAGAGCTGGCGGTACTCGGCGGCGATCTTCTCATCGCCGAGCTGCGCAAGCTCCCCGGCGCGGCGCGAAAGCTGCTCAGGGAGAGCCAGCGCTTCAAAAAGCCCGGCGAGCGCCTGCGCCTGCTGCGCGGCGGTCTGCGCCTTGGCGGAAGCTTCCTCAAAGGCGAGGAGGGGCGCGGCGAGCGTGCGGCGCAGAGCGTTCACGCGGCGGAGCGTTTCTTCCGTCTCGTCGGTATACTCGCAGCCGTAGCCGTCCGGGTGCTGGCGCCAGTCGGCGCTCCTGTGCCACGCGCTGCTCTGGAGCTGCCACTTGAAGATATAGTTTTCGAGCGCGTCGCACTCGGCGGGGCTGAGCCCGGCAAGGCCGGTGCGCATATAGCTGATGACGTCATCGACCGCCCAGCCGCCGCGCACGATCTCATAGGCAAGAGCGATGAGCGCAGGCAGGGGCTTTGACATGAGGTCGTCCCGGCGGGCGGTGAAGAGCGGGACGCCGTAATGCCGGAAGGCGCTTTCAAGGCTGCCGCGGTAATCCTCAAAGCCGCGGGCAACGACGGCGATATCCCGCCAGCGGCAGCCGCCGTCACGCACAAATTCAAGGCAGAGCGCCGCTGCCTGCTCACACTCGGCGGCCATGCTCTCAGTCCGGTAAAGGCGGAGGGCGTCGCGCGCGGGGGTATATTTATCGCTTGAATAGCTGAACATATTATCGGCAAAGACCGCAAGCTCCGGAGCCTTCGCGCTCTGCTCGGAGAGGGTGACGGTCTCCGTCTCCGCGCCGAGCTCGCGGGCATAGGCAAGAAGCTCCCTGCCCGCGCGGCGGGAGAGCTCGAATATCTCGTTATCGCCGTCGAGCGCGTCGACCGTCAGGCACACGGTGAGCTGCGCGCCGCGGCGGAGCATAGCATGAAGTATCTCCCGCTCCTGCCGGGTGAAGTCGATAAAGCCGTCGACGTATATCTTTACGCTGCCGTCGATGTCGGTGTTCTCGTCTATCTGCCGGGCGAGGATGGTGAGTCTGTCGGCAGGGTCGGCGTGTCCGTTTGCGACGGCGGCGTCATAGGCTTCGAGAATGAGGGCGAGGTCGGAGAGCTTATCGCCGAGACTGTCCGGGCAGGAGGCCGCGGCAGACATGAGCGCGTCATAGCCGATACAGGCGCTCTTGAGCTCATCCACGGCGGAGAGCAGCAACGCCTGAAGCTCCGCGCGGCGCTGGGCGGCGGAATAGATGCGCAGACGCGAGCCGACGCTTTGCAGCGCAAGCGCCATGCACAGGAGTCGCCCACCCTTATCGAGCCACGGCTCGGCTCCGCCGCCGTGCTTTGCGGCGGTCTCGCGCGCAAGACCAGTGAAGCTCAGGACTTCGGCATACAGAGAGAGCCTGTCCCCGCAGACGCGGCAGAGCTCACGCTCGGCCTCGTGGCTGTACTGCTCGGGGACGATCATCAGGGCGCGGCCATGCGCAGACGCCATATCGCGCTTTATTTCGTTTATGATGGCCGCCGTCTTGCCGGCGCCGGCCTTGCCGGTCATCAGTCTAAGCAAATGTCCGTCCTCCTGTTCACGGTTTTCGTAATGGATAAGCCGATGTACGAAAATTATTCTTGTGACATTTTATCAAAATCCGCCGCGGCTTACAAGCCGGATGCTAAAAATAGGCTAAAATTTGAGTTTTTTATTGATAAGTGCGGCGAATTGTGCTATCATACTATATCATATATAAAAGAAAGGAGCGTTTTTCTTGAAGCTTTCATCAAAAATGGAGCGCTGCGGCCTTTCCCCCATGCGTAAATTCGCAAGCTATGCGACAAAGGCCGAAGAACGCGGTATTAAAATTTATCATCTGAACATTGGCCAGCCCGACGTTAAAACGCCTGACGTATTTTTCAAAGCGCTCCGAGATTTCACCGAACCCGTGCTTGCCTACGCGCCGTCCGTCGGCGTGCCCAAGTTCCTCGACACGGTGCAGCACTACTACTCCCGCATAGGCGTAGAGCTTGAGCACAGCCAGATCCTGCCCACTGCCGGCGGCAGCGAGGCCTTGCAGCTGACGATGGCCTGCCTGCTCGACGACGGCGACGAGATCATCATCCCGGAGCCTTTCTATCCGAACTACCACACCTCCGTCACCCTCGCGGGTGCGACCATCCGCCCCGTGCCGACCGACCCTGAGGATGGTTATTTCTACGCCGACCGCGAGAGGATCGAGGCACGCATAAACGAGCACACCCGCGCCATAATGATAACGAACCCCGGCAACCCGACCGGCAACGTCCTCACGCCGGAGCAGCTGCAGCTGATGCTCGATATAGCGAAGGAGCATGACCTCTTCCTCGTCTGCGACGAGGTGTACAGAGAGTTCACCTACGGCGGCGAGCGCCTCACGAGCGCCCTGCAGTACAAGGGCTACGAGGACAACGTCATCGTTATCGACTCGATATCCAAGCGCTTTTCCGCATGCGGCGCGCGCGTCGGTATGGTCATCTCGAAGAACAAGGACTTCATGGCTCAGGCGCTCAAATGGTGCCAGTGCCGCCTGTGCTCGGCAACGGTCGAGCAGGTCGCCGCGGCTGAACTCTACACGCTCGACCCCAGCTACTTTGACGCCGTGCGCGATGAGTACCGCCACCGCCGCGACACGCTTGTCTCCAAGCTGCACGAGATCCCCGGCGTCGTCTGCGAGACGCCGAGAGGCGCGTTCTACGCAATGGTGTCCCTGCCGATAGACGATGCGGATAAGTTCCAGCTATTCCTGCTCAATGAGTTTGACGACAACAAGGAGACCGTGCTCATGGCCTGCGGCGAGCCGTTCTACGCGACTCCCGGCAAGGGTCTCAACGAGGTGCGTATGGCCTACACCATAAACGCCGAGGATATCTCCCGCGCGATAGATATTCTCGCCGTCGCCATAAAGGCGTACAACGAGAAGTACGGAAAGTAAACGAATAGATATACAAACATCGCCGCTCCGAATCGGGGCGGCGATGTTGTTTTTTTGCAATGTGTGCAGGTACCCTCTCCGTCCTCGCTGTGCTCGGCCACCTCTCCCA
>CEAZ01000983.1_pt1 | contig 21275 bp, 19 predicted proteins | sample 557361 | NCBI WGS metagenome assembly CEAZ01 (sample SAMEA3182074, study PRJEB8094) | gut metagenome | biome: human; feature: gut; material: Stool; isolation source: human stools | place: Canada | collected 2012-02-22 | reverse complement strand
AACTACCTGCTCCCGCGTAAGCTCGCCTCCGAGGCGACTGCTGACAACATAAACGCGCTCAAGCTCAAGGAAAAGGCCAAGGCCGCGCAGATCGCCAAGGAAAAGGCGCAGGCTGAGGAGAACGCAAAGAAGCTCGGCGGCGTGCAGGTCATCATCAAGGCCAAGGCCGGCAATGCCGGCAAGCTCTTCGGCGCTGTCACTTCCCAGGAAATAAGCGACGCACTCAAGGCACAGTTCGATATCGACATCGAGAAGAACAAGATCGTTCAGGCCGAGCCGATAAAGACCTTCGGCAGCTTCAGCGTCAAGGCGAAGCTTGGCTACGAGGTCAGCGGAACGATAAACGTTCTGGTCGTAGAGGGATAATAGATCAGGCTGCAAGGCCGGACTGAGGAATCAGGTAATGGACGAACTGCTGGGCAAAAAAACACCGTACTCCGCACCGGCGGAGCAGGCGGTCATAGGCTCGATGCTCATAGACCCCCGGTGCATCCCGGAGGTGCTGGAAAAGCTGAAGCCGGATGAGTTCTATGTGAAGCTCAACCGGGATATTTATGAGACGATGTACGCCATGTTCTCCTACGGGCAGACTATCGACCCCGTCACCGTGCTTGACCAGATGAAGGTCAGGGGCGTGTATCAGGAGAATAACGACGCGTACGTCGCCGAGGTCATGCGCGTCACGCCGACGGCGGCAAACGTCATGGAGTATGCCGCGATAGTGCGTGACCGTGCGCTGCTGCGCCGTCTCGGCGAAGCGGCCGACGAGATAAACAGCATGGTCTATGAGGGCTCCGGCGAAGCGGAGACGATGCTCGAAGCCGCGGAGCGGCGCATCTATGCGCTGCGTCAGGGGCGCAACGTCGGCGGACTTATGCCGGTGTCCTCGGTCGTGCAGAGCGTGTTTGATGAGCTGTCCGAGGCCGCGTCCTCCGGAAACCAGATCCCCGGCATCTCGACCGGCCTGCCTGACCTTGACCGGGTGACCCTCGGTCTCAATAAGTCCGAGCTTATCCTTGTGGCCGCCCGACCCGGTATGGGTAAAACGAGTATCGCGCTGAACATGGCGCTCACCGCTGCCATGAGCCAGCACAAAACCGTCGCCATCTTCTCGCTCGAAATGTCGCGAGAGCAGCTTGTCATGAGGCTGCTGTCGAGAGCGGCGCTGATACCGTCGCAGAACCTGCTGACAGGCCAGCTCACCGAGCAGCAGTGGCGCGATATTTCCGACGCTGCGCAGACGCTCAGCCAGACCGATATCCGCATCGACGATAACCCGACGCTCACCGTGTCGGACATGAACGCCCAGTGCCGCCGTGTGCCGAACCTCGACCTCGTGGTCATTGACTACCTCCAACTGATGCAGTCCGCCGGCAGCGGACACAGCTGGTCGAACGAGAGCCGCACGCAGGCAGTCAGCGATATAAGCCGTATGCTGAAGATCATGGCCAAGGAACTGAATGTCCCGGTCATCTGCCTGTCGCAGCTGTCACGTGCCAACGAATCGCGTCAGGATAAGCGCCCCATGCTTTCCGACTTGCGTGAATCCGGCGCTATCGAGCAGGACGCGGACGTCGTCATAGGTCTGTACCGCGACGGTTATTATAATAAGGAAAGCGAGAACCCGAATCTTGCCGAAGCTATCATACTCAAGAACCGCAAAGGCCAGACCGGCACGGTCGAGCTGTCATGGCTGCCCGAGTACACGAGCTTCAGCTCGATAGAAAAGCGCCGCGAAGATGACTATTAAGCTTGATATGTCCGCCCTTGCCGGGGAGCGCGTACTGTGCGCGGTGTCCGGCGGCGCGGACTCCATGTGTCTGCTGCACCTGCTCTGTTCAGGCGGCGCGGACGTTATCGCCGCGCACTATGAGCACGGCATCCGCGGCGGGGAATCCCTGCGGGACGCGCGCTTTGTGGAAAGCTGGTGCGCGGAGCATGGAATAGAATGCGTCGTCGGTCACGGGGACGTGCCGGGCTATGCCCTGACGCACGGACTCGGCACCGAAGAAGCGGCACGGCGGCTGCGCTATGAGTTCCTGCAAAGCACCGCGCAGGAGCGCGGCTGCGGGCTTATCGCCACGGCGCACAATGCCGACGATAACGCCGAGACGCTCATCTTCAACCTCACCCGCGGCAGCGGCGCGCTCGGTCTGCGCGGCATTCCCGCGCGGCGCGATAATATCATCCGCCCGCTGCTGGGCGTGAGCCGCGCGCAGATAGAGAAGTACCTCGCCGAAAACGGCATCGCGCATATCGAGGACAGCACCAACGGAAGCGACGATTACAGCCGCAACCTTATCCGTCACAAGGTCATGCCTGTGCTGCGGCAGATAAACCCCGCGCTCTCCGACGCCGCGCGGCGCACGGCGGAGCTGTTGGGACGGGATGAGGACTGCCTTTCTTCCCTTGCGTCGGACTTCATTGAAAAGAACCTCCGCGGCGGGAGTCTGCCCGCAAAGGAGCTCTGCGCGCTGCACCCAGCGATCGCTTCGCGCGTGCTTCGGCAGCTTCTCGGCACGGGACTCACGATGGAGCAGACTGACTCAGCCCTCAGGCTGTGTCAGGGCACCGGGGTGAGGAGCCTTGATATCACGGGCCGCCGTCTCGTGTGCGATCAGGGGAGACTGTATCTCACGGCGCAGGAGAGCGTCACACTCAAGGCGCGCGCAGTGATCCCCGGCACAGAGACAGATCTGCCCGAAGCGGGGCTGCGCATGAGCGCGGAATTTACCGAATACGGGGAAGAAATTAACGGCTTGTTCAAGACTTATTACATCAAATATGAGAATATTGACTCTGCTGTGATCTGTACCGGACGGCGTCCGGGCGACCGCATGAGGCCGCTGGGGCGCGGCTGCACAAAGAGCCTGAAGAGCCTGTTCATGGAAGCGGGCTTCAGCCAGAATCAGAGAGACACCGCCCCGGTCATCCGGGACGATAAAGGGATACTTGCCGTCTGCGGCATCGCCGTCGACGAGCGCGCCGCCCCAAAGACGGGCGACAGGGCGCTGAAGATAAGCTTCAGCGAAATATAAGCTCAAGCCGCGCAGCGGCATTGGACAAATAGAAAAGAGAAAAACGGGAGACACATTCAATGCACGAGGATATTGAAAGAATTCTGATCGGTGAGGATGAGATCAAGGCGCGCGTGGCCGAGGCCGGTGCGAAGATAAGCCGCGACTTTGCGGGCAAAGACCCGATATTCGTGGGCGTGCTCAAGGGCTGCTTCATCTTCATGGCCGATCTCATGCGCTATGTGGACATACAGTGCTCGATGGACTTTATGGCCGTCTCGTCATACAGCGGCACAAGCTCTACCGGCGCTGTCAAGATAAACAAAGACCTGAGCGAGGACATCGAGGGTCGCCACCTCATCATCGTTGAGGACATTCTCGACTCCGGCGTCACCCTCAGCTACCTCAAGAATTACCTCATGGTCAGAAAGCCCGCGTCGATATCCATCGTCACGCTCATGGATAAGCCCGCCAGACGCAAGGCGGACGTCTATGCCGATTACTCCTGCTTTGAGGTGCCCGACGCTTTCGTCGTCGGCTACGGGCTCGACTATAACGAGCGCTACCGCAACCTGCCGTATATCGGCGTACTCAAGCCGGAGATATACTCCTGAGCATTTATATCGTATTCTCCATCGTATAAAAAGGATGTGACATATACTTGAAACCTAACCGCAACCGCGCCCGGGATCTGGGATTTTACGTGCTGCTCATCGTGATAATGATGGCCGTGATCTTCACCATGACCGGGGACAAGGACACCAACAAGATAAAGAATTACTCCGACCTTGTCGATCTCTTCACCGAGGAAAAGGTGCAGTCGTTCAGGACTGAGGGCAGCACCATTATCCTTGAGGTCAGGACGGGCGACGCCATAGCGCCAACGGAGGAAATGAAGTACGACCTCTACAGCTTCGGCGTGTTCTATGAGGACTTCAAGGACATCATAAAGACCCAGTACAAGTCCGGCGTTCTCGAACAGTATGACTATGATGAAGGCTTTGTCGCACCGTGGTGGGCGAGCATGATACCCTATGTGCTTGTCATGGTCGGTGTGATGGCGCTGTGGTACGTGATGATGAACAAGGCCGGCGGCGGAGCGGGCGGTATCGCCAAGTTCTCCAAGGCGCGCACCCGCCTAGGCAGCGACGAGAAGAACAAGAAGACCTTTGCCGATGTCGCGGGCTGCGACGAGGAGAAGGAAGAGCTGTCCGAAATCGTCGACTTCCTCAAGAACCCCAAGGCCTATACCGCGATGGGCGCGCGCATACCCAAGGGCGTGCTGCTCGTCGGCCCTCCGGGAACCGGTAAGACCCTGCTTGCGAAGGCTGTCGCGGGCGAAGCCGGTGTGCAGTTCCTGTCCATTTCGGGCTCTGACTTTGTCGAGCTCTATGTCGGCGTAGGCGCGGGTCGCGTGCGCGACCTGTTCGAGCAGGCGAAGAAGGTTGCCCCGGCAATCATCTTCATCGATGAGATCGACGCTGTCGGCCGTCAGAGAGGCAGCGGCCTCGGCGGCGGACACGATGAGCGCGAGCAGACGCTCAACCAGCTGCTCGTTGAGATGGACGGCTTCGGCAGCAACGAGGGCGTCATAGTCATGGCGGCGACGAACCGCGCCGACATCCTCGATAACGCGCTGCTGCGTCCCGGCCGCTTCGACCGTCAGGTGTATGTCGGCCTGCCCGACATCCGCGGGCGCGAGGCGATACTGAAGATCCACGCCAGAGACAAGCAGCTGGCGGAGGACGTCGACCTCAACTCCATCGCCAAGGGCACTCCCGGCTTTGCGGGCGCCGATCTTGAGAACCTCATGAACGAGGCGGCGCTGCTCGCAGTGCGCCGCCGCCACCGCTTCATCAACATGGAGGATGTAGACGAGGCCATACTCAAGGTGCAGATGGGCCCGGAGAAGAAGAGCCGCAAGATGAGCGAGAAGGCAAGACGTCTCACCGCTTACCACGAATCCGGCCACGCCGTCGCGGCGCACTATCTGCCGCACGTCGACCCGGTACACTATATCACCATCATCCCGCGCGGCATGGCAGGCGGCTTTACGCTGATGCGCCCGCAGGAGGATCTTGAAAACTTCAAGTCCCAGTCCGAGATGTTCGAGAACATCGTTATGGCTCTCGGCGGAAGAATGGCCGAGAAGCTGTTCCTTGACGATATCTCCACCGGCGCTTCCGGGGACATCCATCAGGCCACAGCTATCGCGCGCGACATGGTCACCCGCTACGGCATGAGCGACAGGCTCGGCCCCATATCCTTCGACAGCTCCGGGCACTCCATCTTCATCGGCCGCGACTTCGGCCAGACCAAGAGCTACTCCGAGGAGACCGCCGGTATCATCGATGAAGAGGTCAAGGCTATCTTCGACAGGGCCGCCGCCGAGTGCGAGCGCATCCTTACCGAGCACGCCGACCAGCTTTGCGCCATCGCCGAGTACCTGCTGGTACACGAGACGATGGAGGCCGAGGAGTTCAATTACTACTTCGAGCACGGCGAGTTTATGCCCCTTGCTCCGCAGGAGGCGCGCAAGGTCAGGGAGGACACCACCATCGAGCGCCCCGCGCGCAAGATATCCATGACCGACGGCTACGCTGAGGAGAAGAAGTCGGAACCCGAAACGCAGCCTGAGACCACCGGCGAGGATAAGCCGGAGGAGCCGAGCGGCGAAGAGGGCAAAGAATAATATATGCAGCCACACAGGCGCGGCCGGTTTCGGCCGCGCCTGCGTTTACAGGAAAGGCCAATACTGCGCAAAAAGGCTCCCCTTGTTTCTCAAGGGGCGCTGGCGCGCCAGCGCCTGAGGGGATAAAACGCTGTATCCTTGCCAACCGTAGGTATAAATTCATAAAAAGTTCACTGATCGGGGCTTGCCACATGAAATGCGGAGTAATATACTACCGATTCGTGAAAAAAGAATGGAAAGAAGAATGAGAATGAAAAAGAGCGGCATCGACATGCTGCATGGTTCGATATGGGATAAGATCCCGCTGTTCGCGCTGCCTGTCGCAGCAACGGCGATACTCGGACAGCTGTTTAACGCTTCCGATCTTGCGGTCGTCGGCAACTTTGCCGGGGAAGCGCGCACGGCGGCAGTCGCCGCGGTGGGCGCGAACAGCTCGGTCGTGAGCCTTGTGGTGAATCTTTTTACCGGTGTTGCCCTCGGTGCGAACGTCGTTATAGCGGGCGCCATCGGGCGTGAGGATACTGACGCAGCGCAGCGCGCGGTGCACACGGCGCTGCTGTTTGCCGTCTTAGGCGGCTTTGTGATAGCGCTTGTAGGCGAGCTTGCGGCGGAGCCGCTGCTGCGCATGATGAGCGTGCCGGATGAGGTGCTGCCGCTTGCGCTGCTGTACCTGCGGATATACCTGATAGGCATGCCGGTCATCCTGCTTTATAACTTTGAGGCCGCGATATTCAGAAGCATCGGCGATACAAAGGTGCCGCTTGCGACGCTCGCAATATCCGGCGTCATCAATGTTATACTGAACCTGTTTTTCGTCATCGTGCTGGGCATGACGGTGGACGGCGTCGCGATCGCGACGGTCATCTCAAACGCGATAAGCGCAGTGATCCTGTTCTTCCGCCTGAGAAAGGCAAACGACTACATCCGCTTGGATATATCCAAGCTGCATATAAATATGAAGAGCCTGCGGCACATCCTGCGCATCGGCCTGCCGGCAGGCGTGCAGAGCGCAGTTTTTTCGATATCGAACATGGTCATTCAGGCAGCCATCAACAGTCTCGGCACTTTGGTCATGGCGGCGTCGAGCGCGGCATGGAACATGGAGGTCATAACCTTCAATATTCTCGACTCCTTCAGCCAGGCCTGCACGACCTTTGTAGGCCAGAACTACGGCGCAGGCCAGCTTGAGCGCTGCAAGAAGACGTTGCTGCTGTCCATGCTTGAGGGCTTTATCGTGCTCGGCATTGCGATATCGCTCATCCTGTACTTCGGACACCCGCTGCTTGCGCTCTTCAACAATGACCCGGAGGTAATTGCCATTGGCTACACGCGTATGAGACTTGTACTTCTGGCGCATATATTCAGCCTGCTGTATAACACAATGTCCGGCTACCTGCGCGGCTTCGGCATATCGCTGACGCCGGCCGTGCTGACGATGCTCGGCGTGTGCGGAATAAGAATAGTGTGGGTCAAGACGGTTTTTGCCAGCGTGCAGACCTTCCATTCAATCATGATGGTATATCCGATAAGCCTTGCGGCGACCGCGCTTATGATCTTCGCCGCGCTTATCTACTATAAGCCCTCGCGTAGGTTCGCGCCCAAAGCTGCGGCGGAGAACGGCTAACGCAGCATTTTTTACGAAAACGGCTTGAGAGTAGGGGCGGCATCTGCTATAATCAATATGTTATATAGCCTTTAAGGAGATGCAGTATATATGAAGCTTGGCATAGCGGGTCTGCCCAACGTCGGCAAGACCACTCTTTTCAACGCCCTCACCGGCTCCAAGGCCGAGACGAGCGCATACGCAATGGCAGGGGCGAAGCCCAACATCGGTACGGCTAAGGTGCCGGACGAGCGCCTTGACTGGCTCGCGGAGTACTATCACCCGAAGAAGTACACACCGGCGACGATAGAGTTCGTCGACGTCGCGGGCGTGAACGTCGGTACCGGCAAGAGCAACGAGGTCTTTCAGGCCATCCGCCAGACCGACGCGCTGGTGCACGTTGTGCGCTGCTTTGATAACGATGAGATATTCCTCGAACCCGCCGACGCAAAGCGTGACGCCGAGGCCTTTGACCTTGAGCTGATCCTTGCGGATATCGAGATCGTCGAGCGCCGTCTTGAACGCGCTAAGAAGAACGCCAAGAGCGGCGACAAGAAGTATAAGCGCGAGTGCGAAATGTGCGAAGCGCTCATCGCCCACCTCACCGATGAGAAGCCCGCGCGCAGCTTTGAGTTTACCGATGAGGACAGCGATATTCTCGTCGATGGCGGCCTGCTGACCGTAAAGCCCGTGATCTATGCTGCGAACCTCGACGAGGACGGCATGATGAACCTTGACACCAACGCGAACTTTGCCGCTCTCAAGAAGATAGCGGACGAGCAGGGCGCGGCGGTGCTGCCGGTCGCGGCAAAGTTCGAGGAGGACATTGCCGGTATGGAGCCTGACGAGGCCGAAATGTTCATGGCCGACCTCGGCCTGACCGAGACTGGGCTTGACCGTCTCATCAAGACCTCCTATGACCTGCTTGGCTACATCTCGTTCCTCACCGCCGGTGAGGACGATGTCCATGCCTGGACCATCACGCGCGGCACGAAGGCCCCGAAGGCCGCCGGCAAGGTACACAGCGATATAGAGCGCGGCTTTATCCGCGCCGAGATAGTCGCCTTTGACGATCTCAAGGCCTGCGGCAGCATGGCCGCAGCCAAGGAGAAGGGGCTGCTCCGCCTTGAGGGCAAGGACTATGTCATGCAGGACGGGGACATAACCAACTTCAGATTCAATATTTAAGAGGAGCTTCCGGTATTCCGAAATGTTCTGGTTAGAAGTCATAGGCGTTATCGCCTTCGGTATCTGCGGCGCGATGGCCGCGATGGAGAGAGGAGCCGATCTCTTCGGCGTGCTGTTTCTCGCAGTCATAACGGCGCTCGGCGGCGGCGTTATAAGGGACGTGCTGCTCGGCTGGTTCCCGCCGCGCATGTTCACAAGCTACGTGTATGTGGCAATCGCCGTGGGCAGCGCGCTGCTGGTGTTTCTTGACGCGTGCATCCGCCGCGAGCATTACCGCCAGAACCGCGATAAGCTCGACAGCGTCGTGAACGTGTTCGACGCGCTCGGGCTGGGCGTGTTCACGGTCAGCGGCGTGCAGATGGCCATTGACCAGTACGGGATGGGCAACCCATTTCTGCTGGTGCTCATGGGCATGACGACCGGCGTCGGCGGCGGTATGCTGCGCGACGTGCTCATTGACGCGATGCCCAAGGTGCTGCGCAAGAGGATATACGCCGTTGCGTCCATTGTCGGCGCGACAGGGTACTATCTGCTGCTGCACTTCGGCGTGAACGAGATGCTCAGTGCCGCGCTGATGACGGCATTCATAATGGCGCTGCGCATTCTGGCGACGGTGTTCAAGTGGAACCTCCCAAAGGCAAGGCTATGAAAGAAAAGTATTTTGACATTGTCGGCAGCGGCTACAGCGTGAAATGCAAGCTGTACTGCGCCGATGCAAACGCAGTAAAAAAGCTCATTATCTCCTGCCACGGCTTCGGCGGCAGCAAGGAGAACGCGGCGGCAAAGCGCGTGGCGGAGCGTATGCTCCCGGTACATAAGGACGCGGCGCTGCTGACCTTCGATTGGCCGTGCCACGGGGAGGACGTGAAGCCGCGCTTCACCCTCGCCGACTGCGACACGTACCTGACGGCGGTGCTGGAGTATGCACGCGAGAGGTTCTCGCCAGAGAGCATCAGTTTCAACGGCACAAGCTTCGGCGGCTATGCGGTGCTCAAGTATATGCACGAGCATGGCAGCCCCTTTGACAGCGTCGTGCTGCGCTGCCCGGCGGTGAACCTGCATGAGATTTTCATCGGCCTGTACCTGACGGAGAATGACCTTGACAAGCTCCGCCGAGGTAAGGACGCGACAGTCGGCTTCGAGAAGAAGTTTAAGATCAACCGCCAGTTTTTGGACTCCCTTGCCGAGAACGACATCATGCGGTACGACTTCTCCGCCTTTGCCGACACTATGCTCATCATGCACGGCACACGGGATGAGACCGTGCCGATAGACGCGGTGCGCCGCTTTGCAGAGCAGAACGACCTCATGCTCATCGAGATAAACGGGGCAGATCATATGTTCAAGGATCCTGCGCGCATGAGCGAGTATGTCAACAACACGGTCGATTTTATATTCGGATGATCAAAAACGCCATCGGTCATTGACCGATGGCGTTTTGCAGTTGTCAATATTATCAGGTGTATATCTCGTCTTCAAGCATTGCTGCAGGATCGGAGAAGTGCTCCTTCGTGAGCTTTGCGACGACGCCGGAGAGCACGAACAGACCGACGAAGTTCGGGATAGCCATAAGACCGTTGAAGGTATCGGCGATGTTCCAGACGATGTCTATCGGGGAGACGCAGCCGATAACGATGACAATAGCGAAGGCTGCCTGATAGTACTTGATGGCCTTGGTGCCGAACAGATACTGCGCGCAGCGGCTGCCGTAGAGCGCCCAGCCGAGGACGGTCGAGAACGCGAAGAGGATCAGCGCGACGGCAACGAAGAGCGCTGCGAGCTTGTCGCCAAATATTGTCGCGACGGCGGCGGTGATGAGCTCGGAGCCGGGCTTCACGCCGAAGTTGATATCGACGCCGCTGCATATTATCGTGAGCGCTGTCATGCTGCAGATGACGATGGTGTCAACAAAGACCTCAAAGATACCGTAGAATCCCTGGTGCACGGCCGAGGGAGTTTCCGCCGCGGCGTGCGCGATAGCCGCCGAGCCGAGACCAGCCTCGTTCGAGAACGCGCTGCGCCTGAGACCCCAGACGAGCGCTTCCCTGAGCACGATGCCGGAGGCCGCGCCGAGGACGGCACGCGGGCTGAACGCGGCGGTGAATATCTTTGCGAACGCGCCGCCGATATTCCCGGCGTGCGTGAAGATAACGCCGAGGCAGACGAGCACGTAGAACACGCTCATGATTGGGACGAGCTTTTCGGCGACCTTGCCGATGCGCTTGATGCCGCCGAGCAGGATCAGCGCGACGAGGGCCGCGAGGGACAGACCGATGATCCAGTGAATAACGGTGATGCCGCTGTCGTTTATCGTGAAGAAAGCGGTAATGGCGTTCGTGATGGAGCCGGTGATGGCGTTCACCTGGCTCATGTTGCCGATGCCGAAGCAGGCGACGCCCGCGAGAGCGGCGTACACCATGGCCAGCCATTTCCACTTCGGGCCGATGCCGGCGATGTAATACATCGGGCCGCCGACCCAGTCGCCCTTTTCATCGCGCTGGCGGTACTGGATGGAGAGCACGACCTCAGAGTACTTTATGACCATACCAAGCAGTGCGGCGACCCACAGCCAGAACACAGCGCCGTAGCCGCCGAGGGCGATGGCCTGCGAGGTACCGACTATATTGCCGGTGCCGACGGTGGCGGCAAGAGCGGTGGTCACGGCCTGAAGCGGCGTGACGGCGCCTTTTCCGGCTTCCGTCTTTTTGAACATCTTGCCGACGGTGTTTTTCATGGCGTATCCGAAGTGGCTGAACTGTACTGCCTTGGTGCGGACGGTCAGCAGTATGCCGCCGACCATGACGCAGGGCAGGAACATATACAGCCACGCGAAGTCGTTAAGAGCTCCGGTGAAGAAATCGATAAATGCCTGCATGCTTGTATCCTCCTTGTTTTTGATAGATACCGGATGGAATGACGCATATGTGTAAATTTAATATATGTCAAACCTTTATCCATTAGAAAACAGCATCGATAACGACGCTTTTGTAATGAATCCCGGACACCAGCTTTGGGGATGATTGGCGTTAAAGACGGCTGAAGCCCGGCCGGTATTTAATTGATGTGAGAAATATAGCATCGGAAACGAGCAATTGCAAGAGAAATTTTGCATTTCGGCATAGTGCAGAATAATCCGCTGCTGTAATGTCCACTCAATGTGAAATATAACGGCTATTAATGAAACGATATGCGTATATCTATAAGAAATATTAATTGATAAAACGCGGTCTTGCATTACAAAGACCGCTGTGTTAAGCTGAACTCAGACAGATATATAGAAGGAGCGTGAGGAAAATACACAGTCTTGAAGAGGTACGCGCGGAATATGACAGGCTCGACAGGCTCTGCGGGATAGACACATCGGGGATCGAACTGAGGATATCAAAGCGCTCAGTGAAGCAGCTCGGCAGCTTTCGCAGCCCGCGCCGGGGCGGAAAGAACGGCCTGTGCATCACGCTCTCATACCTGATACTTGAGGACGACGAGCAATTCTGGGACACCGTGCGCCATGAGTATGCGCACGCCGCGGTGTATCTCCTCCGCCCCGGTGAGCGCCACGGGCACGATAAGGTCTGGAAGGATATGTGCCGCCGCATCGGGTGCAGTCCTAAGCGGCTCGCGCCGGAAAAGGGACAGGCGGCGGAGAGCCGCCGTGCGGAAGCAAAGTACATTATCCGCTGCGAACTCTGCGGCAGAGAGAGCCGCTATATGCGCCGGGGCAAGGCGGTCGACCTGCTGCTGCGCGGGCGCGGCCGGGCGCTGCGCTGCACAGGCTGCGGCGGGAGCAGCTTTAAGCTCTTTGTCAGAAAATAATTGGTTTGACGGCGGCGCGGATAGGTGATATTCTATAAACAGCTCTACAATAGAAATATACAGCAATAAGACGTAAATGAATGGAGGTTTTCAGCATGATAATCAACAATGCAAAAGTATACCGCAACGGACACTTTGAAAGCGCATCCATCGAATTTGACAGTCATATACGTTCATTTTCTCCCGGCGAGGGAATGGACGCCTGCGGCGCTTATATCATCCCCGGCCTTATCGACGTGCACACCCACGGCGCGATGGGGATAGACGCGAGCGACTGCACCTCCGAGCAGATACATCATCTGGCGCAGTTTTATTCGGACAACGGCGTCACGTCCTTCTGCTTCACTACGCTGACCGTCCCCGCGGACGAGCTGCGAAGCGCGATGAAGAACATCCGCGCCTATGAGCGCTTCGGCGGCGAGGCCAAGTGCGCGGGCGTGCATCTCGAAGGCCCGTTCGTCTCGCGCGGCAAGTGCGGCGCGCAGAACCCCGATAACATCCGGAAGCCGGACATCGCGCTCTTTAACGAGCTCAACGAACTGAGCGGCGGGATAGTGCGCCTCATAACCGTCGCCCCGGAGGTCGAGGGCGCATTGGACTTTATCCGCGAGGCGTCGAAGGTCTGCACCGTGTCCCTCGGTCACAGCACCGCGGATTACGAGCAGGCCATGGCCGGCTTTGAAGCGGGCGCGACGCATGTGACGCACCTCTTCAACGGCATGGAGCCTTTCCACCACAGAAAGCCCGGCCTTGTCGGCGCGGCGCTCACGGCGGGGGCGAATGTCGAGCTTATCTGCGACGGCGTGCATATCCACCCGGCGATGATACTGGCCGTACACAAAATGTTCAGCGACAGGCTCATCATCGTCAGCGACTCTCTGCGCTGCGCCGGGCTCTGCGACGGGCGCTATAATCTCGGCGGGCTGCCGATGATCGTGCGCGACGGACGCGCAACGCTGCTTGACGGTACGATAGCCGGTTCGTCGAGCAATCTGCTTCAGGAGCTGCGCAACGTCGTGTCCTACGGCGTGCCGCTCGAAGCCGCCGTCAGGGCCGCGACCGAGACGCCCGCGAAGGACATCGGCGCGTTTGACAGCATCGGCTCGCTCGACGTCGGCAAGTGCGCGGACTTCCTTGTTCTCAATAAGGATCTCAAGCTGATGGCGACCTTTATCGACGGCAGGCTTGTAAACGGCACGACCGATTTTGAGTCCGTAAAATAAAAAGATACCTGGGGTGACTCGAACCAATGGCGATATACTATATTGATCCCGTGCTTGCGGCCGCGGCGATAATTCCCGCAATCGTGCTGCTCATAAAGGTCTATCAGGCCGACCGGCTTGAGAAGGAGCCCGTTTCGCTGATACTCTCGCTGGTGTTCTTCGGCGTGTTGTCGACGGCGATAGCAATGGCACTCGAACAGGTCGGCACCGCGGTGCTGGGGAGTTACCTGCCAGAGGGGAGCGTCGCGTATAATGCCGTGCTGTATTTCGGCATCGTCGCGTTCTCGGAGGAGGGGGCAAAGTACCTCCTGCTTAAGAAGCGGACATGGAGGGATATCAACTTCAACTGCCAGTTTGACGGCGTGGTCTACGGCGTGTCCGTCTCTCTGGGCTTTGCGCTGTGGGAGAACCTGGGCTATGTCGCGATGTACGGCTTCGGCACGGCGCTTGTCCGCGCGGTCACGGCTGTGCCGGGGCATGCCTGCTTCGGTGTGTTCATGGGCGCGTGGTACGGCATGGCAAAGCGCTGGGAGGGCGCGGGCTTTGAGAGCCGCTCCAGGACCTGCCGCACTATGGCGCTGCTGCTGCCCGCGCTCATCCACGGCTGCTATGACTTCATCGCGACCTATGAAAATGTGGGAGCCAGCTGGGTATTCGCGGTGTTCGTGGTGCTGCTGTTCGTCGTGTCGCTGATCCTAGTGCGCCGCCTTTCGGCAAATGACAGATACATCAATAACGGCGGCAGATTCTTTTTCTGAACGGAGAAGGCAATGAAAGAAAACGTAGGAAAATTTTTCGAGCTATACGCTTCCGACCCCGCGGTACGCAGCCGCGTGGAGGAGAATGTCGCGGCGTACCCCGGCAGCTATGAGATACGCGAGGCGCTGACGGAGTTTGCGCTGCTGCCGGTCGCGGAGGAGCTGGGGCTCGGCTTCACTATTCAGGAGCTGCGCGCTTATGAGACGCGGCTCAAGCTTGAGCGCGGCATGGCAAAGGACGGCGAATACGACCGCAGCGAGCACAGCTATTGGCTGCTCGAACGCGGCTGGGAGGAGCCCCGACCGGAAGAAAAAAGCAAATAAGCGGTAAAATATCCGGCAGTCATCCGCTATAAGATGACTGCCGGATACTTATATTTCGTTATTCAATTCAGACCGTTACGGCTTCCTGTTCCTCGCCGGTGGGGATCTCATCGTACATCCTGTCCGCCGGCTCCTGTATCAGCGACAGCACGCACTCCCTGACCTCCGGAGCTTCGGCGTATATGACGCCGCGGAGCTTTTCAAGCTTCTCGTCTATCTCCTCGGGGGTGTACATCATCTGATGGCCGATATAGATAAGGTGGTTGTCCGTCTTCTGGAGCCCTTCGGACTTGAGCAGCAGCTCCTCATAGAGCTTCTCGCCGGGACGCAGCCCGGTGTAGACTATCTTGATATCCACATCCGGCTCAAAGCCGCTGAGACGTATCATCTTGCGCGCCATGTCGTCAATGCGCACGGGCTGCCCCATGTCGAGCACGAACACCTCGCCGCCCTTGGCGTAAGCCCCGGCCTGGAGGATGAGCGAAACGGCCTCCGGGATCGTCATGAAGAAGCGCGTCACGCGCTTATCGGTGACAGTCACCGGGCCGCCCTCGGCGATCTGCTTCTTGAACAGCGGGATAACGCTGCCGTTGCTGCCGAGAACATTGCCGAAGCGGACGGCGATGTAATTTGTGCCGCTGTGCCCGTTCATCGACTGCACGACCATCTCGCACAGGCGCTTCGACGCGCCCATGACGTTCGTGGGGTTGACGGCCTTGTCGCTGGAGATCAGGATAAACAGGGAAGTGCCGAAGTCGCCCGCCGCTTTCGCGGTGTTGTAAGTACCGAAAACGTTGTTCTTTATTGCCTCGGCGGGGCTGTCCTCCATGAGCGGGACATGCTTGTGCGCCGCGGCGTGGCACACGACCGCCGGGCGGTACTTATCGAACACATAGCGCACACGCTGTTCATCCCTGACCGAGCCTATCAGCACCACAAGGTCAAGCTCCGGGTGCCGGCGCTTGAGCTCCATCTGGATATCGTAGGCGTTGTTTTCATATATGTCAAAGATCACGAGCCTGCCGGGCTTGAGCGCCGCGATCTGGCGGCAGAGCTCGCTGCCTATCGAACCGCCGCCGCCGGTGACGAGCACGGTCTTGCCGCGCACCTTATCGGCCATGGCGCTGTTGTCGGTGCATACCTGCGTGCGACCAAGCAGATCGTCAATGCTGACGTTCTTGACCTGCTGGAGCGTGACCTCACCGTTTGCCAGCTGGCTGAGCGTCGGCAGGGTCTTGAGCGCGACGCCAGGGATGCTGCACTTTTCAAGAATTTCGTTCCTGACGGATATCGGAGCCGAGGGGATGCAGAAGATGATCTCCTCAACGCCGTATTTCTTGACGGCGTCGGCGATCATTTCGCGCCCTCCGACGACCTTGACGCCCCTTATGCGCGTGCCTTGCTTGCCGGGGTCGTCGTCTATAAGGCACACTGCGGTGTTGCGCGAGGCGGGATTGTCGTCAAACTCGCGTATAGCCATGGCGCCCGCCGTGCCTGCGCCGATGACGAGGGTGCGCTTCTTGGCGACAGGGTGCTCATGCAGGTGCCTGCCCTGACTCACCCTGCGGTATATGTAGCGCGAGAGCGACAGCAGCACGAAGAGCAGCAGCGCACAGATAAACGGGAAGCTGCGCGGCAGTGCCTGACGCATTACCAGCGCGGAGGTATAGTACAGCGCGGCGGCGCAGACGGAGGCAAAGCCGAGGTAGAACACCTCGCGCTCACCGGCATATTCCCAGCGGCTGCTGTATAGCCTGAACGCGCTGAACACCAGCACCGACAGAACAGAGCCCGGCAGGCAGCAGTATCTCAGCGCCTCGAAGAAGCCGAGCGCCGAGATGAGCGGGAAGTCGAACTCGACTCTCAGCACCACCGTGGCAAACGCCGCTATATTTATAATAAGAATATCCGTTATTATCAGCGCCGCCGTGCCGAGCCAGTGGCTGCGGCGGAGCTTTCCGCTTTCGTTCATGTTCCCTCCGTCCGGAAGCATGCACACCATGCCGCCGGTCACGGGCAGTACCCGTGTATATTATCAAGTAATTATACCAAACGCGCCGCACCTTTGCAAGATTATTGTTCATCCGGCGGTAATGGAGGATAATACCGAAAAACAGATAAAAAATAGCAATTTGGGTATTGCTTTTTCCGGGGCTTTGTGCTAATATAATCGAGCGTTGAAAATCAATGCAGATATTTCCGGGTGTAGCGCAGATGGTAGCGCGCTTGAATGGGGTTCAAGAGGCCGCTGGTTCAACTCCAGTCACTCGGACCAGCGTCGGAGCAAAGTTCGCTTTGCTCCGACTTTTTTTGCGTCAATTGACTCAGGCCTGATTCTGTGCTATCCTGTCGCTGAATCGTAAAAAAGGAGAGGAAACCTCATGTTTAGGAATAACAAAAAAGGCATTATCGCGCTTGCGCTTGTGCTTGTGCTGGCGGTCGCCGCGCTCTTTGTGTGGCAGGCGACAAAGCCTGAGACCCAGCAGGGCGGCAAAGAGATCGTCGTGAACGTCGACCACCTGAACGGGGACGACGCGAGCTATACAATATATACAGACGCTGAATATCTCCGCGCAGCGCTTGAGCAGGAGAACCTGATCGAGGGCACGGAGAGCCAGTACGGGCTCTATGTTACCTCCGTCGACGGCGAAGCCGCAGATGAGAGCAAGCAGGAATGGTGGGGCTACAGCGTGAACGGCGCGTTTGCCGAGCTTGGCGTGGACAGTCAGCCCGTTGCCGACGGTGACGTTTATGATTTCGTCCTGAATGTCGGCTGGTAAGCTCACGATCCGCGAGGTCGCGGAGCTGTCGCTGTTCTGCGCGCTGATGGTCGCGGGCAAGGAATGCCTGCGCGTCATCCCGAATGTGCACCCCGTCACGCTCCTGCTGCTTCTGGCGACGATGATCTACGGCGCAAAGGCGCTCTATCCGGCCTTTGGTTTTGCGCTTTTGGAGATCGCGCTGTACGGAGCCGGGATATGGAATTTGATGTATCTCTACGTCTGGCCGATCGCCGTGCTCATCGCGCTGCCGTTCCGCAGCAGCCGCAGCCGCGCACTATGGGCGGCGATCGCCGGGGCGCACGGGCTGTTCTTCGGCGCGATGTGCGCTGTACCGTATCTGTTTATCGGCGGCTGGCAGATGGCGCTGTCGTGGTGGATATCCGGCATACCCTATGACGTGATACACTGCGTGTCAAACACCGTCCTCACCTTTGTGCTGCTCCCGCCGCTGCGCGATCTGCTTGAGCGCAGACATAATATGAAGAATGACTGAATACCGGGCGCGGCTCTCCGCATAGGAGAACCGCGCCCGGTTCTTTATAACGATAGACTTCTTGTTAATATGTTGAAAAATTTCAGGATGAATTTGTTAAAAAGGCAGAAAGAAAAAGCACATGTTGACAAAAAGCTGTTAAGTTCATATAATATTCATACACTTTGGGGACGGTGCGAGCCGTTTCCACAATAAATAGGAGGATAAAATGAAAAAAGTATTTGCACTGATCCTTGCTCTCTGCATGGTATTTGCACTCTGCGCCTGCGGCCAGACCGCCGCTCCCGCAGCAACCGAGGCTCCCGCAGCTGACACTGCTGCTGCCGACGATGCCGCTCCCGCTGAGGACACCGGCTGGGCTCCCGACGGCCCCGTTACCATGATCGTTGCCTACAAGGCCGGCAACGGCACCGATGTTACCGCCCGTGTTCTTGCTCAGTACGCTGAGAAGTACATCGGCCAGACCATCGTTATCGAGAACGTTGACGGCGGCTCCGGCTCCCTTGGCTGGTCCCAGCTCGCCGCTGCCGATCCCGACGGCATGACCATCGGCTTCATGAACCTGCCGAACTTCAACTCTTCCATCGTTAAGGGCCTCGGCACTTACACCACTGCCGACTTCAAGGCTATCTGCAACCACGTCACCGAGACTTCTCTGGTTCTCGTCCGCGCTGACGACGACCGCTTCGCCACTATTGAAGACCTCGTCGCCTACGCCAAGGAGAACACCACTGTTGCCTCCACCAACGGCGCACAGGCTTCTAACCACATCGGCGCACAGGCTTTCGCCAACTCCGCCGAGTTCAAGTACACCGACCTTCCTCAGGGCAACACCGCTGACGAGCTGCTGAGCCTTCTTGGCGGCGAGGCTGACTGGTGCGTTGCAAAGGTCGCCGACATTGCCGGCCGTACCGATGTCAAGCCCCTCGCGGCATTCTCCACCGAGCGCGTTCCTGAGTTCCCCGATGTCCCCACTCTCGGCGAGTGCGGCTACTATGACAAGTGGCTCGGCTCCTCCCGCTGCATCGTTGCTCCCGCTGGCGTGAGCGATGAAGTCATCGCCTTCTACGAGGCCGCCTTCAAGGCCACCATGGAGGATCCCGATTACCTCGCAGCCGCTTCCGAGTTCGCAACCGATTATAAGGATGCTGCAACTACCGCCGCTCTGATCGAGGAGCAGCAGGCATTCACCGAAGGCCTTGCTACCGGCTTCTGGTACGAATGATCAGATACGTTATACTGAACTGATGATTGATCCTGAACGGGGCAGGCATGCCTGCCCCGTTTTTCTTTAAGGAGGAGTACCCCTTGAAAATGAAGAAAACGGACATAGGAGTCGTCGGCTTCATGTATGCCGTCTGCGCGTTCTTCTATGTCTACAGCTACCAGCTTACCGCCGAGAGCAAGAAGTACCCCATGTTCACCATTGTCCTGCTCTTCGGTCTGACCACGCTCTATCTCGTGCAGATGATAATCGCGGCGCGGAAGTTCGGCGTCGAGAGCGGTGTGGGCGAGGTGTTCGAGGGCTTCAAGCCCGCGCAGTTCTTTGTCTCCCTCGCGCTCACCATTGTCTATTTCCTTATGATGAAGTATCTCGGCTTCTTTACCGCTACCGTGATCTTCATGTTCGCGTCCCTGCTTTATCTGAAAGTTCCGGTGCTGGCCTCCGTTATATCGGTCGTGTCGGTCAACCTGCTCATATATCTGGCGTTTGTTCAGTTCCTCGGCGTTCGTCTGCCTAAGGGACTGCTGTTCTAAGGGAGGGATAGACTATGCTTCAGACTTTACAGCAGATGGGTCAGGGCTTCGTCAGTGCCCTCACCTGGATAAATCTTCTTGCTATGGTCGGCGGTGTGTCCCTCGGTATCGTCATCGGCTGCCTGCCGGGGCTGTCGGCCGCGATGGGCGTTGCGCTGATGCTGCCGCTCACCTTCACCATGCCCGCCGATACCGGACTTATCGTCCTCGGCGCTATCTACTGCGGCGCTATCTTCGGCGGCTCTATCTCCGCTATACTTATACATACCCCTGGTACCCCGGCGTCCGCCGCGACGGCTATCGAGGGCTATCAGATGACCCTGCAGGGCAAGGCCGGTAAGGCATTGGCGACTGCCTGCTGGTCATCCTTCTGGGGCGGCCTGCTCAGCTGCATTTCGCTCTACTTCTTCTCCCCGCTGCTGGCTCAGCTCGCGCTGAAGTTCATGTCGGCGGAGAAGTTCTGGCTCGGCATCTTCGGACTTACCATTATCGCCGGTGTTTCGAGCAAGTCCATGGTCAAGGGACTCATGTCCGGCGCTCTGGGTCTGCTCATCTCCACCATCGGCCTTGACCCCATTGACGGCACCAAGCGCTTCATGTTCGGTCAGGCCTTCCTCGCCGAGGGCATAAACGTTACCTGCGCGCTCATCGGCCTGTTCTCAATGTCTCAGGTGTTCATCCTCGCCGAGAAAGAGATCAAGAAGCGCGCCAAGGCTGCGAAGTTCACCGATAAGATTGCCCTCACGAGAGAGGAAAAGAAGATGCTTGCCCCGACCGTTATCCGCTCCTGGATAATCGGCAACATCATCGGCATACTCCCCGGTGCCGGCGCATCCATTGCCTGCTTCATGGGCTACAACAGCGCAAAGCAGTTCTCCAAGCATAAGGAAGACTTCGGCCACGGCGCGATCGAAGGCGTCTGCGGTTCCGAGGCCGCGAACAATGCCGTCACCGGCGGTTCGCTTATCCCGATGCTGACCCTCGGCATCCCCGGCGAATCCGTCACGGCAGTTCTTATGGGCGGCCTCGTCATTCAGGGCCTTGCCCCGGGACCGGAGCTGTTCACCAAGTATGCTCCCATGACCTACACCTTCTTCGCGGGCTTCGTGCTCGTGCAGTTCTTCATGCTGGCCATCGGTATGCTCGGTTGCCGCGGCTTCGCGCAGATATCCCGCCTGTCTGATGCTATCCTCATCCCGGCGGTCACGGTGCTGTGCTTCGTCGGCTCCTACGCCATCCACCGCAACCTGAGTGACGTTGTCGTCATGCTCATCTTCGGCGGCCTCGGCTACCTGATGCGCAAGTTCGACCTGAATAACGCGGCGGTCGTCCTTGCACTCATCCTCGGCCCCATCAGCGAAAAGGGGCTGCGCGGCGCGCTGCGCGTCAGCGGCGGAGACATAGGCTGCCTGTTCACCTCTCCCGTGAGCTGGGTGCTCATCATCCTCAGCGTCGTCGGCATCTTCTCCCCGATGCTCATGGCAAAGTTCGAGAAGAAGGTCACCGGTGAGGACGAGGTCGTCACCGAAAGCTGAACTCAATAAGACCAATGCGATCATCCGCACCGGCAATGCCGGTGCGGATCAGCCTGTCAAAGAACACAGCGTTAAGTTAAGCAGGAAC